>Ga0209972_10003610_pt1 | contig 12076 bp, 9 predicted proteins | sample NOAtaG_7_FD_187302 | JGI IMG/M metagenome (GOLD analysis project Ga0209972, IMG submission 187302) | Freshwater lake microbial communities from Lake Erie, under a cyanobacterial bloom - NOAA_Erie_Diel1S_2200h metaG (SPAdes) (version 2) | ecosystem: Environmental > Aquatic > Freshwater > Lake ...
CGTGATGATTATCAGAAGAAAGATTATGTCGCGGGATTTCATGCCGGGTCATCCTCTGGAAACAATCGTGTTTGAAACAATCGTGTTTGAAACAATCGTGTCAAACTGCCGGGTCAAAACTTCCGTGTCAAAATTGCCCTGGTGAAACTGCCGAGTCGACAATATCGGGCGAATACCTGCTAATTAAAGTCTGACTGTAGCAAATTGAAACAGAGAAATACAGTGGGAGTTGTTCGCGCGGCGGGCGAGGCAGGAACGGGGAGCGCGGTTGCCGCGCCCCCCGGAGTTGCAGGGTCAGTTGACTCGTCCCATCATCCGTTTGATCTGCGGAATCAGGAGGACCAGAATCAGCGCGGCGGCCATCGGAATGATCGCCACCTTGGTGAAGAGGCTGATCAAAGCCGCCCCGGAGCCAAACTCTCCGGCAATCTCTCCGGCGAGAAAGTTGCCAAAGGAGATCGAGAGAAACCAGACGCCCATCATGAGGCCCGTCAGCCGGGCCGGGGCCAGTTTGGTCGTCGTGCTCAAACCGACCGGACTGAGGCAGAGTTCACCGATCGTCTGCATCAGGTAGACCCAGATCAGCCAGGAGGGGCCGACCCGATTGCCGCTCTCACCCAGCCCCGAAGAGGCGAGGACCAGCACGATCGCTCCCAGACCAGTAAAGAAGAGGCCGATCGCAAACTTGGCCGGACTCGAGGGCTGGCGATGCCTGAGTCTCAGCCAGAGGAGTGAGAAGACCGGGGCCAGGGCGATCAGGAAGATCGAATTGACCGATTGATACCATCCCGCCGGGAACCCATCGACCACCTGATCACGAATGAAGCCAGGCAGGATGCCCAGAACCCATCCGGAGACGCTCCGGTCGGTATAACGGTCGGCAAAGAGGTTGAAGCTCGACCCAGCCTGTTCAAAGGAGGCCCAGAAGAGAATCGAGAAGAAGAAGAGAATGACGATCACTCCGACCGGCTTCTTCTCCTCCGGTCGCAGATATTTGGTGAAGAGCCAGATCAGGAAGCCCACCACCCCGGCAATGAGGATCTGCATCTTCATCACCCGCACCGATTCGGGGCCGAACCAGAGAAAGGCGACCGCCCCGCTGCAGGCCAGCATCAGAAAGGTGCCGAGGAGCGCGTTTCGGCGGCGCGTTGCCGCGGAGAGCTCCGGCGGGTTTCCAACGTGGGCGAGACGGGCTCCCCCGGCCACATACTGGATCAGCCCAAGGGTCATTCCGATGCCCGCCATCCCGAAACCAAGGTGCCAGTCGATCTTCTCCCCGAGGTAGCTGCAGATCAGCGGGGCAATGAAGGCGCCGAGGTTGATTCCCATGTAGAAGACTGAAAAGCCGGCATCGCGGCGCTCGTCCTCCGGTGCGTAGAGGCTGCCGACCAGCGCACTGACATTCGGTTTGAGCAGCCCGGTGCCGAGAACGATCAGGATCAGGCCGAGATAGAATGTCTCGACCGCCGGGAAGACCATCGCGAAGTGGCCGAGCGCGATCACTATCCCCCCGAGGAGCACCGAACGCCGCGTGCCCAGCACGTTGTCGGCAATCCAGCCCCCCGGGATCGACATCAGGTAGACCGAGCCGGTGTAGGCCCCGTAGATGCTTGCCGCCATCTTGTCGTCAAAGCCGAGGCCGCCGCTGGCCGCCGCCGTTGTCATATAAAGAACGAGCAGGGCACGCATTCCATAGTAACTGAACCGCTCCCACATCTCGGTGAAGAAGAGTGTCGTCAGACCACGTGGATGCCCACCAAGTCCGCTGCTGTCCCGCGCGATATCTATCGAAGTCGCCATGACGCTTCGCTCCTTGTCTTTTTCAAGTCTTCATTCCCGGTCGATAATTCGATCAATGGCCGAAAGCCTACCATAGTCGGAGTAGAATCGACCAATAGTTGGCATACAAATCGATCAGGAAGCAGTGCCAACCCCGGGGCAAGCGAATTTTAAACTTACTTGACTGGCAGGGGGTGATTGATAGGACAGGTGGGACAGGTGAGACAGGTGGGACCGAATCAAACCCGATCGCCCCAAAACAATAAGATTGGCAAACGGGCAAACGGCCAAATGGCCCTGGGGCTCATGAATCTGGCCCGAATCTTCTTCCCCTCTACGCGGCTTCGCGCTAAACTGAACTCGAATTTGCGGAACTGAACGAACTTATTACATCCGGCAAATACTACCGGGAAGGGAACCAATTCATCATGGATGAGCGAGATTATTACCTTGAGAAACAGGAGATCAAGACGGCCACCTTCACCTGTCCGAAGTGCCGTCAGGCCTCGGACTACCAGGTGCGCTGGTTGCGCCGGACGCGTAAGCGCGAACTCCCCCGTGGGGCGAGTGAGCTGGATCGCGCCAAGTTTGCCAAGGCGAGGGACTACATGGTGAGGGTCGACGACATGCTCTTCTGCCCGAATCCACGCTGTCGGAGCCGTTTCGAGTTCCCCAATTCACAGACGGTCGTCTTCATTTGACCGATCCGGAGCCGCGGGTGGAGAGGGGGCGTGACAAACCTCCACGAAGCCCTGTAATGCTCTACCAAGCTCCATAAAGCCCATGAACCTCCCTAACCTGGATGATTTCATCGCGTCGACCGCGGCCGGGACTCCGCCGCCACAGCTCGACCCGTGTCTTCTCGCGCTCTGGCACGAGAAGCGTGGCGACTGGGAGCGGGCCCACGAGATTGTGCAGGATATCGAGACGGCGACCGCTTCGCTCATCCACGCCTATCTCCACCGGCGTGAGGGTGATGAGGCCAACGCGCGCTACTGGTACAGTCGGGCTGGCCGGCGGTTTCCAGCCGGTCAGGCGCTCGATGATGAGTGGCTTGAACTGACGAATGAACTTTGGCCATCGAACTGAAGGGCAGCATTGAATCTTCCGGAGGATAGGATGAAGAAGAACTTTTCGCGTCGCAACTTTCTGCAGACCTCACTGGCGGGAGCCGTCGCCTCGAGCGTCGCCACGGCGACTCCGGCGGGCCCGGCGCCGGTCGATTCCGCCAGGCCGGCCCTGTTGGGAGGCACACCAGTCCGGACCGCCGCTTTTCCCACCTGGCCCCTGGTTGGTGAAGCTGAGGAGCGCCACCTGCTCGAGACGCTCCGCAGTCGTAAATGGAACCGCATGGAGGGCGGCGTCGTTGCCCGCTTCGAGAAGGAGTGGGCGACGCGTCTCGGCGCCACCCACGTGCTGGCCACTTCGAGTGGCACCAGTGCGCTGGCCTGCTCGATGAATGCCCTTGAGATTGGGCCGGGAGACGAGGTGATCGTCCCTCCCTACACCTTTGTCGCGACCGTCAATGCCGTTCTCATGCAGCACGCCCTGCCAGTCTTCGTCGATACCGACCGGGAGACCATGCAGATCGACGCCCGTCGGATCGAAGCGGCGATCACTCCGCGCACGCGGGCAATCATGCCGGTCCACCTCGGGGGCTCCGTCGCGGACATGGACACGATCCTTGCCATCGCCCGCCGCCACAACCTGCCGGTGGTCGAGGATGCCTGCCAGTCGCATCTCGCCGAATGGCGTGGAAAGAAGGTCGGAACGCTCGGCGACCTGGGATGTTTCAGCCTCCAGGCCTCGAAGAATCTCAACTCGGGAGAGGGAGGCGTGATCGTCGCCCGTGAGCAGCGGCTGCTCGAGATCTGCCGCAGCTTCCACAACCAGGGCCGCGGCCAGGCTGACACGAGCTTCGCCTACGTGCGCAACGGCGACAACCGCCGCCTGACCGAATTCCAGGGCGCGATTCTGCTCGCCCAGCTGACCCGGTTCGATGAGCAGGTGCGCCGCCGCGAGGAGAATGCGGGCTACCTGACCTCGCTGCTCCGCCAGATCCCGGGCATCACCCCGGCGAAGATGTATGAGGGGGTGACGCGCAACGCCTATCATCTGTATATGTTCAGGTACGATCCGGCGGCCTTCAGCGGACTCTCCCGCGCCCGGTTCCTCCAGGCATTGAAGGCCGAGGGGATTCCATGCGGCGGCGGTTATTCGCCGCTCTACCGCGAGCCATTCCTCGAGAATACCCTCAACTCACGCGCCTATAAGTATATCTACACCGCCAGGCAGCTCGCCGACTATCGGCAGCGGTTAAACTGCCCCGAGAACGATCGCCTCTGCGCCGAGGCCGTCTGGTTTACCCAGACCATGTTTCTCGGGGGCCGCGAGGATATGGATCAGATCGCCACGGCGATCGGCAAGATCCAGAAGCAGGCGGGTGAACTGGTCAAGGGGTGAGTCGCCGGCACCGGAGCCTGAATCGGCATGCTCATCTTTGTGCTCTTCATTCTCACCTGGGTTCCCGCGCGGCCTCTTCAGTCCGTCGATGCCGACCCGGAGGTGCGTCGACTGATCGCCTCAATCGCCAGCGTCGAGGCGATCGGTCGACGGATCGAGCTGGTCTCGGAGCAGCTGCTTGGGCGGCCCTACCTCACCCGTCCGCTCATCGGCTCGCCGACGACGCGCGAGGCGCTCGTCTCCCGGGTCGATGGATTCGATTGCGTCACCTTTGTCGAGACGGTCCTGGCGCTCGCCTCTGTCGACTCGGCCGCCGACTTTACCCACCAGCTGGCGGCGATCAGGTATCGCGACGCAGAGATCGCCTGGGCCAACCGACTTCACTATGCGACCGAATGGTCGGCTTACCAGATCGGCCGCGGCCTGCTCGCCGATATCACCAACCAGCCGGAGAGCCTCTGGCGTCAAAAGGATCTCCACCGGGTGAAGGGCCTTCCGCCACGTCTCTCCACCTATCGCTACTACCCGAAACGCGCCTACTCGCTCATTGCCCCGACCCTCACCACCGGCGACATCATCTTCTTCGTCTCGGGGAGCCCGGGGCTCGACACCAATCACCTCGGCATCGTCATTCGTCGTGGCGACCAGTTGTGGCTTCGCAATGCCTCCCGCCGCCAGCGTCTGGTCGTCGACGAGCCGCTCGAGGACTACTTCAGACACAATCGCATGGCGGGATTCTTCATCAACCGACCCCGCCCAAGAACCGGTTAGTATGGGAGCAGGGAAGCGCAGGGCCGCTTCGCCCCGCGCCTGGTTCCAGAATGGCCAGCAAAAATGGGCCGCCGGCGTCTCCGCCAGCGGCCCATTGTCAGACCAGATCTCTGGCTGGCCTAGCCGAGAACTTCCTTGATCTTCGCTCCGATATCGGCCGGGCTCTTGACGACGTGGATACCGGCGGCAGTCATCGCCGCCATCTTCTCCGCTGCCGTTCCCTTGCCACCCGAGATGATGGCTCCGGCATGGCCCATCCGTCGCCCCGGAGGAGCGGTCTGACCGCAGATGAAGCCGACGACCGGTTTCTTGACGTGATCACGGATGTACTCAGCCGCCTCTTCCTCCGCCGAACCGCCAATCTCGCCGATCATGACGATCGCGTCAGTATCCGGATCTTCGTTGAAGAGCTTCACCGCATCGCGCTGCGTCGTGCCGATGATCGGATCACCTCCGATACCGATACAGGTCGACTGACCGATGCCGAGCGAGGTCAGCTGACCGACCGCCTCGTAGGTCAGGGTTCCGCTGCGCGAGACGACTCCGACCCGACCCTCGAGATGGATCCGCGCCGGCATGATCCCCACCTTGCACTTGCCCGGTGAGATCACGCCCGGACAGTTCGGGCCGATCAGGCGCACTCCACGCTCCTTGACGAACTCGAAGGCCTTGACCATATCGAGCGCCGGGATCCCCTCGGTGATGCAGACGATCAGCCCCACTCCGGCCGCCGCCGCCTCCATAATGGCGTCAGCCGCAAATGGTGGTGGAACATAGATCACCGTCGCGTTCGCCCCCGCCTTGTTCACGGCGTCCTCGACCGTGTTGAAGACCGGAAAACCCTCGTGGGTCGTCCCACCTTTGCCCGGTGTGACACCTCCGACGATGTTCGTGCCGTAATCGCGCATCTGCAGGGCATGGAAGGTTCCTTCCTTGCCCGTCAATCCCTGGACGATCAGCCTGGTATTCTTATCTACAAGAACGCTCACTCCTGCCTCCTCATTAGCGGAACCGAGATTTATGAGACTATCTGCACAAGCGGAGAGAATAGCATGCGGAAAATTCAAAAGGCAAAAGTTAACGGCGCCACTTTGCAAGAGCCTGGCGGCGGCTCGGCGAGTCTGGGCATCGCTTGCCTGCCCTCTCCGGAGCGGCTATACTCAGGCCGTCAGTTGACAGGGTGTCTCACAACCTCACCTACAACTTCATTACTGACAAACATCTTCTCGATCTTGCCAATCTAAACTGCAACTCCCGACCGGGTCAGCGCCACTCCCCGCGTCGGAACCGATCGACGATCGCGCTGTCCTGACCAGAGAAAGGCCAATCAATGTTCGGATTCAGATCAGCCAGGGAGCCGGGCTTTCCGGTGCCGATTCTTTTCAATGTCTTCAATCGTCCCGCTGAGACCCGGCGGGTCTTTGAAGTGATCAGAAAGATTCGCCCCCAGTCCCTCTTCATCAAGGCTGATGGTCCGCGCCCTCAGGTTCCTGATGACCGCCGCCGCTGTGACAAGGTCAGAAAAATAGTCGAGCTGATCGACTGGGATTGTGAACTGCACACCCTCTTCTACGAGCGGAACCTTGGCTGCCGTGTCGCCATGAGCTCAGGTATCGACTGGTTCTTTTCGAAGGTTGATGAGGGCATCATCATCGAGGATGACTGTCTGCCCGACCTCACCTTCTTCAGATTCTGCCAGGAACTTCTCGAAAAATACCGCGACGAAGAGCGGGTGATGATGATCAGCGGCAACAACTTTCACGGCGGTCGTCAGTGGGGCGACGCCAGCTACTTCTTCTCCAAACACTCCCACATCTGGGGATGGGCGACCTGGCGACGCGCCTGGAAACATTACGATGTCGGGATGCAGGATCTGCCCCGGTTGAAAAAAGAGAAGGTCTTCCACAAGATTCTCCCCCACGAGAATGAGGCCAGATACTGGCTCAGAAATTTCCAGATTGTCTATGACGGCACCCTCAACACCTGGGATTACCAATGGTTCTATTCCATGCTCCTGCGCAATGGCCTCTCGGTCATCCCCAACGTCAATCTGGTCTCGAACATCGGCTACAATGACCAGGCGACCCATACCCTCAATAAGCGTGACAAACTGGCCAACCTCAAGACTTCGAGCATCAGGATCAACTCCCACCCGGAGGAGATCTCGGCCAACGAACTCGCCGATCAGTTCATCTCCAGCTATGTCCTGGGCATCAATTTTGAGACTTAAGGCGCCTTACCCCGCCTCTCCCCCCGCTTAGCCCCTCTCCCGCCACCCATTCGTCCCTTTTCTGTCACGTTTCTATCGAGATAAGTAAGCACTTACATTTCTGGTTGATTTGGCGGAGACGGATGTGTTAGTAAGTGTTTACTTGCAAAGATGGTTAGATGTGGAGGGTATGTTTGGGATCGACAGAGAACACAGAGTCACGGCAATCCCCGCGGATGGCGGCCGTCGATCGGCGTCAACAGATCATTGAAGTGGCGCTCGAGCTCTTTTCGCGGCGTGGTTTTCAGGGGACGACGACCCGGGAGATCGCGCAGGCGGCCGGGGTGAATGAGGCGACGATCTTTCGCCATTTCGCGACAAAGGGTGAGTTGTACGCGGCGATCATCGACTGGAAGTCTTGTGCGGACGACCTGGTGGCGCTGGAGCGGGCCATCGAGGGAACGTTGCAGACGGGTGATGACCGGGGACTCTTCGAGGCGGTCGCCTTACGGATGCTTGAGATCAACGACAAGGATCAGAACACGTTGCGGCTGATGCTCTACAGTGGGCTGGAGGGGCATGGGTTGGCCGAGATCTTCTACCGTAATCACATTGTGCGAGTTTTTCAGGCGCTGGCGGGGTTCATTGCGCGCCGGGTGGATGAGGGTAAGTATCGGCCAGTGGATCCGATGACCGCCGTGCGGGCGTTCATCGGGATGATCCATTACCACGTTCTCTCGACCAAACTTTTTCCGCAGCAGATGAATGAGTTGCTGAATATCAGCAACGAACAGGCGGCCGCGCGGTTTGCCGACCTCTTCGTGGCCGGCGTGATGAGGGGTGAGCCGGTGGATGGAGCGGGATCAAAGGTGAGCGGGTCGCCAGCCGGTTCGGCCTGACGGCGAGGGTTGGCGAAGTTGTAGTCAGGGACCCGTCAGATGGGGAAGGTCGATGAGGACGGGCCAGGAAGAATGACAAGTACCAATGGAGAGGGAAAGGTAATGAGTGAGCAGAATGAATCCGGGCGACGGACGCGTTTAGTAGTGATGTTGATCGTGGTGGTGGGGTTGGGGCTTCTGCTCTGGTTCTACCTGCGTCCGCACAAGAGTGAGGTGGGGGTCGCGGCGAAGGTGGCCGGGACGCCGCCGGAGACATCGGCCGTCGTTGACGTGACATCGGCCGCGGCGATTACGCGCAACCTGGAGCGGGGGCTCGAGGTGGTCGGGTCACTGGCCGCGGATGAAGAGGTGGTGATTGGTGCGCAGGCGCCGGGAGAGCTGGCCGAGTTGAAGGTCGACTTTGGCAGTTTTGTGACGGCGGGGCAGGTGATTGCGCAGATCGACCAGCGTGACGCGAAGTTGCGGATTGAGCAGGCAGAGGCGGCGCTGCGGCAGACGATGGCGCGGCTGGGCATGAAGGAGGGGGAGAAGTTTGAGGCCCGCCAGAATGCCGAGGTGAAGATTGCCCAGGGAGCGCTCGATCTGGCGACGGTCGAATTGGATCGGGCGGCGCGGTTGATCGAGAAGGGCGACATTGCGCGTGCGGTCTACGATCAGGCGCGCATCAACCAGGGGCTGGCCCAGGCGCGCCATCAGGCGGCGGTCGACGCGGTCAACCAGCAGCTGGCGATTGTCGAGCAGCAGCGGGCGGCGCTGGCGCTGGCCCGGAAGGCGCTGACAGACACGGTGGTGCGGGCCCCGATCACCGGGGCGGTGAAGGAGAAGTTTGCCGCGCGCGGAGCCTATCTCGCGGTCGGGGGGCGGATCCTCTCGCTGGTCAAGATCAACCCGCTCCGTTTGCGGGCCGATGTTCCGGAGTACGCGGCGGCGGCGGCAAAAGTCGGGCAGTCGATGACCCTCCGGGTCGAGGCGTTCCCGGAGCAGACATTTACCGGGCGGGTAGTCCGGATCGGGGCATCGCTGAGCGAGCAGACGCGGGCCCTGACGGTCGAGGCCGAGGTGGCCAATCCGCGCAATCTGCTGCGCCCGGGGATGTTCGCCAAGTCCAATCTGATTCTCAGCAAGTCGACCCCGGTCGTTCTGGTTCCGCAGCGGGCGGTGATCACCGCAGCCGGGCTGACCAAGCTCTTCGTGATCGAGAGTGGCCGGGTGGTCGAGCGGATCGTCCGGACCGGGGTGACGGATGGCGAGCTGGTGGAGATCAGCGAGGGAGTCCGCGCGGGGGAGATTGTCGCGACGAGCAACACCGAGAAGTTGCAGCAGGGAAGTCTGATCAAGACGGCCAATTAGCAGCAAGCCGGTGGGCCAATAAGTCGGTAGGCCAATAAGTCGGTATGTCGGCAGGTTGGTGGGCTGGCTGAAGAGGAATGAGGACCCGTTAGAGGTCTGGCAGAAGAAGGAGGGAAGAATATGCAGAAGTTGGCGGAGATCTGCGTCAGAAGGCCCGTCTTTGCGACGATGCTGATCATGACACTGGTGGTGCTGGGAATCTTTTCCTACAACCGGCTGGTGATCGAGCGGTTCCCACGGGTTGAATTTCCAACCATCGTCATTTCGACCGTGCTGCCCGGGGCTGGCCCACAGGAGATCGAGACGGAGATCTCGGACAAGATCGAGGAGGCGCTCAATACGATCAGCGGGATTGAGGAGCTGCGCTCGGTCTCGTCGGAGGGCGTCTCGCTGGTCATCATCACCTTTGAGCTCGAGCGTGACCTCGATTCGGCGGCCCAGGATGTGCGGGACAAGCTGAACACGGCGCTGCCGCTCCTGCCAAAGACGATCGAGCAGCCGGTCGTCCAGAAGTTCGATCCCGATGCCGCCCCAATCATGACAATCTCTCTGGCCTCGAACCGCTCGATTCGCGAGGCGACGGAGTTTGCCGACAAGGTGTTGCGGCGGCAGATCGAGTCGATCAGCGGGGTTGGTCAGGTGCAGATCATTGGCGGGCGGAAGCGGCAGGTCAACGTCAAGCTCGATGGCGACAAGCTGCGGGCCTACAATCTGACGGTTGCCCAGGTCTCGGCCGCCCTCCAGGCCCAGAACCTCGAAGTGCCGGGCGGGCGGATCGATCAACCGGACCGCTTCCTGACTCTGCGCACGCTGGGGCGCCTCTCCGACGTGGCCTCGTTCAACAATATCGTCGTCGCCAACCGCGGCAGTTACCCGATCAAGATCTCCGATCTTGGCTATGTCGAAGATGGGGTCGAGGATGAGTTGTCGGCCGGCCGGTTCAATGACACGCCGGCGCTGCTTCTTCAGATCCGTCGTCAGTCGGGCACCAATACGGTCGACGTGGTCAACGCCATCAAGGCGCGGCTCGATGAGCTGAAGTCGTCGATTCCGGCGGGATATGAGTTGAAGGTCGTCCGCGACCAGTCGGTCTTCATCATGGCCGCGTTCAACACGATTCGCGAGCATCTGGTGCTTGGATCGATTCTGGCGGCGCTCGTCGTGCTCCTCTTTATGCAGAACGTCCGGGCGACGATCATCGCGGCGATCGCCATCCCGACCTCGCTCATCTCGACCTTTGCGGCGATGGAGTGGGCGGACATTACGCTCAATGGCCCCTCGATGCTCGGGCTGACGCTCGGGGTAGGGATTGTCATCGACGACGCGATCGTCGTCCTCGAGAACATCTTCCGCTATCTTGAAGAGAAGGAGATGTCGCCCTTTGAAGCGGCGATCGAGGCGACGCGGGAGATCGGGCTGGCGGTCATGGCGACCACTCTCTCGCTGGTGGTGATCTTTCTGCCGGTGGCCTTCATGTCGAGCATTCCGGGCCGTTTCTTCAAGAGTATCGCCCTGACCATGGCCTTCTCGATTATGGTCTCGCTGCTGGTCAGCTTTACCCTGACGCCGATGATGAGCGCGCGTCTGCTGCGGCGGATGAAGCGCAAGTCTGAGGTGGTTGGGGGGCAGTTCGCTTCGGAAGGGCAAAGCGTCCAGAAGACCAACTGGCTCAACCGGATTCTCGACCAGTCCTACACGGCCATGCTCCGCTTCTCGCTCAAGCACCGCTGGGTGATCGTGACTCTTGCCCTGCTGGTCTTCCTCTCGTCGGTGCCGCTTCTGATCGCGGTCGGCAAGGACTTCTTCCCCGAGGATGATCAGGACGAGTTTGAGGTGAGCATCCGCGCGGCGGAGGGCACTTCTCTCCAGTCGACGATGGCGATTGCCCAGAAGGTCGCCGCCGATGTCCGCCAGCTTCCGCACATCGACTATACCCTGACGACAATAGGTGACGACCCGCAGCAGACCCCGAATGAGGCGAAGATCTATGTGCGGATGACCCCGCTCAAGGATCGGGAGATCTCGCAATTCGATCTGATGACCCAGGTGCGTGAGAAGGTCCTCCCAAAGTATGCACCGCTCAACCTCCGTCCAGTCGTCTCGACCGTCGCGGCGATCGGCGGCAGCAGCCGTCAGAATGCCAATCTGGCCTTCACCATTCAGGGACCCGATCTGGAGAAGCTCAACATCTATTCGCAGGATCTGCTCAACCGGCTCAAGGCGATGCCCGGGGTGGTCGATGCCGATACGTCGCTGATCTATGGCAAGCCGGAGATGCGCGCCGAGATCGATCGGGCGCGTGCGGCCGACCTCGGCGTCAACGTTCTCGACATCGCGCAGAGTCTGCGCCTGCTGGTCGGTGGCGACCAGATCTCGACCTACAATGAGAACGGCGAGCAGTATGAAGTCCACGTGCGGGCAACTGAGAACTATCGTTCAACCGCCGAAGAGATCCGCAAGCTCAATGTTCCCTCGATGAGGTTGGGGAGCGTCGGTCTCGACAGCGTCGTCCGCTTCTCGGAGGCGAGTGGGCCAACCCAGATCGAGCGGGTGGCGCGGCAGCGGCAGGTGCTGCTGACGGCCAATCTTGAACAGGGCTATTCGC
>Ga0209972_10003611_pt1 | contig 12076 bp, 10 predicted proteins | sample NOAtaG_7_FD_187302 | JGI IMG/M metagenome (GOLD analysis project Ga0209972, IMG submission 187302) | Freshwater lake microbial communities from Lake Erie, under a cyanobacterial bloom - NOAA_Erie_Diel1S_2200h metaG (SPAdes) (version 2) | ecosystem: Environmental > Aquatic > Freshwater > Lake ...
GGGCGCGCATCACGGGCTCCTCGCCAACGACGGCGACCAGGCGTCCGCCGGGCTTGAGCTGCATCAGCAGGGCCTTCGGCAACTCGGCCACCGAGCCGGACAGCACGATGGCGTCGAACGGCCCTTCGGCGGCCAGACCGGCCGCCCCCTGTTCGGACGTCACCTCGCGCACCGAAACGTTGTAGGCCGCCTGGCGGGCGAGGTTCTCGCGCGCCATGGCCGCCAGCGCCGGCACGCATTCCAGCGTCGTGACCTGCATCGCCTGCCGGGCCAGCAAAGCGGCCATGAAGCCCGAGCCCGCGCCGATCTCGAGCACCTTCTCGTGGTGCTGCAGGTGCAGGGCCTGCAGCAGACGGGCCTCGACCTTGGGTTCGAGCATCACGGCGCCGGGAGCGCCCGCGAGCAGCGGCACCATCGTGTCGACGAATGCCAGCGCCTTCAGCCCCGCCGGCAGGAAGTCCTCGCGTCGCATCTGCGCCAGCAGCTCCAGCACGGCGGGGTCCAGCACCTCCCAGGGGCGGATCTGCTGTTCGATCATGTTGAAGCGGGCCAACTCGGTGTTCATGGCGTCGTTTGCGTTTGCGTTGGGTGGAGGACGAGATGTGGGACGAGATGTGGGACGGAGTGCGGTGCGAAATTGTCTCAGTGCGTCAAGCGCAAAGGCTCAATCGGCGCTGCCGGGTTGTGGCGCGGCGTCACCCGCTGCGACCGGGGCCGCGGCCTTGTGGCCGAACAGACGTTGCCGGCACCAGACTGAGAACGTGTCGAGGTAGGTGTAGACCACCGGCACGACGACGAGGGTCAGCAGCGACGAGGTGATGACGCCGCCGATCACGGCCTGGCCCATCGGTGCGCGCTGTTCGGAGCCCTCGGTCAGTGCAAAGGCCAGCGGCACCATGCCGAAGACCATCGCCAGCGTCGTCATCAGGATCGGCCGCAGCCGGACCTTGGCGGCTTCGAGCAGCGCGGCGGTGCGTTCCATGCCGGCCTCGCGGGCGCGGATCGCGAAGTCCACCAGCAGGATCGCGTTTTTCGTCACCAGGCCCATCAGCATCACGATGCCGATGATGCTGAACATGTTCAAGGTGCTGCGGAAGGCCAGCAAGGCCAGCGCGACGCCGATCAGGGTCAGCGGCAGCGACGTCATCAGCGCCAGCGGCTGCAGGAAGCTCTTGAACTGGCTCGCCAGGATCATGTAGATGAACACGATGGCCAGCGCCAGCGCACCGACGGCATAGGTGAACGACTCCTGCATGTTCTTGGTGCTGCCGCCGAAGCTGTAGCGGTAGCCCGGTGGCCAGTCGATCGAGTCGAGCACCTTCCGGATGTCCGCCGAAACCTCGCCCGAGCTGCGGCCAAGCGCGTTGGCGTCGATGTTGACCTCGCGGTTCAGGTCGCGGCGGTTGATCTGGTTCGGCCCGGTGCCGGGCTGCAGTTCGGCCACCTGGGACAGGCGCACGCTGCGCACTTGGCCGTCGGTGCCGGTGAAGACGAGCGGCAGGCTGCCGAGGTCGCTGCCCGGCTGGCGCCAGGCGGGCGCAAGCTGCAGGCGCACGTCGTAGTTCTCGCCGTCGGAGGCGCGCCACTGGCCGATCGAGCTGCCGGCCACCAGCACGCGCAGCGGCGTGGCGATGGCGTTGACATTGAGCCCCAGGTCCGCTGCCGCGTCGCGCTTGACGGTCAGGCCCAGCGTCGGCTTGCTCGGCTTCATCGTGCTGTCGAGGTCGACGAGGCCGGGGATCGTGCCGATCCGGTCCATGACCTGGCGCGACAGCCGTTCGAGCTCGAGCAGGTCGCTGCCCTGGAGGCTGAAGACGATGCTCTTGCTGCCGCCGAGGTCGGTCTGGCCGATGTTGGTGACCGTGATGCCGGGCACCCGGGCCAGCGCCTCGCGCATCGGCGTCACCAGGTCGGCCACGCTGCGCTTTCGGTCCTTGCGGTCGAGCAGGCGGACGTACACCGAGCCGTAGATCCGGCCCTGGGCGAAGCCGCTGTTGATCGTCGTCACCGTGTGCCGGACCTCGGGCATCGCGCGCAGCGCCGCGTCGATCTGCCGGGCCCGAGTCTCGGTCAGTTCGATGGCGGAGCCGACCGGCGTGTAGAAGTTGATCTGGGTTTCGGACAGGTCGGCCTTGGGCACGAATTCCTTGCCGACGGCGCCAAACAGCACGATCGCCAGCACAAAGGTGCCCAGCGCCGCGACCAGCGTCTTCAGCCGGTGCACCAGCGCCCAGGCGAGCAGGCGCTGGTACTGGCGGCCCAGCGCGTCGGTGAATCGCTCGAAGGCGCCTGTCACGCGGCCGAGCGTCTTGTCGTACAGCGTCACCGGTGGGCCGCGGTGGCTGCCGTGCGCGGCCGGGTCGTGCCACACGCTCGACAGCATCGGGTCGAGCGTGAAGCTGACGAACATCGAGATCAGCACCGCGGCGACGATGGTGATGCCGAACTCGTGGAAGAACTTGCCGACGATGCCGCCCATGAAGCCGATCGGCAGGAACACCGCGACGATGGACAGCGTCGTCGCCAGCACCGCAAGGCCGATCTCGTTGGTGCCGTCCAGCGCCGCCTGGTGCGCGGACTTCCCCATCTGCACATGGCGCACGATGTTCTCGCGCACGACGATGGCGTCATCGATCAGCAGGCCCACGCACAGGCTCAGTGCCATCAGCGTGATGCCGTTGATCGTGAAGCCGAACAGGTACATGAACAGGAAGCTGCCGATCAGCGCGATCGGCAGCGTCAGCCCGGTGATGACGGTGCTGCGCCACGAGTTCAGGAACAGGAAGACGATCAGCACGGTCAGCACCGCGCCCTCGATCAGCGTGCGCTGCACGTTGGCCACCGACACCCGGATCGAGCGCGAGTTGTCGCGGTTGACCTCGACCCGCATGCCCGGCGGCACGATGACCTGGGCGGCCGCGAGCGCGGCGCGCAGGCCGTCGACGACCTGGATCGTGTTTTCGCCCTGGCTCTTCTGCACCGACAGCAGCACCGTGCGCTCGCCGTTGTAGAGCGCCAGGCTTTCGATCTCCTGCGGCCCGTCGACGATCTGCGCCACCTGGCCCAGGCGGACGACGGCGCCGCCACTGCGCCGAAGGACCACGACATCGGCAAAGTCGCGCGGCTGGCCCAGCCTGGCATTGAGCTGCACGACTCGCTCGCTGGCGGCCGAGCGCAGCGTGCCCAGCGGCAGCTCCTGGTTCTCGCTGCGCAGTGCGCTGCTGATCTGGTCGATGCCGACGCCGAAGGCTTCCATGGCCTGCGGGTTCAGCAGCACCCGCACCTGGCGCTGCACGCCGCCGATCACGTTGACCGAGCCGACCCCGCGGACGTTTTCAAGGCGCTTCTGCAGCACCTGGCTGGCCCAGGTGCTCAGCTCCTGCGCGCTGGGCGGCGTGGCCCCGGGCGGCAGGCCCTTGGGGTCGGCGAGCACGGCGACGTTGAAGACCGGCTGGCTGGCCGGATCGAACCGCGAGATGCGCGGATCCTTGACCTCGTCGCGCAGCAGCGGCCGGATCAGCGCGACCTTCTCGCGCACGTCCTCGGCCGCCTTGCGCCCGTCGACGTCGAGGTTGAACTCGACGATCACGACCGCGGTGCCTTCGTAGCTGCGCGAATACAGGCTGGAGATCCCGGCGACGGTGTTGACCGCCTCTTCGATCTTCTTGGTGACCTCGGCCTCGACGATCTCCGGGCTCGCGCCCGGGTAGTCCATGCTGACGACGACGGTCGGCACGTCGATGTTCGGGAACTGGTCCACCGCCAGTCGCTGCCAGCTGAACAGCCCGAGCACGACGAAGGCGAGCATCGCCATCACCGCCATCACGGGGTTCGAGATCGAGACCCGGGTGAACCACATCGCGCGGTCGCTTCAGCGTGAGCCGTTGGCCGAGGCCGCAGGCGCCGCGGCGGCCGTTGCGGCCGCAGTTGCTCCCGGAAGGCTCAGCCGCGTGCCGTCGCGCAGGCTGCCCACGGTGCCCAGCAGCACCGGGGTTCCGGGGCTGAGGCCAGTGACGATCTCGACCACCGGATCGCCAGTGGCGCCGAGCTCGGTGCCGACGGCAGCGCCGCGGCCGCCCAGCGTGACCGGCCGTTCCATGGCTTTGGGCGAACCGGGTGCGCCGTCGACGGCCAGGACGTAAGGCCGGGACCTGTCGCTGCGGACCGCGCCCACCGGCACGACCAGAGACTGCCGGGCCTCCACCACCACGCTGGCCTGTGCGAACAGCCCATGGCGCAGCGCCGCGTGCGGGGCCAGTTGCAGGTAGACCGCGACCGTGCGGGTGCTTCCGGTGGCGCTCGGAGCGATGCGCGCGACCTTCGCCGGCACGGCATCAGCCAACCCGTCCACGCGCACCTCGGCGCCTTGCCCGACCCGCAGTGCGAGCACGTCGTCCGGAGCCACCGCGGCCTCGAGTTCGAGTCGCGACAGGTCGACGATCTCGACGATGCGCGCGTCAATGCCCAGGCGCTCGCCAGGCTGCGCAAACCGTTGCGCCACCCGGCCGGCCAGCGGGGCGCGGATCTCGATGTCACGCAGCGCCTTGCCGGCGATCTCGGCCGCGGCATTGGCGGCGGCCAGCGACGCCCGGGCGCCGCTGGCGTTGCTGACGGCGGTGTCCAGCGCGTTGCGCGAGATGAAGCCCTGATCGACCAGGGCGCGGTTGTTGGCCAGCGTGCGCTCGGCGATCTCGAGTTGCGCGCGCGAGGCCTCGGCCTGCTCGCGCGCCTGCTTGAGGCGCCACTCGAATTCGGTGCCATCGAGCCGGCCGATGAGCTGGCCGCGGGCGACCGGGTCGCCTTCGCGGACCAGAAGCTGCTGCAGCTCGGCGGCGACCTTGGCCTTGACGACGGCAGAGTCGGTTGCCTTGATCGTGCCGTTGATCGCCAGCGCGCGTTGCCAGGGTCGGACGGTGGCGATGGCGATGTCGGTGGCCGCCAGCTCGATGGCCATGGACCCGGCGGCCATGGACCCGGCGGCGTTTGCGGCCGTCTTGACCGGAGCCGCCGGCCCGGCGCCGCTGCGACCCTTCAGCCACCAGGCGCCTGCGCCCAGCACGGCCACCGCCACGAACGCCGTGGTTGCGATCAGGCGCCGGTTCATCGTCTCGCCTTCCGTGCCGGCGTGGTCCCGGCCGGGCGAGCCAGGCCGTTCAGCAGAAGTTCGAGGTGGGTATCCAGCAAGGTTCGGGGCTCCACGGGTTCGCCACAAGCCACCTCGCAGGCACCGATGGAGTGCCGATGCAAGGCCAGGAAGATCATCGGCGCGATCATCGCGTGGGCCACCTCGTTCACCGGAAGGGCACGGAACTCGCCGCGTTCGATCCCTCGCGCGACGATGCCGCGGAACAGCCGGTGCGCCGGCTCGATCACCTCGGCGGCGTAGAACGCCGCGATCTCGGGGAAGTTGCGCACCTCGGCCACGATGACCTTGTGGATGCCGCCGGCATCGGTGGCGCCGATGCGCTCCCACCAGGTGTGGGTGACGTAGCGCAGCAGTTCGGCTGTCGTGCCCGGGTAGGCGGCAAGGGTCTCGATGCCCTCGGCGATCAGCGCGCCCAGGTTGTGCCGGACGACCGCCTTGAACAGCTCTTCCTTGCTTGGGTAGTACAGGTACAACGTGCCCTTGGACACGCCGGCGCGGGTCGCGACCTCGTCGGTGCGCGCGGCAGCAAACCCTTTTTCGACGAACAATACCAGGGCCGCATCGAGCAGTTCCTGCGGCCGCGCCTCTTTGCGGCGCTGGCGTGCGGGGGCCGTCGCGGCGGGCGCGATGGGGTCCACAAGATGTTCTGAAGGGCGCATGCGTAATGACTGACCAGTCAGTAAATGTAGCGGCGATGGGCCTGTCACGGCAACAGCGTCAGCTTCAGCGACGCCAGCTTCTGGCACTCGGGCTGTTGTCTGCAGCGGCAACCCCGATTCTGTTGCAGGGTTGCGCCAACGACAGCCCGACGGTCGTGCGGCTCGACGAGTCCGAGTTGCAGGCGCTGGTGGCCAAGGGCTTTCCGCGCAAGCAGCGCGTGCTCGAGGTCTTCGATGCCGGCTTCCAGGCACCCCAGGTGCGGCTGCTTGCGGCGCAGAACCGTCTGGCGGCAAAGATGCCGTTCGAGCTTCGGGACCGCGTGCTCGGGGCGGCCTGGCGCGGCGAGATCGACGTCGACGGCCTGCTGCGCTGGAACGCCGCCGACCAGACCGTTCGACTGGCGCAGGTCCAGGTGCAGGCACTGAAGCTTGCCAGCGGCGGACCGGCGCAGCGCCTGGTCGAACGGTTGGGTCCCTTTGTCGCCGAGAGCCTGCTGGACGATCTGGTCGTCTGGCAACTGCAAGGCGAGCAGGCCGAGCGGCTGCAGCGGCACGGTCGGGTGCCCAGTGCGGTGACCGTCACCGCACGTGGGGTCGAGATCACGCTGGTGCCGGTCGGTCAGGTGCAGCCACCGGTACCGGCGCCGGTACCGGCGGCCAGGCCTGACGTGCCGCGACCGCAAACTCCTCCGCGGTCTGGCTCGGTCTGACGGTTCCGCGCCTGGGGCGCAAGGCTGTCGCGTCCCGGCCGCCGCCTATGATCCCGGGCTTCGCCTGACGCCGGGACACGACGCCTTGGATCCGATATTGCTGCTCAAGGCCGCCGTGATGGGCGTGGTCGAGGGCTTGACCGAATTCCTGCCCATCTCGTCCACGGGCCACCTGATCCTGGCGGCCTCGCTGCTGAAGTTCACCGGCGAGAAGATCAAGGTCTTCGAAATCGCCATCCAGACCGGCGCCATGTTTGCGGTGATCTGGGAATACCGCGCCCGCCTGGCGGCCACGGTGCGCGGCATCCGGCACGAGCCGGTGGCGCGGCGGTTCGCACTGAACGTGGGGATCGCCTTCATCCCGGCGGTGGTGCTGGGCCTGGCCTTCGGCGGCCTGGTCAAGGCACACCTGTTCCACCCGGTGCCGGTGGCGCTGGCCTTCATCGTCGGCGGCTTCATCATCCTGTGGGTCGAGGCGCGCCACAAGCGCAGCTTCGGCGACCGCGACCTGCAAGGCGGACGCCGCGCCCGCGTCGAGACCGTGGACGACATGACGCCGCTGGATGCGTTGAAGGTTGGCCTGGTCCAGTGCCTGGCGCTGATCCCGGGCACCAGCCGGTCCGGGGCCACCATCATCGGCGGCATGGTGTTCGGCTTCTCGCGCAAGTGCGCGACCGAATTCAGTTTCTACCTGGGCATCCCGACGCTGATGGGCGCCGGCGCCTACTCGGTGCTGAAGAACCGCGACCTGCTGTCATGGGGCGACTTGCCGATGTTCGCCGTCGGCCTGGCCTTTGCGTTCATCTCGGCGCTGTGGTGCATCCGTTGGCTGATCCGATACGTCTCGACGCACGACTTCACGGTCTTCGCCTGGTACCGCATCGTCTTTGGTCTGATCGTGCTGGCCACGGCCTACACCGGCACGGTCAGCTGGACCGCTTGACGAACACCAAGTCCCAGACCCCGTGGCCCAGTCTCAGGCCGCGGGCCTCGAACCGGGTCTGCGGACGCCAGGCGGGCCGCTCGACGTAGCCCAGGCCTGACGGCGCCGCAGCGGAATTGGCCAGCGTCGGCTCCGCGCCGAGCACTTCCAGCATCTGCTCGGCGTAGTGCTGCCAATCGGTCGCGCAGTGCAGATAACCGCCCGGCGCAAGCCGGCTGGCCAGCAGCTTCACGAATGGCGGCTGGATCAGCCGGCGCTTGTGGTGGCGCGCCTTGTGCCAGGGATCGGGGAACCAGATGTGCACGCCGGCCAGGCTCTGTGGCGCGATCATCTGCGTCAGCACCTCGACGGCGTCGTGGCGCACCAGGCGAAGGTTGGCGAGCCCACGCTCGCCGATCAGCTTGAGCAGTGCGCCGACGCCGGGCTCGTGGACCTCGACGCCGAGGAGGTTGTGTCCCGGCATCGCCTGTGCCACGGCGGCGGTCGCGTCGCCCATGCCAAAGCCGATTTCCAGCAGCGTTGGCGCTTCGCGGCCGAATGCCGCCGCGACGTCCAGCGGCGTCGTCTGGAACGGCAGCACCAGACTCGGGCCCAGTTCGTTCAAGGCCCGTTGCTGGCCGGGCCCGAGTCGACCGGCGCGGATCACGAAGCTGCGGATCGGGCGGTGGCGGGGCGCCGGCTTCGGGTCGGCCGTATCGGCCGTCGGCGATGGCGCTTGGGTGTTGGATTCGCTCATGGCAGCGGGCGGGGTTGCGCGGGTGCGCCGTTAGCATCCGGCGCCGCATGAAAGCCATATTCTCCATTTACCGGTACGCGACGGCCGCGCTGGCCACCGTGTTCGCCTCGGCGGTCGTGGGTCAGGTGGAGACTCCGGCGGCAGTCGCAGCTCCAGCCAGTGCAGCCAGTGCAGCCAGCGCAGCCAGCGCTGCCAGCGCTGCCAGTGCCGCGTCGCCCAGCCAGCCGGCGGTTGCAGCCGTCCAGGCGCCACCGGCGTTCCAGGGCCTGCCCTGGGGCGCCACCGAGGCCCAGATTGCCGAGCGATTCGGCAACCGGCTCGTGCCCGGTGACTGCGACGCCGCCCAGCGTGCTCAGGCCGCGCGCGACGGCGAGCGTTGCGAGGGCCCGGTGCTGCCGCGCTACGACGTGGCGGGCATCGCCTTTGTGCTGCGCTTTCACCTCGACGTTGAAGAGCGTCGACTGGTGCGCGTGAGCCTGACCCACAGCGCCGACCGCAACCGCGGCGAAGAGCCGCGCTGGACCGACCACCATCGCGTGCTGCGCCGCCTGCTGGTGCAGCGCTACGGCTCGCCGGAGCACACCGACCTGCAGCACGAAGCCGGCACCGCAATGGCCCACGCGCGGTGGCGCCATGCCGGCACGCTGATCGAACTCAGCTCGAGTTTCCAGCCGCGCGATGGCGCCGCCCCGGGCCGCGAGCTGGTGCAGATCGTCTACCAGGGCGTGCAGCGCGGCGAGGCCGGCAAGCTCTGATCCGATGCCGTCCCGACCGCTACACTCCGCAGCCGCTGCGGGTGTAGTTCAATGGCAGAACGGCAGCTTCCCAAGCTTCATACGAGGGTTCGATTCCCTTCACCCGCTCCACGCACTCCATGGCCGCCGCGCTGACCCTTGCCACCACCGGACTGGCGCCTCCATCGGGCCTGGCGGACATCGGAGCGCCGCTCGGCCCCTTCGAGTGGCGCGGCCATGCGGATCTGGACGCGCTGGCTTCGGCGACGCTGGTTCAGATGCCCGATGCGGTGCTGGTCGCCGCGCCGCAGATTGCCCGGCTGGCGGCCTGGCCGGCCCTGACACCCGTGGCGCTGCGCTCGGCTCTGGTGCTGCTGGTGCCGCCCGACGAACTGGCCGGTGCCTTGCCGCTGTTGCGCTCGGGTGTGCAGGACGTGCTGCCAGCGGCCGACCTCTCGGCCGTCGATCCGGTGCAGCTGGCGCGGGCGCTGCGTCATGCGGTCGAGCGCAAGCGGCTGGACATCGCCACGCGCAAGGCCTACGCCAGCGACCTGGCGACCGGTCTGCCGAACCACCCGCAGCTGCTGGAACACATGTCGCATCTGCTGGCCCTGCGCGAGCGCGAACCGGCGCCGATGGCCTTGATCGTGCTGCGCCTGCACGGCGCCGCGGCGACCGAGGCGCGCCTGGGCATCGAAGCCGCCAACGTGCTGCGCCGCAAGGCGGCCGTGCGGCTGCGCTCGGCACTGCGGGCCAGCGACGTCGTCGCCTCGGTCGGGGTCGACACCTTTGCGGTGCTGCTGGCCTGGATCGACGATGCGGCCGATGGCCAGCGCGTCGCAGCCAAGCTCGTGCAGCAGCTGTCGCAACCCTTGCCCACCGCCGGGCGGATGCAGCAGCTGGCGGTGACGATGGGCCTGGCCTCGTACCCGGAACACGGCAAAGGCGCCGAGGAGCTGATGTTCCGCGCGATGTCGCAGGCCGCCAGCCTGGCCACCGACGGCAGCGCGCCCATCGGCCCCGGCGCCGATCGCGGACCGGACTCGGCCGTCAACGACGGCTGAGGCTGCGGCGCCTGCGGCAGACTGCCGCCGCGCCGCGGGCGTTCACTTCATCAGGTCGCCCAGGCACAGGTACTTCAGTTCGACGTAGTCGTCGATGCCCTGGCGCGCGCCCTCGCGGCCCAGGCCGGACTGCTTGACGCCACCAAACGGCACCTCGGCGGTCGAGATCATTCCGGTGTTGACGCCCACCATGCCGTACTCCAGCGCTTCGCCGACGCGGAAGACGCGCCCGATGTCGCGGCTGTAGAAGTAGCTCGCCAGGCCGAACTCGGTGGCGTTGGCCAATGCGATGACCTCGGCTTCGGTCTCGAAGCGGAACACCGGGGCGACCGGGCCGAAGGTCTCTTCCTTGGCGCAGAGCATGTCGCCGGTGGCGTCGGCAATCACCGTCGGCCGGTACCAGCGCGGGCCGAGCTCGCTGGCGCGTTCGCCCCCGACCAGCACGCGCGCGCCCTTGGCCAGCGCGTCGGCGACATGGGCCTCGACCTTGGCGACCGCGTTGTCGTCGATCAAGGGCCCCTGCTGGGTGCCCACGGAGAAGCCGTTGCCGAGCTGGATCGCGCCGGCCTTGGCCGCGAGCTTCTCGACGAAGGCGTCGTAGACCCCTGCCTGCACGTACATCCGGTTGGCGCAGACGCAGGTCTGGCCGGCGTTGCGGTACTTGCTGAGCATCGCGCCTTCGACCGCGGCGTCCAGGTCGGCGTCGTCGAAGACGATGAACGGCGCGTTGCCACCGAGCTCCAGGCTGATCTTCTTGACCGTGCCGGCGCACTGGCGCGCCAGGATGCGGCCGACCTCGGTGCTGCCGGTGAACGACAGATGCCGCACGACGTCGCTGGTGCACAGCACCTGGCCGATCTCGATGCTGTTGGCGCTGTCGGCGCTCAGCACGTTCAGCACCCCGGCGGGCATTCCCGCGCGTTGTGCCAGCTCGGCCACGGCCAGTGCCGACAGCGGGGTCTGCTCCGCCGGCTTGATGATCACCGGGCAGCCCGCCGCCAGAGCCGGCGCGACCTTGCGCGTGATCATCGCGATCGGGAAGTTCCAAGGCGCGATCGCGGCGCAGACCCCGATGGCCTGCTTGATCACCAGGTAGCGCTTGTTCGGGTCGGTCGTCGGAACGGTCTCGCCGTAGACCCGGCGCGCTTCTTCAGCGAACCACTCGATGAAGCTGGCGCCGTAGACCACCTCTCCACGGGCCTCCGACAGCGGCTTGCCCTGTTCGGCGGTCATGATGCGGGCCAGATCGTCGGCGTGCTGGTGCAGCAACTGGAACCAGCGCATCAGGATCGTGTGGCGCTCCTTGGCCGTCTTGGCGCGCCAAGGGCCGAAGGCCTTCTCGGCGGCGTTGATCGCCGCCGCGGCGTCCACCGGCCCGAGGTTGGCGACCTTGACCAGCTCGTGTCCGGTGGCCGGGTCGACGACTGAGAACCGCGCATTGGCGGCACCGGCCACCCATTCGCCGTCGATCAGCGCTTCGGTTTTCAGCAGCCCGGGGTCGGCCAGCGTCGCGAGCGGGGAGGTGGGCAGGTCCAAGTCGATCTCCAGGAAGTGGTGGTGCCGGGGCTGCGCACTCTAGCGCCGGCTAGAATCTGGTCGATTCAACCAATTTTCAGGACCGTCATGGAAACCGTGGGCTTGTTCGAGGCCAAGACGCACCTGTCGGAACTGATCGCGCGCGCCGAACGCGGCGAAGAAACGATCATCACGCGGCACAACAAGCCCGTGGCCAAGATCGTGCCGATCAACGAGGTGTCGCCGGAGCTGATCGCTCGCCGCAGGGCGATCGCGGCCGAGATGCAGGCCGCCGGCCGGTCGATGGCGCAGCGCGGCGGCCCGATCACGGTGGCCGAGATCCTCGAGTGGCGCGACGAAGGCCGACGTTGACCGGACCCATGCCGTGATCGTCATCGACTGTTCGTTCGCCATGGCGATGGTGATGCCCGACGAGTCGCGGCCGCGCAGCCTGGCGCAGGTCGAAGAGGCCCGCCTGGTGGCGCCGCCGATCTGGGTCTTCGAGGTCGCCAACGCCTTCCGCATGGCCGTCCGGCGATCGCGCCTGGGCGCCGAAGACGCGGCCCACC
>Ga0209972_10003612_pt1 | contig 12076 bp, 4 predicted proteins | sample NOAtaG_7_FD_187302 | JGI IMG/M metagenome (GOLD analysis project Ga0209972, IMG submission 187302) | Freshwater lake microbial communities from Lake Erie, under a cyanobacterial bloom - NOAA_Erie_Diel1S_2200h metaG (SPAdes) (version 2) | ecosystem: Environmental > Aquatic > Freshwater > Lake ...
GGTCTTGAAAACACTATCCAAATGTACCGAAGGCAGTTGCTGAACTAAAATTTGGGTCTTTAAACTGAATCTTTCATCTTGCCCTTATGAAAAGGTTCCTGCTATTTGTATTTTTTCTCACAGGATATTCTCCGGTTACTCATGCTCAGGTTTACAATCCCATAAGGGTTACAGGCTTTAACCACGATGTAGTGGCGGAGGGAGATGGAAACAGTTCCCTTGCCACTACCACAAAGGAAATGGACGCCTTGGTTCCGTCTAACTTCGTATTGTGCACCAAACAATTTGCCACAGCCAATGCCTTTCAGCCGCCCAATCTATATGGGCTGCCGGACAGCGGCCGGTTTTCGGTTCCGGGCAGGACATTTCAGATGGCTCCTTTTGACCAGAACAATGTACTTTATCTGATGCCGGGAGAATCGGAAACGCTGGAACTGCTACAGCCGGCACGCTACACCGATTTCAGCCTGCTGGCGCTGGCAACGGAAGGAGATGCACAGGTTTCTCTTCGTTTTCAGTTTTCTGACGGTACTACCCAGCTTTTCAATAAAACAATTGAAGACTGGTTCAATTCCGTGGTCCCTCCTACCTTTTCAGGATACGGCAGGGTGAAAAGAATTGACGGGCCCATAAATGCCGGCGACTACGAAGCTGCCCAGCAAGGCAATCCTAGATTCCGGAATCTGGACCTTGTGCTGCCTTGTGAAAAAACCCTGGTTTCCATCGAAATAACCAATACAGGACCTGCTGGTTCCCAGAGTTTCCGTGCTTTTATTCTGGCAGTTTCCGGATTGGAAAGAAAAGCCACTCCTTCCATCAAAATCAGTACTGCTGATTCCACTGCCTGTCTGGGACAGCCGGTACGGTTTACGGCCAAAGCCGATTCGGGTGGTAGCGCACCTCAGTTTGCATGGCGGATCAACGGCGGCCCCGTCGCCGGAACTGATTCGGTTTTTGTAAGCTCTGCTTTACAGGACGGCGATACCGTTACCTGTACCCTGAACAGCAGCGCATTCTGTGCCGTACCCGACACAGCGGTTTCCAATAAATGGGTTGTAAAACTGAAACCCTTACTGATTCCTGAAGCTACTATTATTCGTCCGGATAGTGCATGCGAAGGAAGCGAGGTGCTGTATGAAGCAGCAACCACGAATTGCGGCGAGAATCCTTCTTATCGCTGGTACAGGAACGGATTATTTACGAGTATAAAAACCAACACCTTTCTGCTCACGAATCTGTCTGCCGGAGATTCCATTTCATGCCTGATTCAAACCATGGAAACATGCTTGAGCACCAATTCTTTAAGCGCGAAAGCAAATCCCCTGAAGGTACTTCCTGTTATTAACCTTAAGATAGACACCACCAGGCTCAAAAAAGCTATACAGCTGGATGAGGCCGGCATTCCGCTGAAAACAGAACCTCCTAATTCAATCATTTCGGTGGATGGTACAGTCAGCAATGAACTTATGCCAGCCTCTGCAGGTCCCGGTCTGCATAAAATCCAGGCTTACATTCCGGGTAATTCCTGCAGCGACACTCTGGTCAAAGAAGTACTCATCTGCGACCTTCGACCGACAAACCTGCTCATCAGGTCCGGCCAGCCTGAAAACCAGATCTGGACTACGGAAAGACCGGGTTTTATCTGCAGTGAAAAAACAGAGGCAGTGATTTACAATCGCTGGGGCAAGGAGGTAAAGTGTTTTGAAAATTACCTGAACGACTGGAAAGCAGAAGAACTCGGGCCAGGTACCTATTTTTACCGCGTTTCCTACACCATACCGGGCAAAAAAAACAGCATCGTCCGGACCGGCTACTTCAGCATTTTCCCTTAGACCTGCGACCAGTCCATCTGCATCTTAACCAGCCTGGAATAAAATCCTGAACTGTCTTCCATAAGGTCTTTGTGATTTCCTTCTTCTGAAATCCGGCCTTCTTCCATCACAAAAATCATGTCGGCCTTGCGGATGGTGGCGAGCCGATGCGCAATGATGATGGTAGTTCTGTTTTCCATCAGAGAATCAAGTGCTTCCTGAACCAGCTTCTCAGATTCGGAATCAAGGGATGAAGTAGCTTCGTCCAGAATCAGAATCGCAGGATCCTTCAAAATGGCTCTTGCAATGGCAATTCGCTGGCGCTGACCTCCGGAAAGTTTTATTCCTCTTTCTCCGACAATGGTGGCAAGGCCCTCCGGAAAAGAGGAAATAAATTCCCAGGCATTGGCCTTACGGGCGGCCTGTTCAATTTCTGCAAGGCTGGCATCCGGTTTTCCATAGCGGATATTCTCCTCAATGCTTCCTCCGAATAACAATACTTCCTGCGGCACTATGCCGATGTTGCGCCTGAGCGAAGTCAAATCAAGCTGGCGGATATCCGTTCCATCAATCCGGATTCCGCCGGAATTCGGATTATAAAACCGCATCAGGAGCTGCACAATGGTGGATTTTCCGGCTCCGCTTTTTCCTACCAGAGCCACTTTACGGCCGGGCAATACCCGAAGGGATAATCCCCGAATTACTTCCACTTCCTCCCTCGAAGGATAGGCAAAGTGTACATTTTCAAATTCAATTTTGCCTTCAGCCCTTCCGATATGGATGCCTGAATCGGTATAAATTTCCTCCGGCTCACTGTCCAGAATTTCGAGAATCCTCTCCGAAGCCCCGATGGTTTTCTGAAGCTGGCCATACAGATCTCCTAAGCCTCCCGCAGCAGCTGCAATAAAGGTTGTATAGAGAATAAAGGAAACCAGCTTGCCAATACTGAGTTCGCCGCTTTCAACCAGTCCCAGACCATACCAGAGCACAAGCACAATTCCTCCGAAAACGGAAAAAATCACCATTGAAATAAACAGGCCCCTGAATCGGGCAGATTTGAGCGAATTCCCAAGTACCAGTTGCAGGGCAGCATAGTAGCGGTTTGCCTCATATTTTTCTGACGTAAAAGACTTTACGGTATGAATCGATTGGAGTGATTCTTCCGCAATCGTATTGGCAGCAGCCAGGTCATCACTCGCCTTTTTAGACAGTTTCCGGATGAATTTCCCAAAAAAAACTCCTCCCAGAATAATGAAGGGAAAGGCAGACAGCATCACAAGAGATAGGGAGGCCGACACCCAGAAGATAATGCCGATTCCCAAAAACACGGTGAGCACCTGACGTACCAGCTCAGCCAGGGTAAAGGAAAGAATATCCTGAAGCTGTGACACATCGGAAGTAAGGCGGGAGGTAAGCTCCCCTACCCTGCGCTTTTCTATGAAAGCGATGGGAAGGGATAGTATTTTACTGAACAGCTTCAGGCGAATGTCGCGCATGGCCTGCTCACTGACAAGAAAAAAAATCTCTACCCGAAGAAAACTCAGCGAGGCCTGAACCAACAGAACAGCCACCATAGCCAGCGCAATCTCATTCCGGCTCCAGGTGCGCAGTACGCTGTTGACAGAGTCAACCAGCTGACCGGCAATAAAGGGAAAGCTCATGGAAGTGAGCCCGGATAAAAGCAGTACCAGCATACCAAGGAAGAATTTCCCCCTGTATGGCCTCAGAAAGCTCAGAATCCGGCCTGCTCTTTTCAGGGAATCTGCTGACAGTGGCTTTTTGTCCCTTGGGTCCGGTTCCTGAAATCTGCTTTTTGCCATACCTGCTTACGCTTTTGCAATCAATCGCAAGGATGATGCCAGTTTTTTCATCCGCCTTAAACCGTTTAATTCAGACTGAAGCGAAGCTGAATGCCAAAGCGGGTAGTCCGGGTAGGAAAGGAATTTGACGTGAAGGGATTTGTGGAAACATAGCTGAAGTAAGCCTGCAGGTTCAGCCGCTGATTGAATACATAGCTTAACGTTGGCCGGATCTGCAATTCCTCGATGGAGCCGGACTGATAAGCATGGGCCTGCTGGAAAAACCGCTGAATATTGGTTGAACTCCGGAAGGTAATGTCGCAGCGCATGGTTACCTCATTTTTCAAAACCACCTGCTGACCCTGAACCCTGAAGGGAAGCTTCATTCCTGCTTTCTGATATCCGGCCCCGAAAGTAAATTCCTTGGTACGCTGTTCCGTGAGGGATGCATTGGAAGTATTGAGCAGGACAGAACGGTCTTTATTGTAATCGAACTTGAGGGTAATCTTGTTTTTGGTTCGGATGTTTATACCTACAAGCGGAGAAAAACGCTCCACAAGACTCACCTGATTGATGTTGTAAACCGGAAGTAATACACCGGTTTCGGATTTCTGGTCCGGAATGCGGTCTCTTCCACGGGAAAGCAGAAGCTGTTCGCCCGCATATCTCAGCGAAGATGTAAACTGATCAACCGTGTAGGTACATGTATACCCATGGGTGAGGTTGATGCTGGAAAAATGCTCTGCAAAAAGGGGCACCTTGGTAAGGCCGGCGTAATCCAGGCGCCAGTTTGGTAATGGAATCTTAGGGAAGGCTGTGAGTTCTACCGATGATGCAGACTGACCGGTATATGCCGCAATGAATGAAGGTATCAGAATGGTCTGACCTTCTTTTTTATAAAGGGAATCGCGTTCTTCCGGACTTCCCGGCTTAATTGTGCCGGCGGCGATGGTGCGCTCCTGAATGATATCCCGGTTAGCCTCAAACGCATTGAACTCGGGAGAACGGTTTTTGTTATTGGCATCGTTTTCATTGAAAGCAGTATTGATGGCTATCAGCGAAACAGAATAGGAACCCATGCGGTTGGGTGTCTGTGAAATATAGAGCGGTTTGCCGTCTGCACCCCGGATCAAATTGCCAAGTGTATCAACATCTGTCCTGTAGTTTTCATTGTAACTGTCGGTCTCCGTTCGCTTCAAGTCAACCTGAATCCTGAAATCCTTGAAAGGTTCTATGGTAGCCCTGGCGGTCATATTGATGGTGCGGCTCTGGGTAAATAATTGATTCTGATCCGGACTCTCGGAGAGCCATCCATTCTTGCCTGCCCGTATCCGGATACCCGGGTCCTGTTCACCAAGAATAAAGGGAAAGCCGGGTGCATTTGTAACACGGTTATTCCCGAAATTGTCTACAGTCTGAGTAAATCCGGGCAGCACGGTATTCTCAGTCTGGGTAATGGAGCCATTGATGTTCCGGACCGACATCACCGCACGAACCAGCGCTTTCAGCAGCTTCAGCTCCGGCATTTTCTTTTTGGCCGTATCTCCTTTACTCTTTTCTTTTTCGGATTTCGGAGGAACCTTAACTCCTGCTTTTTTCAGGCTGTCCTCTATGGCTTTCTCTCTCTTTTCCCGGATTTTGGCTTCCTTCTTTTCTTTTGCAAGCTGCGCCTTTGTTTTCTTTTTCTCAGGCTTTTTCACGGGAGCAGGATTTTTACCGGCCCCTTTCTTGTCATCGGTCTGAGCGGCCGACTGCGGCTTTTTAGGTTTGGGCTTCGGGTTATTGATGTCATTGAGCCATTTTACCTTGTTGTAGAGCTTTACAAAATCCAGCCTTCCGTTCAGCGAAATTTCTCTGGAATTTTCTATCCGGTTCCCGAGGAATCTTGCCGAATCATCACTCAGGCCAAGCGGGGCCGCGTTCCAAAGATAGGTGGCCGCATAAGCGGCATCAACCGATGTCCAGTCGGTGAGCGGAAATTTATCCAGCGGAAGCTTGTATCCAAGGCGCACATTCTGGTCAAATCTCTTCATCCGACCCAGCTTTCTGAGATTTTTATAAAGTGAATCTTTTTTAGTGAAGCCCGGACGAATCGGAGTTTCATCAATTTCACCCGCCGGCTCATCGACCAGTGCGGCTACATTGGCATTGTAGTCAAACGTCAGGCTTCGGAACGGAGCATAGCGAAGGGCATAGTTCCGGTTGAAAAAGAAACTCTTTTCATAGTTAAGGAGACCCGGTGGAAGAAAAGAGCTGAACACATCCGAACCCCTGAGCTGGGTTTTGGTGAAAGTCCGGTTCAGGTCCCCGCGTACGGTAATGCTGCTGGGCAGATAGGCAAAATTCAGATCCTTAATGAATTTGAAATAGGGCGACTTCAGGAACTTGGCATCCTTAAAGGGCTCAATCGGGGCAGCAGATGAATTGTAACTATAGCCTGCTGCATAAATCGTATTGATGCTGTTGTATGCCTGTATGTTAACATTTGACCGGATGATTTCCGAGCGTGAAAATGTAAAATTGAGGTTCTCCGGATCCCAGGGATAAGACTTCCCCCCTCCGGTTTTTACCTTGGTAACATTGGTGAAGTTGATGGCCTTTTTCTCGGTTCTGTCCTGTATAAATGACCGGTAATCCAGATCCTTGTATTTTCCTGTCTTCGGAATGAGGGCTACCTGCACATCCGGATTGAGCGGGTCGAATTTTGGCGTTATGGTGGTGTTTTCATAGGAAACAAACATGGGGATTTTGAGTCCCAGCTTTTTAGGAAGGATCTTATCCAGCACCACATTGGAAGAAATGCTGAAAGTTCCGAAGGTTTCCCTGCTTCGCTCTGAAATTTTCTGTTCTATGGAACCGAATCCCGGTGTAGAGTACTTTCCGCTCATATTCACCACAGCGAAATCAGCGAGCTTCAGGTTTACGCGTCCGGTGGTTGCCCATCCATCATTTTTGTCATAATCCGTTACACGGAGTTCATTCAGCCACAAACAAACCGATTTGGCAAAACCATCATTACCCGCAACCGTACCGGGATTCCGGATTCCGATCATCACCGTCATGATGGCATTCATATCCGGGTTACCAACCAGGTAAATTTCGGAACGCTGCTCACCGTTTATCACAGGTACAGAATATCGGTACCGGATCTGGTAATTTACTCCGGCGGCATTACGCTCCAGCTTGGCCTTAATCAGATCGGAAAATGCAAGATTAAGGGCATTGGCTTCCGGCCAAATCAGCTCCGGATTGGTTTCTCCCAGTCTGGTGAGCTTAAGCGGGATCACCACCTCATAATAGTTTTCATTGAAGTCGGTTCCCAGACGCACAAAAAGCTGTGTTTCCCCGTCACGTACATTGCTGTTGGCTGGTGCTTCCGCATGCACAAACATCTGCAGGCGCTTGTAGTTGAGGAAGTCGAAATTTACATTTTTGAAGGCCGCCTTGGCATCGCCATCTGCCAGATTATCGGCACAGAGAAGAAGTGATTGCTCATTCAGGCGGCGGTTTACCCCTGAAGTAATATCACGATCACGCTGTTGTGCACCCGGAGGAGTAACATAGGCCGTTTTCTGTCCTTCTACTCCGTTTCCATTCTCTTCGATGTTCACGGTACCTATGCGAAGTGCTCCCTTATCTTCATTATCGGTGAACACGCCGTCATTCGTAATCCGCTTGGGATAAGGCCTCCATTGGGAACCCACATACTGAAACTGCACAAGCCTGATGACAACCGGATCTGCCATGCCGGTCATACGAAGGCGCATGAAGCGCAGAGTTTTAAAATCGTTAATGTTGCCGGTAACACCGCCGAAATTGGGATGTGTTCTGTCCTTGATGGGGATACGGAACAGGTACCAGTCATAACCCTGACCCTGAATCTTATCGATGATGTAGTTTTTACCAACTTCCATTTCATCCTGATTGAGCCGGATGTTGTAGGAATAATAGGCATCGAGGTCGCTCAGGGTATTGTCCTGATTGATGTCTTCCATATCGGGCTGGTTGGTGTAACTGGGAGTGAAGGCCCCGGTTCCACCCGTCGGGGAATTTCCCTGAAGGTTATTGAAATCCCGGTAACGCTCCAGGATTTTCGCATCTTCCTCATCATATTTTGAATCAAGGAAATAGCGGAAATCATCTGCTGCAGGATCCGCTTCAATCCGGGCTGCAGCCTCCGGCTCCAGAATGGGTTTCACCTGATTCAGGAAATCGCCGAAGCGGCCTTTTTCCTCATCATTGCTAAGTCCGTCCAGCCCAACATCCTGATAAGGACGTGAAGTGGGATCATTTTCAAAGGCATACTGGATAATTTGTCCACGCCCTACTTTTCCGAAAGGCGTCTGGTCTGCATCCAGGTTTCCTCCGCGTGTTGGAAGTCCCTGCTCGAAGGACAGCTTGCTGTCGCGAAGCACATCTTCCGAAATATTGCCCAGATCCAGGGTAAGCGTTCCTTCCCTGCTGCGGGTTGAAGGATCGTATTCTTTCCCGCCGATGGCACCCAGAGGTCCGGTGATGAAGGGATTCATCATCCAGAATTCCACATACTCAATGTTGGCTGCATCAAAGTCGGTATCGGTATTAATGGCCCGCATCACCCCTCCCCAGTTCTGTCGCGGGTTCTTTAACCTGCCCTGAGGCGTGAGGTCAGGATTGTAATTATACTGGCCTCGCTCTTCGGGATAGTAGGCAATGTCGAATACCGTTTCATTCAGGTTTACAGCGTTCAGGTCGCGGTTACGGAAAACTTCCTGCGGCCCTACCGCTCTGGCATAATGCAATTTAATGTCTTCAGGACCAATATTTCCCGGCTTAAGTCCGCCGCTGGCACGGTAAAACAGATTATCCACAATGTACCAGGACGTTTTAGCTCTGCGGTAGTTCGAAAAACGCCAGGTGGCGGTATCCGACAATTTGTATCCGGGGCCCTCAAAACCAACTGGTACAGAAGGGAGCTTCCATCGGGTTGCCTGACCGCCCATGGTATATGGCGTTCTAACCCCTTCAAAATCATCGAGATAAGAAATACCTCTTCCGCTTGCGTCCACAAATTTATTGGTACCCGGAAAAAGCCGGGCATATTCCATGGAGGCGGTAATGGTCGATGTTTCCTTGGTGGAAATCAGGGGAAGCGCATCCACAATCTTGGTAATAAGCCGGCTGTCTGATTTGTAATTGGCATCTACCCCGACCATGACATTCTGGGAAGGCTCTGAACCGACCTGAACACGGCGGATGATGGGCCTTTCATTCAGGTAAAGCATAGTTCCGCCCAGGTTGATGTTTTTGGAGTAGGCATAATCGAAACGACTACCGAAGAAGGACCGCTGCTGGAAGGAAAACAGATCGGCCTGCTCAAATTCAACCTCCAGATCCTGGCCGGAAGTAAGCAGACCCTGATTGATGATTTTCACCCGGCCCAGACTATAATCAATGGTATAATCCTGCTCGGGAGTAAGCAGATTGGAGCCGGAATACAGTTTCACAGAGCCCGGGGCAATGTTCACACCGGGCAGGCTGATGTCGGAAGAGGATGCTCCCTCCATCCGGCCCTTTATAAAAAACTTGGCTTTATTGGCAGCCTGAAGCGCATCCGGCTGTGTCAGCCGGTAGAGGTCCCGGAAAACATATTTGTCTGCCTGCTGTATTTCATCCGGAAAAACAAACTGCTTTTCCAGTGTGGCACCAAAGGGTTCAAGAACTGGGAAAATAATTCTGCCGTTCCGGGAATCGATGGTCACGTCTTCTACAAAGTCGAAGTTCCCATCGGGCTGAAGTTCGCCGGCAGGATTGAGTCGGTCAAGGTTGAAAACCTGCACCAAAGGCTTATCCTGAAGATTCCGGCCGGAACCGCTTGGCATGGCCGGATTATCGACACCGGTAGCATCGTCCCTGTAAATTACCCGAAGCTGGAAGTTGTTGGCCCCGATTTGCGAAGTACCCAGGTTGTAAATATTCTTCATCTGCAAATCCCATGTCGGCAGCTGTGTATTAATTACAGCAGGACGAATCAGTTTCAGAATAACCACATCGGATTCTGACCGTACTGCATAATCCTCCTGAAGTTCCCCGACTTTATAAATTACCCCGTTGAGGCTGTACTCGTAGGCAACACCCAGCACCTCATCATCCCGCAGGGCAAAATTGAGCGAGATGTATCCCAGTTGCTTCTGAATTTTAAAATCCCTGTCCTGAACAAGTTTTCTGGCACCCTTGAGCAATTCATAATCCACAGAGCGCTGAAGGCCCATTCCTTCCAGCACGGCCTTGGCATTATCGCCACCGAGCAGACTCTGACCTTTATCCAGCACCGACTGGTAGAGGAGATTGCTTTTATTATCAGATGGTTCCGTAATCCGGGTTCCTGCTTTTTTCCAGACCGGCCGGTATGGGTTTGCCTCACCCAGATCAAGCAGTGGTATTACATTGCGGAGAGTCTGGGTATTGCCTGCACGGTTTGTCACATACACCTCAACACGGGTAATGTTGAGTCCGGAAGTAATCTGCGGAATGGTTTTGAGCGACTTTTCATAGTTATTCCGGAACTGCTGTGACAGGAAAAAGTGCTTGTTGGCTTCATACTGGTTGCAGGGAACAAGAAACTCCCGGCTGGAAACCCCGCCTCTGAGCTTGAGGCGGCTGGCCTTACCCCTCTGATTGGAAATAACGGAAGTTACTTTCAGCTTTCCGAACTGCATGGTGGTCTTGAGCCCGAAAAGATTCTGCGCACCTGTAATCAGGGTTGAACTCAGTGGCATACTCACGTTTCCGGCCTCCAGCCGCTGGATGATCTCATGGTCCTTACCAGAGTAATCCAGTTTAATCTGATTATCAAAATCAAAGGCAGCCTTGGTGTCGTAGTTCAGGTTCATTCTCAGCTTTTCACCAATCTTACCCTGAACAGAAACGTTGATTTGCTGATCAAACTGAAAATTACCAAAACTCTGCTGGCGGATGGGCACATTGGGATTGGCTATCTTCTGATACTGTCCGCCAAAGTCCAGCATCACAGAACCATTCGGGCGGATGTCGATGAAGTTCCCGCCGAAAATCCGGTCGAGTGCCGGCGAGAGGTAGATTTTAGGAATGAGAGCCTTGCCGGTGGTGGGCGTTTCCGCATTGTTACCTTCCGACTTGGCCTTCATGTAGCCCTTTTGCAGTTTGGCCTCCATGTACTTCTCATACTGCTCGAAGGTCATGGTGCTTACCGGCCGGTAATCCAGGTTGCCGACTTTTTCGTAGATGGTGTAGGTTTTCGATAAAGAATCGATTTCTACCTTTGTTTTAATGTTGTCCGGGTCATCCAGAAAAAGCGGAGAGCGGGTCGGAGGATTGGAAAACCTGTCGCCGAGGCGGTCCGGAATTTTAAAATCCGGCTTCACACCCGGCTTGTAAACACCGGTTTTGGTGCTGTCGTCGTCGTCATTGAATCCCTGGCCTGATGCAGCATTGCATAAAAACAAAAGAAGCAGGAAACTTAAAAGCAACCTGCCTGTTTTTGTAATTCTGCTATGATTAAGGAGCACTGGTGGGGTCAGGGGGATAGGGGCGCATTCAGGGTTTTAAAACTTGCAGCAGCAGTTCAGAATCACTTCCGCGGAGGCCATCACAGATTGACCTGCCTGCACTCACGCCCGAAAAATTAAATTGAATAATTGGATGATATCCGGTTTTCATTGCTCAAAAAAAAACAATCAGGCGCTTCGTTGCAGCACCAATCTGATGAGTTCTTCTGTGGTGTAAGTTTTATCCGCCTGTCTGAGAGCTGCATCGAGCACTTTTTCAGCACTGGAACGCGGAATACCAAGGGTGCTGAGGGCCGACAGCGCATCATCCAGCGAACTGGAAACAGCCTTTTGCCCGGAGCCCGGCATGGCCGAAACCGGACCGCTTTCTTTCAGCAATTTGTCCTTCAGCTCAAGAATCAGTCGCTGGGCAGTTTTCGGACCGATTCCCTTCAGAGACTGTATTGCCCGCACATCCCCCTGAACAATGGACTGCCGAAGCAAATCCGGGCTGGAAGAACTCAGGGCAACAAGGGCGGTATTCGGACCAACGCCATTCACCGAAATCAGGTGCATAAAAAGATTACGCTCCTGTTTCTCCGAAAAACCGAAAAGCGAAAAGCCGTCGGTCTGGCTGTAATGAAGGTAAGTATGAATGATCACGTCATTTTTATGGTCTTTTACTCCGGCATAGGTATTAAGCGAAATACGCAGAAAGAAGCCTATTCCGCCAACCGAAAGGACCAAAAACGCAGGTTCAGCCTGTTTTATTTTTCCCTCAAGAAAATCGAGCATCAGTAATAGGGCAAGAAGGCCCAAAGGAAGTCTTAAAATAGGATTTTTAAAAGCCTGAATCCTTTATTCAGAACTGATTTTTCGGTTTTTTTTAAGCCCCCTCATTCCAGCCGATCCTGCACATTTTCTGTTTTTTTCAGGCGCCTTTTCCGGCTATCCACTTCAA
>Ga0209972_10003617_pt1 | contig 12058 bp, 8 predicted proteins | sample NOAtaG_7_FD_187302 | JGI IMG/M metagenome (GOLD analysis project Ga0209972, IMG submission 187302) | Freshwater lake microbial communities from Lake Erie, under a cyanobacterial bloom - NOAA_Erie_Diel1S_2200h metaG (SPAdes) (version 2) | ecosystem: Environmental > Aquatic > Freshwater > Lake ...
GGAGCCACCCCGACATCCCGCTGGTGCTCACCACGGTCACGCCCACCGGCAAGGCGCGCGCGTTGTTCGCGATGGGTGCGGGTGTCGACGTGCGCTATGTGCCCTATGACCTGCCGGGCAGCGTGCGGCGGTTCTTCGAACGCGTGCAGCCGCAGGTCGCCGTCATCCTCGAGACCGAGTTGTGGCCCAACCTCTACCGCGCCTGCGGCCGGCGCGCAGTGCCGCTGGTGCTGGCGAGCGCGCGCATCTCGCCGCGCTCGGTCGGCCGCTATCGTCTGCTCGCGAGCCTGTTCCGCGAGACGCTGTCGCACGGCATCGTCATCGCGGCGCAGAGCGAGGGCGACGCCGAGCGCTTCCGTGCGATCGGCGCCAACCCGGCCAAGACCCACGTCGTCGGCAACATCAAGTTCGACCTCGAACTGTCGCCGGACCTCCGCGAACGTGGTGCGGCCCTGCGGCGGACCCACGCGGCGACCGGCCGGTTCCTGTGGGTCGCCGGCAGCACCCACGAGGGCGAAGAAGAGGCGGCGGTCGATGCGCAACGGGCGCTGACGGCCGCAGGGGTGCCGAACCTGCTGGTGCTCGCGCCCCGGCATCCGCCGCGTTTCACCGCCGTGGCGTCGATGCTCGAGTCGCGCGGTATCCGTCATGCGCGGCGTTCGACGGGCGGGTCTGCCGATGCCGAGACCGGTGTGCTGTTGCTCGATTCGCTCGGCGAACTGATGGGCTGGTATGCGGCGGCGGACGTGGCCTTCGTCGGCGGCAGCCTGGTGCCGGTGGGCGGCCACAATCTGCTGGAGCCGGCGGCGCTCGCCGTGCCGGCGCTCACCGGTCCTCATGTCTTCAATGCCGAGGAGATCGCCCGCGCCTTGGTGGACGAAGGCGCGGTGGAGATGGTGCAGGACGCCGCCGGCTTGTCGGCGGCGCTGCTGCGATTGGCGCGCGACCCTGCGGAGCGCGTGAGGCGCGGTGCGCTCGGTCAGGCGCTGGTCGAGCGCAACCGCGGCACCTTGCAGCGCCTCGAGGCGCTGATCGCCCCGCTCATCGGACGGGCACGGACTCCGTCAGCCAGCCGTTGACCTCTTCGAGCGCTGCCCGGTCGAGGTTGCCCGAGGCGAGGCGCAGTTTCAGGACGTTGAGGATGTAGTCGTAGCGGCTGCGGGAATAGTTGGTCTGCGCCTGCACGAGGCTGCGACGCGCCTCGAGCACGTCGACGGCGGTGCGGGTGCCGACCTCGTAGCCGGCCTCGGTGGCCTTGAGCGCCGTCTGGCTCGACTCGAGCGCCTGGCGCAGCGCGGTGACCCGGGAGATCTCGCTCAGCACGCCGAGGTAGGCATCGCGCGACTGGCGCTCGGTCTGGCGCGAGACGCGCGCGAGCCGCTCGCGGGCGGCCTGCCACTGGTACTCGCTTTGGCGCACGCGCGACTGCGTGCCGCCGCCCGAGAAGATCGGCACGGACAACTGCAAAGAATAGCTGGTGTCGTCGGTGTCGTTGGTGCGGACGCCCTTGTTGCCGCTCGAGAAATCGATCGGGCTCGTCTGGTCGGAGTTGCTGCGGCTCGCCACGAGGTCGAGCTCGGGCAGGTGGCCGCCGAACGCCGCGCGCACGTTGTCGCGGGCGATGTCGGCCGCGAGCCGGCTCGAGACCAGCGACAGGTTCTGGTCCATCGCGCGGGCGACCCACTGCTCCTCGTCGGCGGGATCGGGGCTCTTGAGCGGCATGGCGTCGCCCGGCTTGGCGAGCACCTGGTACTTCTCGGCCGTGATCTCGCGCAGCAGCTCCTCGGTGCTCGCGAGCTGGCGCTTGGAGGCGATCACCGCGGCGGCGGCGCTGTCGCGCGCGGCCTTGGCCTCCTGCACGTCGGTGATGGCGATGAGCCCCACCTCGAAACGCTTCTCGGCCTGCTCGAGCTGGCGCGAGATCGCCTCGAGCGCGGAGTTCTGCGCCTCGACCTGGTCCTGGGCGGCGAGGACGTTGAAGTAGGCTTCGGAGACGCGCAGGACGAGGGATTGCTGCGCGACGGCGTAATCCGCCTCGGCCTGCGCGACCTGACGGTCGGCGCGCTTGAGCGCCATCCAGTCCGTCCAGGAGAACACGCTCTGGCGCAGGTCGAGGCTCCAGCGGTCGGTCTCCGGCTTGGAGTCGCTCGAGGAGATGAAATTGACGACGACGCGGTTGCCCGAGCCGGTCGGCTGCTCGATCTCCTGCGGGAACTGGCCCGTCGTGCTGGTGTCGGCCTTGCTGCGGCTCGCCGAGCCTGTCACCTGCGGCAACAAGGCGGCCAAGGCCTGCGGCTTGGACTCGCGCGCGGCGAGGCGCAGCGCGTCGGCTTCGCGGATCTGCGGGTCGTTGGCCAAGGCGCGTTCGTAGACGGCCTTGAGATCCTCCGCGTGGGCAGAGGAGAGGGTGATCAGCATGCCGAGCGACAGCACGAGCGCGCGCTTCATAGGACGGAAACCTCGACTGGTGTTATAGGCGAGTATAACAGTTGGCGGGCGGACGGGACAGCCCGGCGCCTAGTATGGACGCAAGCTGGGGTCGATTCGTTCCCCCCAAGCCAAGATCCCGCCGGTCAGGTTGCTGACTGACCGAAATCCGCGGCTGTCGAGATAACGGGCGACCTGCATGCTCCGGCCGCCGGAGCGGCAGATGACGATGGTCGTCGCCTCGGGGTCGAGCTCGCCGACGCGGGCCGTGATCTCGCCCATCGGGATGGGGCGGGCGAAGGGAAGGCTCGAGATCTCGAGTTCGTGGGGTTCGCGCACGTCGATCACGATCAAGGATTCGCCGGCCTGCAGCCGGGACTGCAGTTCTTCGGGGGTGAGGTCGTGGACCATGGCGGTCAGAACCTGAACGCCGTGGGCAGCGGGGCACCCACCAGCGGCTTGAGGGAGGTCTCGAAGAGCCCGCTCCAGCGCAGCGAGCCGTCGGCGGCGCGCTCGGCGAGGCTCGCCTCCATGTTCACGCCGGTGCCGAGGACCGCAAAGAGGCGGCCACCGGCGGCGAGGTGACGTTCGAATCGGGCGTCCGCGACGGGCAGGGAGCCCGTGAGCACGATGACCTCGAATGCGCCGTTGCCGAGCGCCTCCGGGGCATAGGCGTCGCGGTGTTCGACGACGGCGTTGCGCACCCCGGCCTCGGCCAGGTTCTTTGCGGCCTGCGCGGCGAGGTCCGCGCGGATCTCGAGGGACCGCACCGAGCAGCCGTGGGCGGCGAGGCAGGCGGTGAGGAAGCCCGAGCCGGTGCCGATCTCGAGCACGCGGTCGGTGGGCTTGGGCGCCACCGACTGCAGGATGCGTCCCGCGACCTTGGGCGCGAGCATGTGGTCGCCGCCGCCGAGCGGGATCTCGGTATCGGCGTAGGCGACGTCACGGAAGGCCTCGGGCACGAACGACTCGCGCGGGATGCGCCGGAACGTCTCGAGCACGGGCAGTGACAGCACATGCCAGGCGCGCAGTTGCTGATGGACCATCTGTTCGCGGGCGGTATCGGTCTGCATGGCGGAAGTCCTGTTCGAGGGCCGCGAAGTTAAAGCTTTTTGGCGTGACTGCCAAGCCGGGCACGGCCGCGATCCGCAGCCCGGCTTGGCTTCGTCCCGAAGGCCGGTCAAGGAGCCTTCTTGCCCGCGAAATCCCCCGCCTCGACGATGGTGATGTCCGACGGTTTGATCCAGCGCTTCACCGCGGCGTTCACGTCCGCGGTGGTCAACGCGGCGACCTTCGCCTCGAGCGCGGCATCCCAGGCCAGCGTGCGGTCGAGGAAGCGGTAGCTCTGCAGGCGGCCGACGAGCTCGCGGTCCTGCGAGCGGCTGACGCTGCGGCCCTGCAGCCAGCCGCTTTGGGCGTCCTTCAGTTCGGCGTCGGTGAACCCCTCGCCCAGCATCTTGGCGAGCTCCTCGCGGTAGGCCGCGATGAGGCGCGCCGAGTTCTGCGGGTTGTAGATCGCGAAGGTGCCGAAGGCGCCGTCCTTGTCGAGCGAGGAGGCCTGCAGGAGCGACGACACACCGTAGCTGATGCCTTCCTTCTGGCGGATGCGGGTGGCGAGCCGCGAGTTGAGGAAGCCGCCGCCCAGCATGTAGTTGGCGAGCGTGAGCGCCGCGAAATCCGGATCGTCGTCGCGCAGCGGCAGGCTGAGGCGCGCGAACATCACGGCGTTCGCCTTGTCGGGCGTCTCGATCTTGCGCTCGCTGCCCGGCACCTCGAAGGCCTTGCCCTCCGCGCGCGCGTACGGCACTTTTGCCGTCCAGCCCGCGAGCATCGCGCCGAGCGCGGCGCGGGTGGTGGCCTCGTCGAAGTCGCCCACCACCGCAGCGGTCGCGTTCGAGGCGCCGTAGAAGTCGGCATGGAAGCGCCGCAGGTCGGCGACCGACGTGCCGCGGATGGCGGCGGCCTCCTCCTCGAAGGTCCTCACGCGGCGGAAGTCGTCCGCCGGCCAGGGCGCGGTGAGACGGGAGCTCTCGCGCACCGCGATGGTCTGCGGTTCGCTGCGCTGCTGGTCGATCGCGGCCAGGGTCTCATCGCGCAGCTTGGTGAACTCCGCTTCCGGGAACACGGGGTTGCGCAGCAGGTCGGTGACGATGTCGAGGGTCGGCGCGAGGTTGTCGCGGGTCGACACCACGGTGACGTTCACCGTCTGGCCGCCGCCGCCGATGCTCACGGTCGACTTCAGCTTGTCGAGCTCGTCATTGACCTGTTGCAGCGTGCGGTTCGTGGTGCCGCGGCGCAGCATCGCGGCCGTGAGGTCGGCGACGGTCGGCTTGCCCGACAGCGCGTCCCGGTTGCCGATCCGCAGCACGATGTTCGCGGTGACGGCGCCGCCACGGGTGGACTTGGGGAGGAAGCTGTATTTCGCGCCGCCCGGCAGCGTCTCGTTGCGGGTGCGCGCGTCGATGTTCGCGGGTGAGGGATCGAAGGCCTCCGCCTGCTTCAGCGACTGCTTGCCGGTGTAGCCCGCGAGCACCGCAGCCGGCTCGGGGGCTTGCGGGATGGTGGCGCGGTCGGGGGCCGCGTCCGGCACGAACAGCCCGGTGGTGCGGTTGGCGGGCTTCAGGTAGGCCGCGGCGGCGCGGTTCACGTCGGCGGCCGTCACCTTCTCCATGTGGTCGCGGGACAGGAACCACAGGCGCCAGTCGCCCTTGGCGATGTACTCGGAGAGACCGAGGCCGACCCGGTCGCTGTTGTTGTAGGCCTGCTCGAAGAACTTCAGGAACTTGTTCTTGGCGCGCTGCACCTCCTCGTCGGTGACCGGCTGGCTCTTGAGGCCGTCGAGCACCGAGAGCATCGTGTCGGTCGCCGCGGCGACCGGCTTGTCCTTGAGCACTTCGGCGGCGAGGTACATGTAGCCGGGATCCTTGAGGCTGAAGGCGAAGCCGCCGACGCTGCTCGCCTTGCCGGACTCGACCAGCGCCTTGTAGAGACGGCCCGAGGGCTCGTTGGTGAGCACGTCGGCCAGCACCTGCACGGCCGCGAAGTCGGGGTGACCGCCCGGCGGGATGTGGTAGCCGGCGGCGGTGACCTGCACGTCGCCCACGCGGCGCAGCACCACGTGCCGCTCGCCGTCCTGCACCGGCTCGACGGTGTAGGTGGGCTGCAGGACGCGCTGCGGCCGCGGGATCGGGCCGAAGAATTCATTGACCCAGGCGAGCGTCTTGGCCTCGTCGATCTTGCCGGCCACGGTCAGCACCGCGTTGTCCGGCTGGTAGTACTTCTTGTAGAACGCGCGCAGGTTGGCGACCGGCACGCGCTCGATGTCTTCGCGCGAACCGATCGTCGACTTGCCGTAGTTGTGCCAGAGGTAGGCGGTCGACATGACGCGCTCGAGCAGCACGCCGGACGGGTCGTTCTCGCCCGACTCGAACTCGTTGCGCACCACCGAGAACTCGCTCTTGAGGTCCTCTTCCTTGATGAAGGAGTTGATCATGCGGTCGGATTCGAGGTCGAGCGCCCAACGCAGGTTGTCGTCGGTGGCGGCGAAGGTCTCGAAATAATTCGTGCGGTCGTACCAGGTCGTGCCGTTCGGCCGCGCGCCGCGGGCGGTCAGTTCCTGCGGGATATTGGGGTGCCGCGGCGTGCCCTTGAACACCATGTGTTCGAGCAGGTGCGCCATGCCGCTCTCGCCGTAACCCTCGTGGCGCGAGCCGACGAGGTAGGTGATGTTCACGGTGATGGTGGGCTTGGAGGCGTCCGGGAACAGGAGTACCGTCAGGCCGTTGGCGAGGCGGTATTCGGTGATGCCCTCGACCGACGTGATCTTCTGCGGCGCCGGCAGTTTGACGGCGGCGGCAGGCTTCGTCGGCTTGTCGGCGGCCAATGCCGGCGCGGCGAGCGGTGCCGCGAGGGTCAGGAAAACGGCGGCGGTCAGACAAGCGGTCGGTGGGACGATATGGCGCACGACAAACACTCCGTCAGGATCGAGGATGCGATGACTCTATACGGGTTGCGCGGGCGTGCAAGGGCTTGCGCCGGGGTGGCTTTGGTGCTCGCCCTGATGGGTGCGCCGACAGTGGCGCAGGAGGGGTCGCCGCCTGCCGCTTCGCCTCCGGCGGTCGATCCCGCCCCCACGACTCCGCGCCTCGACCTGCGCCCGGGCGACCTGCGGCGCCATGTGCCGCGCGACGAGCTCAACGCCCGATGGACCGCGGAGCTCGACGAGGTGGTGATCCGCCCCCGGCGCCAGCCGCCCGACCTGCCGGAGCGGCGGGCCGTGCCGCAAGGGCTCGGCGGCCTCATCTGGGCGGCGACGCGGCCCACGCAGGCCTGGCGCCTGCTGGTGCCCGACCCCAACGCCTCCCCGGTGCCGCCGCGCAGCGCCGATGACCCGCGCGAGCCGCCCGGTGCCTACCGTTCGCGCATCGGCGAACCGGGCCGGATCTTCTGAGACAAAGAAAAAGGCCCCGTCTCCGGGGCCTTTTCCTTGGATGGCGCGGAAGCGCGTCCCGTCAGAGCAACGGCACGAGCAGCAGCGCGACGATGTTGATGATCTTGATGAGCGGGTTGATGGCCGGGCCCGCCGTGTCCTTGTACGGGTCGCCGACGGTGTCGCCGGTGACCGCGGCCTTGTGGGCCTCGGAGCCCTTGCCGCCGAAGTGGCCTTCCTCGATGTACTTCTTGGCGTTGTCCCAGGCGCCGCCGCCCGTGCACATCGAGATCGCGACGAAGAGGCCGGTCACGATGGTGCCGATCAGCAGGCCGCCGAGCGCCTTGATGCCTTCGCCCGGGCCCATCAGGGCGTTGATGCCGAACGCGACCACCACCGGCACGAGGATCGGCAGCAGCGAGGGCACGATCATCTCCTTGATGGCGGACTTCGTCAGCAGGTCGACCGCCTTGGAGTAGTCGGGCTTGCCCGAGCCGTCCATGATCCCCGGGATCTCGCGGAACTGGCGGCGCACCTCGGTGACCACCGAGCCGGCCGCGCGGCCCACGGCTTCCATCGCCATGGCGCCGAACAGGTAGGGCACGAGGCCGCCGATGAAGAGGCCGATGATCACCGCCGGGTCCGACAGCTCGAAGGAGACGAGCTTGCCCGCGTCCTCGAGCTTGTGGGTGTAGTCCGCGAACAGCACCAGCGCGGCGAGGCCCGCCGAGCCGATCGCGTAGCCCTTGGTGACGGCCTTGGTGGTGTTGCCCACGGCGTCGAGCGGATCGGTGATGTTGCGCACCTTCTTGTCGAGCCCCGACATCTCGGCGATGCCGCCGGCGTTGTCGGTGATCGGACCGTAGGCGTCGAGCGCGACGATCATGCCGGTGAGCGACAGCATCGAGGTCGCCGCGATGGCGATGCCGTAGAGGCCGCCCAGCGTGTAGGCGCCCCAGATGGCGGCGCACACCGCGAGCACCGGCAGCGCGGTCGACTTCATCGACACGCCGAGGCCGGCGATCATGTTGGTGGCGTGGCCGGTCTGCGAGGCCTCGGCCACCTTGCGCACCGGGCTGTACTCGGTCGCGGTGTAGTACTCGGTGATGATGATCATCGCCGCCGTCAGCGCGAGGCCGATCAGCGTGCAGCCGAACATCGCCGCGAAGTTGTCGGGCATGAGCGACTGGGTGATGAACCAGAAGGCCACCGCCGAGACCAGGCCCGAGACGATCACGCCCTTGTAGAGCGCGTTCATGATCTTGCCGCCGTCAGACACCCTCACGAAGAAGGTGCCGACGATGGAGGCGACGATGGACGCCGCGCCGAGCGCAAGCGGGTACATGACGGCCGCGCCGGCGCCGATCATCAGGCCGCCGAGGAGCATGGTCGCGACCAGCGTCACCGCGTAGGTCTCGAAGAGGTCGGCGGCCATGCCCGCGCAGTCGCCGACGTTGTCACCGACGTTGTCGGCGATCACGGCCGGGTTGCGCGGGTCGTCCTCTGGGATGCCCGCCTCGACCTTGCCGACGAGGTCGGCGCCGACATCGGCGCCCTTGGTGAAGATGCCGCCGCCCAAGCGCGCGAAGATCGAGATCAGCGAGCCGCCGAAGGCGAGGCCGACCAGCGAGCGCAGCGCGTGTTCGTCACCGACCACGCCGCGCATCGCGAGGTAGTAGCCCGCGACACCGAGCAGGCCGAGGCCGACCACCAGCATGCCGGTGATGGCGCCGCCCTTGAAGGCGACCTGCAGCGCGGCGTTGAGGCCGTGGTTGGCCGCCTCGGCGGTGCGCACGTTGGCGCGCACCGAGACGTTCATGCCGAGGAAGCCGGCGATGCCCGAGAGGATCGCGCCGACGGCGAAGCCGCCCGCGGTCGCCCAGTCGAGGGCGAGGCCGAGCAGGAGGCACAGCACCACGCCGACCACGGCGATGGTGGAGTACTGACGGTTGAGGTAGGCCTTGGCACCGGCCTGGATGGCACCGGCGATCTCCTGCATCCGGGCGTTGCCGGTGGGCAGGCGGTTGATGGCGGCGGCCGCGACGGCGCCGTAGACGATGGCGAGAACGCCGGCCGCGATGGCGACCCACAGCCAGAAATTGGCATCCATTATGAGAAACCCCCCTAGGAAAAAGGCGCCACAATATAACACAGCGCCCCGAGGGGGCGTTTTCGGTGGCCCCAATGCCCGCGGCCCCCGGCGCCGGGGGTCAGACCTTGAAGGGCGGCAGTTTCTTGCGGACCGTGGCGCCGCGCAGCTTCACGTAGACGGGCAGGCCGTCCTTGTAGGGCGGCGGGTCGCCGCCGCCGATCAGCGGCAGCAGGTAGCGTCGGCACTTCTCGGTGATGCCGAAGCCGTCGGGTGTGATGAAGTCGCGCGGCAGCTTGCGCTCGACGTTGGCCACCTTGGCGAGTTCGACGTGGCCGACGGCCCAGCGGTACGGGCGCGAAGACTTGCGCACCACGATCGGCATGACGGCGTTATGCCCCTTCACGGCGAGTTCGACCGCAGCCTTGCCCATCGCGTAGGCCTGGTCCACGTCGGTCTTGGAGGCGATGTGGCGCGCGGCGCGCTGGAGGTAGTCCGCGACGGCCCAGTGGTACTTGTAGCCGTGCGCCTCGCGCACCAGGTTCGCGACCATCGGGCCGACGCCGCCCAACTGCGTGTGGCCGAAAGCGTCCTTGGTGCCGGCATCGGCGAGGAAGCGGCCATCGGCGTAAGCCGTGCCTTCGGAGACCACGATCACGCAGTAGCCGACACGCTCGACGGTCTCCTTGACGCGCGCCAGGAACGCGGCCTGGTCGAAGGCGATCTCCGGGAACAGGATGATGTGCGGCGGCGCATCGCGCCCCTTGCCGGCGAGGCCGCCCGCGGCCGCGATCCAGCCCGCATGACGCCCCATCACCTCCATCACGAACACCTTGGTGGAGGTGCGGGCCATGGAGGCGACGTCGAGCGATGCCTCGAGCGTGGATACGGCGACGTACTTCGCCACCGACCCGAAGCCCGGGCAGCAGTCGGTGTAGGGCAGGTCGTTGTCGACGGTCTTCGGTACGCCGATGCAGGTGATGGGATAGCCGAGCGCGTCGCCCATCTGCGCGACCTTGTGGGCCGTGTCCATCGAGTCGTTGCCGCCGTTGTAGAAGAAATAGCCGATGTCGTGGGCCTTGAAGACCTCGATCAGCCGTTCGTATTCGGCGCGGTTCTTGTCGAGGCCCTTGAGCTTGAAGCGCGCCGAGCCGAAGGCGCCCGCCGGCGTGTGGCGCAGGCCGGCGATGGTGGCCTTGCTCTCCTTGGAGCAGTCGATGAGGTCTTCTTGCAGCGCGCCGACGATGCCGTGGCGGCCGGCGTAGACCTTGCCGATCTGGCGCGGGTACTTGGCGGCGGTCTCGATCACGCCCGCCGCCGAGGCGTTGATGACGGCGGTGACGCCGCCCGACTGGGCATAGAACGCGTTGCGGGGGGCGGGCGCGGCGGCGCGGGTGGCGCGGGTGGCGGGCCGGCGGACGGGCTTGCGTGCGGTCTTTTTCATGGGACGCGAGGATACCGCAGCATTTGACCTGCCGGGAACGGGCGGGTACCGTGCGCCCTCATACCGACGCACGGACGCTTGGAGTCCCCGTTCATGAGAATCGTATTCCTCGGCGCGCCCGGGTCCGGCAAGGGAACGCAGGCCCAGCGCCTCGTCGAGCGCCATGGCATCCCGCAGATCTCCACCGGCGACCTGCTGCGCGCCCATGTGCGCGAGGGCACCGAACTCGGCCGGCGGGCCAAGGCGGTGATGGACGCCGGCCAACTGGTCGACGATGCCACCATCCTCGACATGGTGCGCGAGCGCCTCGCCGAACCGGACGCCCGCGGCGGCTTCATCCTCGATGGCTTCCCGCGCACCCTGCCGCAGGCCGACGGTCTCGAGCGGATGCTGGCAGGCATCGGGCAGCCCCTCGACTCGGTGGTCCTCTTCGACATCGACCCGGACCTGCTCGTGAAGCGCATCTCGGGCCGGCGCACCTGCCAGGACTGCGGGCGCGTGTTCAACGTGCACACCGCGCCGCCGCCGTCGCCGCCGCCCTGCGGCGGCCAGTGCGAGACGCCGCGGCTGATGCAGCGTCCCGACGACAAGGAAGAGACGGTGGCCAAGCGTATCGGCGTCTACGAAGAGCAGACGCGGCCGCTGGCCGATTTCTACGCCGCCAAGGGTCTGCTGCGCAGCATCGACGCGGATGCCGAGCTGCCGGTGGTGACCGCGCGCCTCGAAGCGGCGATCGCGCCGCGCTGAGACTCGCGCGCTGATCCTCGCACGTTGAGACCGGCGCGCCTCAGCCGACGGCGCGCAACCGTTCCGCCAAGACGCCGGCGCGCCAGCCACCGAGCGCCGTGGCCGGATCGCCGCCCCGGGCGATGTCCTCGAGCGTCCGCCGCGTCGCGAGCACCTCGTTCGCGACCCCGAGTTCCTGCGCGGTCGCCTGCGCGATCTCCGCAAGCCGCTTGGTGCGCGCCACGAGCGCCGGGTCCGGCCGTTCACGCCGCGGCAGCGGCGGTGCCGGATCGGGCACGCGGGCGGCCTCGATCAAGGCGAGCAGTTCGTCGCCAGAGTGCTTGACCACACCCTCCGGCATCCCCTCGAGCTGCGCCAGCGCATCGCGTCCCCGCGGCACGCGCAGCACGATCTCGCGCAGCACGGTGTCGTCGAGGATCCAGCCGCGCGGGCGGTTGCGCGCGACGGCACGCCGTTCGCGCCAGGCAGCGAGCGACTGCAGCAGCCGCAAGCGGCCCTCGTCCCAACCCTCGACGCCGCGGAAACGCAGCCAGGCCCGCTCGGCGTCGACCGCGAGCACGTCGAGCCGCTCGATCGCCGCGCTTTCCTCGGCGAGCCAGCCGAGCCGGCCGAGGCCCTCCAAAGATCCGAGCAGGGCCTCGCGCAGCGGCAACAGGTGACGGACGTCGTCGAGCGCGTACTCGATCTGCTCGGGGCTCAGCGGCCGGCGCGACCAATCGGTGCGGGTCTGGCCTTTCGGGACCTCGTGACCGAGCACGCGGCGCACCAGTTCGGCGTAGCCGACCTGCGCCGGATGGCCGCACAGCGCGGCGGCGACCTGCGTATCGAACAGCGGTGCGAGCGGTCCGATCATCGGCGCCAGCACCTCGAGGTCTTGACGGCCGGCGTGCAGGACCTTGAGCGGCCCCGCGGCGCCGAGCGC
>Ga0209972_10003631_pt1 | contig 12023 bp, 10 predicted proteins | sample NOAtaG_7_FD_187302 | JGI IMG/M metagenome (GOLD analysis project Ga0209972, IMG submission 187302) | Freshwater lake microbial communities from Lake Erie, under a cyanobacterial bloom - NOAA_Erie_Diel1S_2200h metaG (SPAdes) (version 2) | ecosystem: Environmental > Aquatic > Freshwater > Lake ...
TCTCGGTTCCCGCCGAACAGCCCGCGGTCGATCAGCCCTCCGCCGACCAAGGCGCAACCGCCGCACAACAGCCTGCCGCTTCGACGACCGCGTCGAACACCTCGAACTGGAGCAACATCCCGAAGATCACCGGCACGCCGAGCCTCGCGTCGAACCTCTCCGGCACCGACCTGACGAAGCTCACCTCGCCCGTGACCCTTCCGAAGCTCTGCATCCCCGGCGTCACCTGCTGAGGATCACGATCACCTGCCCCTATCAGGTGCACAACAAAAAGAAGAGGCCCCGCCACACGGCGGGGCCTCTTCGATTTTCCGTTCGCGTATTCCCTCAGAATTCCCATCAGGTTTCTCGGTGTGCGATTACCCGTTTTCCGAGTCTTTTCACACCGAGAACCCTTGGGGTTCGTCAGCCGCCTGAGGCTTCGGACACCTTCTGCTTGCCTGCCGAGATCCACGGCATCATGCCGCGGAGACGCTTGCCGACCTCTTCGATCTGGTGGGCGGCACCGGCTGCACGCAGTTCGTTGAACTTCGCACGACCGCTTTCGCTTTCGGCGATCCACTCCTTGGCGAACTTGCCGGACTGGATCTCCTTCAGGATCTTTTGCATCTGCTTCTTCGTGGTCGGCGTGATGATGCGCGGACCACGTGTGACGTCGCCGTACTCGGCGGTGTCGGAGATGCTGTAGCGCATGCCGGCGATGCCCTCTTCGTACATGAGGTCGACGATGAGCTTCACCTCGTGGAGGCACTCGAAGTACGCCATCTCGGGCTGGTAACCGGCCTCGACGAGCGTTTCGAAACCGTTGCGCACGAGCTCGGTAAGGCCACCGCACAGCACGACCTGCTCACCGAACAAGTCGGTCTCGGTCTCTTCGGCGAATGTTGTCTCGATGATGCCCGCACGGCCGCCACCGATCGCCGATGCGTACGACAACGCAAGTGCCTTGGCGCCACCGGTTGCGTCTTGCTCGACTGCGATGAGCGCCGGAACGCCGCCGCCCTCGGTGTAGGTACGACGCACCAAGTGACCGGGACCCTTCGGCGCGATCATGATGACATCGACGCCCTTCGGGGGCTTGATGCGCTTGAAGCGAACGTTGAAACCGTGCGCGAAGGCGAGGGCCTTGCCGGGCTTCATGTAGCGCTTGATGCTCTCGGTGTACGTGGCCTTCTGCTCGGTGTCGGGCATGGTGAGCATGACGACGTCGGCCCACTTGGCCGCATCGGCGATGCTCTTCACGGTGAGACCCGCGGCCTGTGCCTTGGCTGCCGAGGCGGAACCCTCGCGCAGACCCACCACCACGGGAACGCCGCTTTCTTTCAGGTTGAGAGCATGGGCATGGCCTTGTGAGCCGTACCCGATGATCGCAACCTTGCGACCCTTGATGATGTTGACGTCACAATCGCCGTCGTAATACATCTTTGCTGCCATCAGCTTGCCTTTCCTTTCACTGCACGCACGCGTGCTTCGCGATCGAGTTTGGGAAGCGCGATACGGCCGGTGCGTTGAAGTTCAACGATGCCGTAACCGCGCAGGAGTTCCTCGAAGTCGTCCAACTTGTCGGGTGAACCTTCGAGAGACAATGTGAGTGCGTCGACGCCAACCGCAACGACCTTCGCGTCGAAGATGTTGGCGAGTTCGACGAGTTGTCCACGGACCTCGGCACCGGCGCGAACCGTTGCGATGAGAAGCTCGCGCTCGACCGAACGTGACGGGTCGAGCTCCGAGATGCGGACAACTTCGATGAGTTTGAAGAGTTGCTTCACGATCTGCTCGAGAGGCGTCTCTTCGACATCGACGACGATGGTGATGCGGCTGAGTTCCGGGTCTTCGGTCGGCGCGACGGCCAACGAGAAGATGTTGTACCCGCGACGAGCGAACAAACCCGCGACGCGCGCAAGCACTCCGGCCTTGTTCTGGACGAGAACCGAGAGAATGTGGTGACGGGGCTTGCTCATCGGAGGAACTCCCTCTTTGGGGTCTGCGACGGTGGCAGAAGAATGTCGTCGTTGCTGGCACCTGCCGGCACCATCGGGAACACTTTCTCGCCCTCGGCGACGCGGAAGTCGACGACGACGGAACGGTCGTTGATCGAGTTTGCCTTCTCGATGGCGGGCTCGACCTCTTCGGGCGAATCGACGCGAATGCCGACGCAACCCATGGACTCGGCCCACTTGACGAAGTCGGGCACGCCACCGCCGAGGTCGACCTCGCTGTAACGCTCGCCGTAGAACATTTCCTGCCACTGACGCACCATGCCGAGGTACGAGTTGTTGAGGATGCCGACCTTGATCGGAACGTTGCTGAGCGTCGCAGTGATCAGTTCCTGCGCGGTCATCTGGAAACAACCGTCGCCATCGATCGCCCACACGGTCTTGTCGGGGCAGCCGACTTTCGCACCGATGGCCGCCGGAACCGAGAAGCCCATCGTGCCAAGGCCGCCCGAGTTGACCCAGGTGTACGGCTTTTCGAACTTCCAGTACTGACTCGACCACATCTGGTGCTGGCCGACGCCCGACACGAGAATCGTGTCTTCGGGCGCATTGTCGCGCAGCATTTCGAGGCAGTACTGCGGCTTCAACGCTTCGCCCGGTTCGGACTGTTCGTAGGTGAGCGGGAATTGCTCACGCCATCCCGACACGCGGCTGCGCCACGGACCGACGTCGGCCTGCTTCTCGCCACCATCGAGCAGTTCGCGCAATGCCTTCACGAGTTCTTTCGTGACCTCGCGGCAGTCACCGACGATCGGAACGTCGGGCTTGCGCACCTTGCCCTGCTCGGCGGGGTCGATGTCGACGTGGATGATCTTCGCCTCGGGTGCAAACGTTGCGACCTTGCCGGTCACGCGGTCGTCGAAGCGCGCACCGAGCGCGATCAACAGGTCACTCTTCTGCAGAGCGGTGACGGCGGCAGCGGTTCCGTGCATGCCGGGCATGCCGAGGTTCAGCGGATGACTGTCGGGGAATGCGCCGCGCGCCATCAGCGTCGTGACGACGGGGATGTTCAACAGTTCGGCGATTTGCTTGACCTGCTCCGCGGCGCGCGCCTTCAACACACCGCCACCGAGATAGAGAACCGGGCGTTCGGCGGCGAGCATCAACTTCGCCGCCTCCTTGATCATGCGCGGATGACCCTTCGTGTTCGGCTTGTAGCCGGGCAGACTTGCGGCGACTTCGTCGTCGGTCGGCCAGTGCCACGTCATCGTGTTCTGCAGCACGTCTTTCGGCAGATCCAACAACACCGGGCCGGGGCGGCCAGTGGTGGCGATGTGAAAGGCCTGACGCACGGCGAGTGGAATGTCGGCAGGTGACATGACGAGCTCGTTGTGCTTCGTGATGCTGCGCGTGATCCCGACCGTGTCGCATTCCTGGAACGCGTCGGTTCCGATCGCGGTCGTCGACACCTGGCCGGTGATCGCAACCATCGGAATCGAGTCCATGTACGCATCGCACAGGGGCGTGACAAGGTTCGTCGCGGCGGGGCCACTCGTGACCATGGCGACGCCCGGGCGGCCCGTGACGTGGGCATAGCCCTCGGCCATGTGACCGGCGCCCTGTTCGTGACGCACGAGGATGTGGCGAATCGGCGACTGAAGCAGCGGGTCGTAGGCGGGCAGAATGCAGCCGCCCGGGTAGCCGAACATGACGTCGACTTTTTCCATTTCGAGGGCCTTGATGAGGGCCTCGGCGCCGGTGATCTTCATGTGTTCCTCCTCGGAATTTGGTTAAGTCAATTGGCTGGCGGGAGATTTCGGTTGGTTTCGGCAAAAAATCTGCGAAAACCGGGGATTTTTGGGCAACAAAAAAGGCCCCCCGCAGGGAGCCCAGGCGTACGTGATATGGGACGTGCGCCTACGGAGTTACTACCACCTGAATTTCAGGGCGAAGCGCGCGTCCGTTTGTCACGAAGATGAGTCTGCCACGCCCGACGGCGTTGCGCAACCGGCTCTTGACTCGGGATGTTCTTGCACTTACGGTGCAAATTCATGGAAATCCTGCGCACACCCGACAGCCGCTTCGAAGGATTGGCCGAGTGGCCCTATCCCCCCGTCTACACCGATGTTCCGTCAGGTGACGGGTCGGTGCTGCGGGTTCACCACATCGACGAAGGTCCGAAAACCGCGGCGCACACGATTTTGTGCATGCACGGCGAACCTTCGTGGGCGTACCTCTACCGCAAAATGATTCGCAGCTTCGTTGCGGCGGGCCATCGCGTCATCGCCCCCGACCTCGTCGGCTTCGGCCGCAGCGACAAACCAGCTGCGATGGCTGACTACACCTACGAACGCCACGTTGCATGGATGTCCGATTGGCTCGTCGCGAACGACCTGTCGAACCTGACGTTGGTCTGTCAGGACTGGGGCGGCCTCATCGGCCTGCGACTGGTCGCCGCGTTTCCCGATCGGTTCGCGCGCGTCGTCACCGCAAACACGTTTCTCCCCACGGGGGACCGCGACCCGGGCGCCGCGTTCCGCGCGTGGCGCGAGTACAGCCAGACGACGCCCGACTTCAACGTCGGCAACATCGTGCAGGGTGGTTGCGCATCGCGACCCATCGGTGCGCACAACGTCGCCGCATACGACGCCCCCTACCCCGACGATTCCTACAAGGCCGGTGCGCGAATTTTCCCGACGCTCGTTCCTGCATCCCCCGATGATCCGTCGGCCGAACCGAACCGCGCGGCGTGGAATGTCTTGATGGAATGGAACAAGCCGTTCCTCACCGCGTTCGGCGACAGCGATCCGATCACTGCTGGTGCAGATCGCCACTTCCAGAAGTTGATTCCGGGTGCAACCGGCCAGCCGCACACCACCATCGCCGGCGGCGGACACTTCATTCAGGAAGACAAAGGCGAAGAGTTGGCCGCGGTCGTCAACGACTTCATCGCACGTGGCGCCTGACAACTCGATGTCGGTCGACGAACAAATCGAACGAATCGACGGTCGTACCGCGCGCGGTGCGCGCACTCGCGAAGCCATCATCGACGCGTTGTACGACCTCCTGCGCGAAGGTCATGGAGACACCGGTGCGCGCGCGATCGCCGAGCGTGCGGGCGTGTCGACACGGTCGGTGTTCCAACATTTCGAGGACCTCGAAACGGTCTATGCCGAGGTGGCCGCACGACAAGAAGATGCGATCAATCCGTATCTTGCGCCGATCGACCCTCTCATCCCGATTGCGGAACGTGTCGATCGACTGGTGGCTGCACGTGACGAGATGTACTCGATCATCGCTCCGGTCCGCCGAGCCGTGAACGTGCACCGTACGGCACGAACCTCACCACTCGTCCGAAACAACCTGAACCGCCTGCACAGAGCGATGCGCGAACAAGTCGCCGCGACGTTCCCGCGCGAAGTGTCCGGCGATGAACGACTGCTCGCACAAATCGACGTGTGCCTGTCGTTCGAGTCGTGGGACCAATTCACCTCTCAGCACGGATTGACGCGAGCGGCGGCACGCGGTCACCTCGCTGGCTTGGTGATCTCGCTCGTCGCCAATTAGACGGTTACGCCTTACCGACTAGACGGCTACGCCTTGCAGCGTGGCGGCGGTGAGGGTGTTCTCGAGCAGACAGGCGATGGTCATCGGGCCGGTTCCACCCGGCATGGGAGTGATTGCCCCGGCGATGCCCTTCACCGCGTCAAAGTCGACGTCGCCCACAATGCCTGATTCGGTGCGCGAGATGCCGACGTCGATGAGCGTCGCACCCGGCTTGCAGTGTTCGGCGCCGATCATGCGTGCCTGACCGCTCGCGCCAACGACGATGTCGGCCGACCTGCACAGTTCGGCAAGGTTCGACGTACGACTGTGCGCGATCGTTGCAGTTGCGTCGACTCCCTTGCGCGACAACAGAAGTGCGAGCGGCGTGCCGACAAGAGTCGAACGACCGACGATCACCGCGTGGCGGCCGGCGGTGGGAATCTTGTAGTGCTCGAGCAGGCGCAACACGCCGAGTGGTGTGCACGGCACGAGGCCGGGTTCGCCACGCACCAGGCGTCCGAGTGAGCCCGTGGTCAAACCATCGACATCTTTCTCTGCAGGGAGGAGACGCAGCACCGCGTCGTTGTCGAGATGCGCGGGCAGCGGCTGTTGAACGAGGATGCCGTGCACAGCCGGGTCAGCGGCCAACCGACCAACAAGATCTTCGACCTGCGTCTGGGAAGCGGTCGCGGGGAGAACTTCGTTCTTACTCTGCAGGCCTGCTGCGGCAGCGAACTTGTGCTTGTTGCGGACGTAGGTGTGGCTCGGGCCGTCGTCTCCGACGAGGACGGTGGCCAGGCAGACATCCGGGTGGCCAGCGGCAGCCATGCGCGCTGCGATTTGTTTCACCATCAGGTCACGCAGGGCAATGCCGTCGAGAATCAGGGGATCGGCGGCGGCGGGCATGCGGGACACGATACGGGCGGGAACCATGCGGCCCCGAGCCATTCCCCTAGCCTGTCTACCCTGAGCCCCAGGAGGCCTGTCACATGTCGACCACCACCCCATCGCCCGCAGCCATCGCCCCCGCAGACGGCAAGCTCGGCGTTCTCGTCATCGGCCTCGGCGCCGTCACCACCACGCTCATCGCCGGCGTCGAACTGGCCAAGCGCGGCCAGGGACTGCCCATCGGTTCGATGACCCAGATGGGCACGATCCGTCTCGGCAAGCGCACCGACGGCCGTTCGCCCCTCATCAAGGACTTCGTGCCGCTCGCCAAGCTCGAGGACATCGTGTGGGGCGCATGGGACGTGTTCCCCGACGACGCCTACGTTGCTGCCTCGCGCGCCGGCGTGTTGGAACAGGGCAAGCACATCGAGGCCATCTCCGAGGTTCTGCGCGACATCCGTCCGATGAAGGCCGCATTCGAGCGCAAGTACGCCCGCAACCTGACAGGCGAGCACACGATGGGTGACATCGGTAAGCGCGCCATGTTGAACGCCATTCGCGAGGACATCAACCGCTTCCGCGACCAGAAGGGCGTCAGTCGCCTCGTCATGATCTGGTGCGCCAGCACCGAGGTCTACATCGAGCCGTGCGAGGTGCACGCCACCATCGAGGCATTCGAAAAGGCCATCGACGCAAACGACGAACGCATCGCTCCGTCCATGCTCTATGCGTACGCCGCGTTGCTCGAGGGCGTTCCGTTCGCAAACGGTTCGCCGAACCTCGCGGTCGACATGCCGTGCCTGCGCCAGTTCGCCACCGAGCGCAACATCCCGATTTCGGGCAAGGACTTCAAGACCGGCCAAACGCTGATGAAGACCGTTCTCGCGCCGATGGTGAAGGCACGTCAGCTCGGTCTGTCGGGTTGGTACAGCACGAATATTCTCGGCAACCGCGATGGCGAGGTTCTCGACGCGCCCGAGAACTTCAAGACCAAGGAAGAGTCGAAGCTCGGAGTGCTCGAGGACATCCTCGAGCCAACGAAGAATCCCGATCTCTACGGCGATGTCTTCCACAAGGTTCAGATCAACTACTACCCGCCGCGCGGTGACAACAAAGAGGGTTGGGACAACATCGACATCTTCGGATGGATGGGCTACCCGATGCAGATCAAGGTCAACTTCCTCTGCCGCGACTCGATTCTCGCCGCGCCGCTCGCACTCGACTTGGTGCTGTACTCAGACCTTGCGCAGCGCGCCGGACTCGGCGGCATCCAAGAGTGGCTGAGCTTCTATTACAAGAGCCCGCAGGTTGCTCCGGGTCTCTATCCGGAACACGACTTGTTCATTCAGCTGACGAAGTTGAAGAACACGCTGCGCTGGATGATGGGCGAAGACCAGATCACCCACCTCGGCCGCGAGTACTACGAAAACTGAGAGGGTTCTCGGCGTGCAATTACCCGCTTTTTGAACCACTACACACCGGGAATCGAGACATGAAGAACCGAGTTCTCCCATTTGTCGCTGACGTTGCGCTCGTCGTCTTGTTCATCGTCATTGGTACGCGCAATCACAACACCGACGAGAATGCGACCGGTATCGCTTCGACGGTTGCTCCATTCCTCATCGGTCTCGTTGCCGGCTGGATCGGAACTCGCGCATGGAAGACACCGACCGCGGTTTCGACGGGAATAGCGGTCTGGATTTCCACCGTCGCAGTGGGAATGCTGCTGCGGCACTTCGCGTGGGATCGTGGAACGGCAGGCGCCTTCATCGTTGTTGCGACCATCTTCAACGCGTTCACGCTCGTCGGATGGCGTGTGCTGCGCGAGAACATCGCTTCCCGGCGCGCCGTGTGACACTTCCCGGTGCATCACGTCGCGAAAAGCGAGTAGCTACGCACCGAGAACCCTTGGGTTAGAAGTTGGTGATGGCGCCGGTCTCGGCACCCTGCACGAGCTTGGCGTACTTGCCGAGCACGCCCATCGTGTAGCGCGGCGGGTTCGGCTTCCAGCCGACCTTGCGCTTTGCCATTTCCTCGTCGCTCACCAACAGGTCGAGACGCTTCTCGTGAACGTCGATCAGAATCCGATCGCCGTCACGCACGAATGCGATCGGGCCACCGTCGACGGCTTCGGGCGCAACGTGGCCGATGCAAAAACCCCACGTGCCGCCGCTGAAGCGGCCGTCGGTGATCAGCGCACAGTCGGCACCGCGACCCGCCCCCTTCAACGCTCCGGTGATTGCGAGCATCTCGCGCATTCCCGGTCCACCCTTCGGACCTTCGTAGCGAATGACCAGCACGTCGCCGGGCTTGATCTTCCCCGCGAGAATCTCGGCCATCGCACCGTCCTCACCGTCGAAGACACGCGCGGTTCCCTCGAAATGCATCTGATCGTGGGTGAGGCCAGCAACCTTGACGACCGAGCCCTTCGGCGCAAGTGAACCGGTGAGGATGTTGATTCCGCCTTCGGAGTGGATCGGCTGAGAGACGGGGTGAATCACGTCGCCGTCCGGCGCCGGCGGATTGATCTCGGCGAGGTTCTCGGCCATTGTCTTGCCGTTCACTGTCATGACGTCGCCATGCAACAGGCCCGCGTCGAGCAGTGCCTTCAGCACCACCGGAACGCCACCGATGCGATCGACGTCGGACATGTGGTACTTGCCGCCGGGCTTCAGGTCGGCGAAGTGGGGCACTTTTGCAGCGATGCGGTTGAAGTCGTCGAGGCTCAACTCGACGCCCGCCTCGTGGGCGATGGCGAGCAGGTGCAGCACCGCATTCGTGCTACCGCCGAGAGCGTTGGTGATTGCGATCGCGTTTTCGAACGCCTTCTTCGTCATGATGTCGCGCGGGCGCAAGCCCAGTCGCAGCATGTTGACGACCGTCTCACCGGCACGGCGCGCATCGTCTTCGCGACGTGGGTCGATGGCGGGCGGCGAGGCGGTACCGAGCAGGCTCATGCCCAACGCCTCGGCGATCGAGGACATCGTGTTCGCGGTGAACATGCCGCCACAGGCTCCTTCGCCCGGACATGCGTGCTCTTCGATCGCCTTCAGTTCGGCATCGTCGATCGTGCCGAGCGCGTGCGCGCCGACTGCTTCGAAGACACTCGTGATGTCGAGCGCCTTGCCGCGCAACTGGCCGGGCATGATCGACCCGTTGTAGACGAACACCGACGGCAAATTCAGGCGGGCAGCGGCCATCAGCATCGACGGAATGCTCTTGTCGCAACCGGCGAGGCCAACGAAACCGTCGAAACGCTCGGCGTGCACCACGGTCTCGACCGAGTCGGTGATGACCTCGCGGCTGACCAACGATGCGCGCATCCCTTCGTGGCCCATCGAGATGCCGTCGCTGACGGTGATGGTGCCGAACTCGAGGCCGATGCCACCCGCCTGCTGAACACCGATCTTGGCGAACTGCGCCAACTTGCGCAGCGTCATGTTGCAGGGCGTGACCTCGTTCCACGCGGACGCGATGCCGATCTGAGGTTTGTCCCAGTCACCGTCGCCGAGACCGACCGCGCGGAGCATCGCTCGCGCGGGCGCCTTCTGTGGGCCGTCGGTGACGTCGCGGCTGCGCGGTTTGATGTCGACTGGTGTGCCGTCAGGAGTCGGAGACATGCGGCAAGGCTATTCGCCCCACCCGATTTCAGGCGTGGCTCGGCGCGTTTTCGTCGACGGCGGTCTTCGTCGTCGTTCCATCGCGACCACCGTGCAAAAACGCCCAGCCGATGGGGATCAGATAGGCGAAATATGCGATGACACGCACGTGCTCGGCCTCGTTGTGCCAGCCAAAGAGGCCCTTCATGAAGTCGTAGAAGGTGCCCGATGCCCACGCACCCGTGGCGATGCTCCACGTCGGCTCGACCAACCAACCGGATTCGAAACCGAGGAGTTCGCGATATTCGTGGAAGAACTTGCCGAACAGCCCCGCTGCGAAGAGAATCAACAACACGCCCGTGACGTTGAAAAAGACGCGCAGGTTCACCCGGTTGCCGCCCGCGTACACAAGGCGACCGAGCACCGCGGCAACCACGAGCCCGAGCAGGCCGCCCGCAACGACGTACGAACCGCTGGACGATGCCGTCTCGGCCGAAATGAGAAACAGAACGGTCTCGAGTCCTTCACGCACGACGGCGACGAACGCGATGGTCGCGAGCGCGCGGTCGGTCGTTGCCGAGTCGACCTGCGCACGCAACTCGGCGCCAAGACCGCGGGAGTGGCGACGCATCCAGAAGATCATCCACGTGAGAACACCCGCGGCTGCCAGAGCGATCGTGCCTTCGATGAATTGTTCGGGCTTGCCCTCGAACTCACCGACGAAGACATGAAAGGCAACGCCACCGACGAGGCACAACAGGGCCGCCAGTCCGGCGCCCTTCCACACGGTTGCGATCTCGGAACGCCGACCGCTCTTGGCGAGATACGCGACGAGAATCGCAAGAACCAGCGCGATTTCCAGGCCTTCGCGCAGTGTGATGAGGAAGCTCGCGCCCACGGGGACCTCCGGAGACTCGGGGTGTAAGGAATACCTAACTCATGTTAGGCGTACCAAACACCCGCCGACAACCTCCCGGCGGAAGAAACCTAACGACGGTCGGCCGACGCGCCGAAGCCGAAGAGTTGGCTGCCGACCTTGCGCATCTGGATTTCCTCGCTGCCCTCGGTGATGCGGTACCGACGGTGGTGTCGGTAGATGTGCTCGAAGGGCATGTGACGCGAATACCCGACCCCACCGCAGGTCTGCATCGCGCGATCAGCGGCGTCGCAGGCCAGTCGGTTGGCGCGGTAGTTGCACATCGCCACGAGGTGCGTGACCTCCATGTGGTGTTTGTTGTCGAGAGACCACGCCGTGTAGCGCACCAACTGGCGCAGCATGGCGGCTTCGGTGTGCAGTTCGACGAGCGGGAACTGAATCCCCTGGTTCGTCGACAGTTTCTTGCCCCACGTCACGCGGGTGTTCGAGTACTTCACAGCCTCGTTGATGCAGAACTGGGCTGCGCCAAGCGACGATGCTGCCTGGCGGATCCGGTTCTCGTGGACGAAGTGCTGCGCAAGTTCCAACCCGTGATCGACACGACCGAACACGGCGTCGGCACCGACGCGCACGTCTTTCATGCTCACTTCCGCGTGATCGGTCGGCATGTTGAACGTCCACCAGAAGAACTCGACCTTGAAGCCGGGCGAATTGGTCGGCACGAGGAACGCAGTGATGCCGACGGGGTCGCCGGGCTTGCCGTTGGTGCGGGCGAAGATGATGTCGTGCGTGGCGTGGTGCAGGCCACTGTTCCAGCGCTTCATGCCGTTCAACACCCATTCGTCGCCGTCGCGATACGCGGTGGTTTCCATGTACGTGGCATCACTGCCATGGTTCGGTTCGGTGAGGCCAAAGGCCAGGCGACGCGTACCGTCGAGGAACCCCGGCATCCACTCCGCCTTCTGGGCGTCGGTGCCAAAGTCACGCATCATGAGAACCGTCGGGAAGTTGCCCACGATGCTCGATTCGTTCTGCAGGTCGTTGTGCAGGCCGAGACCCTTTGTCGCGAGATGCTCGCGGATGATCGCCATCTCGAGGTTCGTCGCGCTGCGGCCGCCGTACTCTTTCGGCAACGCAAGCCGCAACCAACCCGCAGCATCTGCGCGACGACGCATC
>Ga0209972_10003634_pt1 | contig 12016 bp, 10 predicted proteins | sample NOAtaG_7_FD_187302 | JGI IMG/M metagenome (GOLD analysis project Ga0209972, IMG submission 187302) | Freshwater lake microbial communities from Lake Erie, under a cyanobacterial bloom - NOAA_Erie_Diel1S_2200h metaG (SPAdes) (version 2) | ecosystem: Environmental > Aquatic > Freshwater > Lake ...
GTGAAGAAACTTCTTTGAGGCCAAAGCCTATGGTCGAAATTGGTGGTATGCCCATCTTGTGGCATATCATGAAAACATACTCTTCTTTTGGATACCATGAGTTTGTTATTTGTTTGGGTTACAAAGGGTACATGATCAAGGAATATTTTACCAATTATTTTTTGCACCAATCAGATGTTACTATTGATTTGGCGACAAATAAATTAGATGTTCATAATTCGCAAGCCGAGCCCTGGAAAATCACCTTAGTGGATACAGGGATTAATACAATGACGGGTGGAAGGATAAAGCGAGTGGCCAATCATATTGGAGATGCTCCTTTCTTGTTAACCTATGGAGATGGGGTTGGAAATATTGCAATTGATCAATTGGTTGAAAACCACAAGAGAGCAGGGAAGTTGTGTACAGTAACAGCAGTGCAGCCTTTTGGAAGATTTGGTGCCCTCGACCTGGATGACAATAATCAAGTCGTCTCCTTTATGGAAAAACCCAAGGGTGATGGCAGTTGGATCAACGGTGGTTTTTTTGTTTGCCAACCTCAGGTATTGAACTATATTGATTCGGATGCCACCATATGGGAACGTGAGCCGCTGGAACGACTCGCACGAGACAAACAGATGGCGTCCTTTAAACATCATGGTTTCTGGAAACCAATGGATACACTGCGCGATAAAATGGAATTAGAAAGCGAGTGGAATTCAGGCCAAGCGTCTTGGAAAAAATGGTAGCTACAAAAAAGTTGTTATCCAGATATAAAAACAAAAAAGTTTTTTTAACGGGTCATACCGGTTTTAAAGGTTCATGGCTGGCTTTCTGGCTACATCAGTTAGGCGCAAATGTCAAAGGTTATTCCTTGCCACCCGAGCGCTATCAAAGACTTTTTGAGGTGATTGAGTCAAACCATGAAATTCAATCTGTGTTTGGCAATATACTGCACTATCAAAGATTGGAAAAAGAGATGACGGACTTTCAACCGGATTTTGTTTTTCACTTGGCTGCGCAGCCTCTCGTACGTTTGTCGTACGAAATACCAGCCAATACCTTCGAAGTAAATGTGGTGGGTACTGCCAATTTATTAAGTGCAGTTCGCCAGTTGACCAATCCGTGTGCGGTTGTTATTATTACCACGGACAAAGTTTATGATAACAAAGAGTGGGAGTATCCATACAGAGAGAACGACCAACTTGGAGGATATGATCCCTACTCAGCAAGCAAGGCCTGTGCAGAGTTGGTTGTAGCAAGCTACCGAAATTCTTTTTTTAGTCCGATTTCATCCGGCATGCCCATTATTAGAGTTGCCAGTGCGCGAGCCGGTAATGTGATAGGTGGGGGCGACTGGGCGCCCGATCGTATAGTACCGGATTGTATTCGCGCCTTAGTTGAAAAAAGACCTATTTCTGTTCGCAATCCATCTTCTATACGTCCTTGGCAGCACGTGTTGGAGCCGCTCAGCGGGTATTTGTTGTTGGGCCTTCGTCTAATGGAGTCGCCATCGGCAGGACAAGCCTGGAATTTTGGACCTCAACCAGAAGATCATTTCCCAGTGATTGATTTGGTGACTAAAAGTATTTCTATTTGGGGCGAGGGGAATTTTGAGACTCCACCTTTGCCTAATCAGCCACACGAAGCCCAGGTTCTAAAATTGGATATTAGTAAAAGTATCGAGCAACTTCAGTGGCACCCGAGGTGGAATGGTAGTGAAGCGATTGAACGTACTATCGGTTGGTATTTTCAATTTTTGAATGGAAAGCCAGCCGCGGAACTGATGCTAAACGATATCAATCACTTTTCGAATTGAAGATTGCTGTGCTTGGCGTTGGCGGATTTTTAGGAAATGCGTTGTTTCGTTTTTTTGATAAACCTGGGAATGAAGTAATGGCGCTTGGTAGAAGAAAGCCCGCAGTCCTTTCTGATGAGCAATTTCGGACGCTGGATACTAATTCTGATACCTTTGAACTGTTGTTCGATTATCATTTGATTATTAATTGCGTTGGGGCGGGTGTCCAATCTAATTACCAAGTGGCGCAAGATGAACTTTATCACGTCAATTTACAGTTCCCCATTCGGTTGATTTCCTATTTGCAAAATACGGGATTCACCGGTCAGTTGGTAACCTTTGGGACTTACTTTGAAATTGGGAATGATCCGATTCGGCAGGTATACTCAGAAGATCAACTGTTGGCGGCAGTCAACAAAGTATCCAATCATTATTGCGCCTCGAAGCGATTGTTGACCCGATTTGTGCAGTCTTGGAAAGTTAACTTTTGCCACTTCCATTTGATTTTGCCTACGATCTATGGTTTTGGCGAGCCGAAACATCGTTTGTTGCCTTACCTTGTTTCATGTGCAAAAAATAATCAAATTCCCCACATGAGTGATGGAACACAAATAAGGCAATACCTTCATGTTCAAAATCTCTGTGAAATTGTTTTAGCGTTGAATAGATTAACGGAAAGGGAATCTCGTTTTTTAAATTTGCCGGCAGAATTTACCTGTAGCGTACGGCAGTTAGCAGAGCGTGTGTATACTTTTTTTGGTCTAACTTTGCCAGCGTCAACTTTTGGACTACAGGCAACCCGTGATAGTTTGATGCCTTACCTTATACTTAGCGATGTACGTTATCAAAGGCTACGATTACCTACTCCAGTCGATTTTCTAGAAAAATCATTATTGCTTTACTGATGTTTAAAAATTTTGACGATCAACTACTAGCACAACTACGCACAGTCGCAACCGCGCGTACAACCAAAACAATTATTCCGGGGCAAGACTATATTCCGGTAACCGGAAAAGTGCTCGATGCCGATGACTTGTTAATGGGTGTCGATGCGGTGTTGGACGGTTGGCTCACCACCGGTCGTTTCGGACCTCAGTTTGAAAAGGAATTTGCAGCTTATTTTGGTGCTAGGTTTTCCGCATTGGTCAATAGCGGTTCATCAGCCAATTTGGTGGCATTTTACGCACTCACATCTCCGAAGCTAGAAGAACGTGCGTTGCGACCGGGTGACGAAGTGATTACAGTGGCTGCAGGTTTTCCAACCACTGTAAACCCGATGATCCAATTTGGATGTGTTCCGGTTTTTGTTGACATCGAAATTCCCACCTACAACATTAAGACTGAGTTATTGGAAGCGGCCCTCAGCCCAAAAACAAAAGCAATTATGCTTGCGCATACATTGGGCAACCCGTTCAATTTGGATGTGGTGACGAGCTTTGCCAGGCAACATAGCTTGTGGTTGATAGAAGACGACTGCGACAGTTTGGGAGCCACTTATCGTGGCAAAAAAACAGGTACGTTTGGCGAACTGGCTACCGTTTCATTTTACCCCGCACATCACATCACCATGGGCGAAGGCGGTGCGGTGCTGATCAACTCATTTGCTTTGAAAAAAATAGTGGAGAGCTTCCGCGATTGGGGGCGCGATTGCTTTTGCGAACCTGGCAAAGACAATACCTGCCTAAAGCGGCATGCCTGGCAATTGGGCGAATTACCCTTTGGCTACGATCATAAATACACGTACTCGCATATTGGGTTTAACTTAAAAGTAACCGATATGCAAGCAGCGATTGGACTAAGTCAGTTAAGTAAGGCAGACCAATTTGTGGCCAGGCGAAGGGAAAATTTCGCGCTGCTCAAGAATATGCTGAAGCCATTTGAAGATCATTTCATATTGCCGGAAGCCACCCCGAATAGCGACCCCAGTTGGTTCGGTTTTTTGATTACCATACGTGACGGAAGCCCGATTGATCGCAATGAGTTGGTCAAGCACCTGGAGAAAAACAAAATAGGTACACGTTTGCTTTTTGCTGGAAACCTATTGCGTCAGCCAGCTTATTTGTCGATTCCTCATCGAGTAGTAGGAGAGTTGAACAATACAGATATTGTAATGAACCGATCTTTTTGGTTGGGTGTTTGGCCTGGGCTTAACGGCTTACATTACCAGTATATCAGCGAAGTCCTGTCTAGCTATATACGTTGAAAGAGTTTCTTATTCTTGAAGCAGGGGTAGTAGTCCCAGAGAGTGGCTCTATGCAAATTTTGAGGTTTGGTAGTTTAAAATACATTATTTTGTGAAAATATCTATTGTTATTACAAAACGAAATTATCGTGAGTATTATCAAGCCGCAATCGATTCATTCCTTGCTCAGACTGAAAAACCTTTTGAAATACTTCTAAGTGAAAATCATTCAACTGACGGCTCGTTTGATGAGGTGATAGAAAAGTTCAGTTCGAGTTCGAAGGTGAGACTTATTGTTCCGCCAACTCCACTTGATACCCACGCTAAAAGTGTAGCATTTGCTGTAAGTAACGCGTCTGCTGAGGCCGATTACATTTGTATTGCGGCTGCCGATGATTATTGGAAGCCAAATTTCATTAAAGAGATGAACAAGGCGCTTGAGTACTACAAACTTCTGAAGCCTAAGTTGCTATATTGTGATCGATTTTTATTCGATGCTAAAATGGGCGTGTTCGGCTGTTCGGCTTCCTTTAAAAAGCCAATGGTTTCCTCCGGATTAGAAGCTTTTGAACGATATTCTGCCTCTATTGCATATAATATTTCTGGTGCTGTATGGGAGTCTAAGTTCATCAAGTCTACTGTAAAAAACGTAGAGTGGAGTGGCGATGCGGCAGATTGGATCTACTCCATGGAAGCCGCTCGTAAAGGAGTTATTATATACTATCCAAAAATTTTGCTCTATTACCGAATTCATCGCAGCAGTACTTCAAGAACTGATATAAAAGTGGATACCTACGAAAAATCAATGCTCTTGTACCAGAAGCACTTGGAGAAAGATAATAGTGAATATACGTTAAAACATAGAAACCTTGCACCTCACCACAACGACTCCTTTTCACCAGACATCGATACCATCTCTGCTGCCTACCAAAATCGATTTAGAAAAATGCAGCTATTAGTTGGAAGGCTCGGACTTTCTTTCTTTCTGATTAAATTCTTCAATATTTTAACTAGAAAATCCAGTTAGTAAAGATTAAAGGCCCGTTTGAGAGTCAGCTTTTATACAAAAACTTAAAAAGAACTACGGGGATATTTTAGCGATGTTTTTCCGTTTTTACTTTGCTCCTTATTCACAAGCTTTTTTTGAATGATGCTAAAGCGAAGATTTTGAAAAATTTAACCATTGCAATTCCTACTTTCAATCGCAATATTCAATTGCAGTCGAATTTGGCTTGTATTTTAAGGCAAAACATCAGTAACGTTTCTATTTTGGTGATTGATAACTGCTCTGATATACCTGTTGTGGATACGCTAGCGAAGGAGCTAGAAATCTTTGGAGATACACTCAAAGTCGTACGTAACAGAGCGAATGTAGGGTTAGCTGGAAATTTTATCAAGTGTATTGAGCTATGTGAAACCAAGTGGATGTGGCTATTGAGCGATGACGATCTTCCGTTTGAAAATGCTATTGAGATAATTCAAAATTCGTTAATCGAGAGATCTACGTTTACTTATTTTAATTTCTCAACACATGAGTGGACATCTGCTCGGGAACAATCATTTGAGACAAGCGGCATGGATGAGTTGGCTTTTAAGCTGGATTCCTTTCAGAATCTTTTGTTTTATTCAAGCGGTGTTTATAACGTTTCTCTTTTGTCAAAATCACTACGATTTGGCGTGATGTATACCATGACTCTGGCACCGCATTTGGCGCTCCTGTTTAGCTGTTTAGGCACAGAAGGCAAGGTATATTTTTCGGAGTATCAGTTGGTAAAATGGAAGGCTCCGGACATCAAAGATAACTGGTCAATGATACCCTTGAGTTTGGGTTTGTTAAACTTATTGCACTTGCCAATGCAAATTTCTCAGGAATCTTTCAAGATGTTAGCGGCTAAATTAGCTGCGAATTCGCTTGCACCACGTGCTTTGTTTTTGAATCTATTACTTTTTTCAAGTGGTTTCACAAGCCATGCCCAACTGAGGTATGTTTTTCATTTGATATTTGCTTTGCGAAAACCGTTTAGTAGCCTGGCTGAATATTTGGATTATATTTTGTTAAGTCTGGTAGTACGAAATTCATATATATTTAAAGTGGTAGCAAAATACTATTTGGCACGGAGGGTTTTAACGGCTTACCCCGACCGCTTTAATAGGATTTAATGAGAACGAAAAACGCCCTTCTTAACCTACTGATTGCAAATGCCGGAAAGCTTTTGGGAATTGCTACCTATTTTTATGTTACACCTAAAATCCTCCATTTCATTGGTGCCGCTGAGTATGGCACCTATCAGTTGATTCTACAGATAGTGGGTTATTTAAATTTGGTTGAGTTTGGTGTTGGCGTTAGTCTAAGTTTATCGATCTATTCAGCCCTCGCCAAAAAACGGTTCGATTTGGTCAATTCGTATGCCAGTGGTGCTCAAAGATTCTATTCTTTTTTAGGAATTGTATTACTTATTTTAGGTTCAGTCCTTTCATTCTATTTTCAAGATGTTTTTCACCTTGACCAGATTAGAAATGCTAATGTTGTACTTCTACTTTTTGCACTGAACGTCTCGTTCAGCTATTTTTTTGGTGTACCTGCTATCGTATTGCAAGCAACCCAAAAGGGCTATTATATTGGTTGGATTAGTATCTTTCTACAACCTGTTATATCTCTTCTTTCACTTTACGCTGTTTATCTTGGTTTTAGTTTATTAGGCGTTGGGGTAGTAACGGTATTGGTCAATTTTTTCTATTATCAGATTATCAATTTCATTATATCACGAAAACTTCCCTGGCTTTCTGTTTTTACTAAACTTCGAGACTATACATTTCTTAAGGGCTCTGCCCAGTATGTTTTTATTGATAAAATTTTAGTGTTAATCGTTTTCCAAACAGACTATCTGGTTATTTCCTATTTTTTGGACGTTTCATATATCGCTAGTTATTCTATCTATGTGAGCTTGTTTATGCAGATCACCGCAGTATTTTCATTACTGATTAATGTTGCGCAAGCAGGTGCTGGTGAATTGGTAGCTACAGGCGAACGTTCGAAAGTGCTGTCTTTGTGGGGCGAATTACTGTCAATAAGTTTTGTATTGGTAATCCTGGTTGTGCCTGGGGTTATTATTTTCTTCGATCAATTTTATACAATATGGATCGGTACGGAGCCTTTGGACAGGTCTATACTTTACGTTATTTTGGCAAATTTCGTCTACTTAAATACTATAATTCCAACAACCTTAATGGTGAATACCAAAAACCTTTTTAGAAAGAGGGTAGTTGGTTCAGTGGCAGAGTTGACTATCAATTTGATCGTATCACTTTTGCTCGTGAAGAAGTTGGGGGTGTTGGGTGTAGTAATTGGTACTTTGCTAGGTCATTATTTGACGAATTTTTGGTACTTACCCTACCTACTATCATCTTCACTTCACGTTGGGATTTTTACCTATTTTAAGCAGTATGGCTTCAATTTCACAATCTCGTTTGTAGCCATGATTTGTTCAGCGTTTGTGTACTATTCCTCTTTTACTTTGATTAGCAACTGTTTTTTGCTGTTGTTAATTTACTCAGCGTCTTTTTGCGTCTTTCTTATAAACGAACGTAATCGGTCGATTATAAACCGCCTATTAATTTTGAAAACAATAGTTTTTCCGAATCATGGCCTCACGAGTTAATGCGGGCTACTAGTTTTATCTTTTTTGTAGTATGTGGAATAGTTGGATTAATTTTCGAAGACTCAGCCTATCAGTTTTTTCTTTTTCAATTTTGCGTGTTATTCTTCACCCTCTGGGTAGGTCTCTTTCTAACCTTTAGAAGTATCCTTTCCAACGTGGCGCTGATAGTGCTTTCGGTGCATTCATTTGACGTTATCTCGTTGCTTAACTACATGGTCGGAGCCGAGAATGATACTATCTACAATAATGTTTATACGCTGCATCTTTATGACTATGTCAGTTGGGTAGCGATGGTTGGTTTTGTACCGCCATTGGTCGTATTGGCCAGTTCACTTTTCTTAGTAAAACCACGACCGACTGTCTTTCAGTTTTTACAAAGTGTTTATACTCCCACTAAGCCTTTACTTTATTTTACGCTATTTATCTCTTTAATTATCATAGCCCACAATGGTTTTTATTTGTTTGGCCGAATACCCGCAATTGTTTATGTAGTTGCGATTATACATGCTGCATTTAATCTGTTGACTTTTTGGGTTGGCTACTGGAATAAGCGATTGGGTTGGGTTTTTCCCGTGGCTTTGTTTTCTATTTTGGTTGACGGTGTCGTCAGCGTATTATCGGGGGGGCGCTTTGTATTTTTTCTTCACATAGTATTGTATTTTCTGGGCTATGTAGCAAGCCAGCCGATGCAGCGCAGAAAATGGTTAGTGGCATGGGCCATTGTGTTGGCACCGTTTATGTTGACATTGGTAGGGGTGATGGGTGTGGTACGAGACCGAATTGGCAGAGGTGACGAGGCATTGCGTGCTGAAGGCAGAGTAGAGCTTTATCTGGGAGCCTTTAAAGAAGTGGTCAGCGGAGAGAGCGGTATTTCAGATGAACGAATTGATCAGTTGGCCAAAGGGCGGAACATCAATTGGCCTAACCTGAGTGCTATTGCCCTCACGCCTGCCGTTATTCCCTACGTGGGCTTTGCCAATATTTCTAACGAAGTGGATGCCATTTTTACAATTGAAGGGTTGAGTGGAGGCACCGATCTCGAAAATATTACGCAGGCACGTGTTAATCAAATTGAGAAGGGTCTTGGCTCAGGCATGGCCAATCGATACGGATTCATGGTTAACGAAGGAAATAGTGTTGAGTGGGGGCTGTTGGCCGATGCATGGTCTAAAGGCGGTCTGTGGATGTATTTAGCTCTTTTTAGTCTTTTGTTTTTTACTTTTTTGACAATTGAAAAAATGATCTCTAAAAGGAATTTTTTTGAGAGAGTGGTTTACACACTGGTTTTAGTAAGGGTGGTATGGATGGTGTCAAATTCAAACCCTATTTATCAGACCATTCGAATGTTACTCCTTTATTTTTCCATGGCGTTTCTCATCGTCTGGGCGTTTAAGTTATTCAGCCGAAAAATTTAGACGAAATGCGCATCACTGTCTCCTGTGCCGGACGATTTCATGCCTATGATCTGGCGGGTCAATTGGAAAAGCGAAATCTATTGCATCGCCTGATTACCACGTATCCTAAATCAAAGATTAATGAATTTGGAGTGCCCTCGAAGAAAGCAGTCTCTCTGCTCTATTGGGAACTCGCCAATCGAGGCTGGAGTGCGTTTGCAACTAGAGTGGGGTTGAATCGTGTGTCTCTCCAGTTTGCATTGTCCGAATTGTTTGATAGGACTGCTCCATTGTTTATTCCAAAAGATACGGATGTATACATCGGCTGGTCAAGCCACTCAGAAAGAGGATTGCTGCGAGCTAAAAAGTATGGTGCCATCACTATACTAGAGCGTGGCTCAGCACACATTCAAGTGCAAACGGATATACTAAACAGAGAGTATTCAGAGTATGGAACAGGTGTCAACCCGATGTTTACCCATCCCGAAATTATTGAAAAGGAATTGAGAGAATATGAGTTAGCCGACTTCATCAGTGTGCCATCATCGTTTGTAAAGCGCAGTTTTCTGCAAATGGGAGTACCGGCTCATAAACTGATTCAGAACGTATATGGCGTTAACCTCTCTCAATTTAAGCCGCAGGCATTTCCAGCGCGCAATGTATTTCGGGTAATTTTTGTAGGGCAGCTATCGCTCCAAAAGGGAACGCACTATTTACTTCGCGCGTTCAGTGAACTTAAGCTGCCCCATTCTGAATTGCTATTGGTGGGTGGAAAGAATGCGGATATCGATTATTATTTGAAAAAGTACACCGGCTCTTTTCGCTACATTGGCAGCGTTGCTCAAAAAGAGCTACACAAATACTATTGCCAGGCACACGTATTTTGTATCCCATCATTGCAAGAAGGTTTCGCTATGGTGCAAGCCCAAGCCATGGCCTGTGGACTCCCTGTCATTTGCACTACTAACACTGGCGGTGAAGATGTTATTGATAATGGAAGGGAAGGCTTTATTATACCTATCAGGAGTGTCGAAGCGATTAAGGAAAAAATTGAATGGATGTATGACAACAGAGAAGCCTCCAGGGAAATGGGCGAATTGGCGTGTCAAAAAGTTACCAAACGCTTGACGTGGGATGATTACGGAGATCGATATACAAAGCATCTCCATAGAATTTGCGATAATAAATGAAGGACGATAGTGTAGGTAGTAAATTTCAGTTCCTTGATGGACTAAGGGGTATTGCCGCCTTAATGGTTTTAATCGGCCATGCAAAATGGTTACTACATGAGGGTTATAGTGAAGGATTTCTTACCCATCCGCACTTATACAATGCAATAGATAAAGCAGGTTTATTCTTTTTCAGGATATTCCGTTTTGGACATGAAGCAGTTATGTTTTTTTTTGTTTTGTCAGGCTTTCTAATTCATCATAACTATGCGCGAAAGCTTTCTATTGGCATCCGCGTTAAATCAATTGATTACTCATCTTTTTATTGGCGAAGGATGGTAAGAATATTTCCACCTTTTCTTATATCACTATTAATTACCTATCTACTTGATCAATTTGGGTATTACCTGGGGTTCTCAATTTATACTAACTCCACTCCGTATCCTTCAGTTAACTTAGCCGTCACTCATTTTTTGGATTTAAAAACTCTTGTAGGTAATCTATTTCTAATTTTGGAACCCACCGTTAAAAATTTTGGATCAAATAGCGTTACATGGAGTTTAAAATTTGAATGGTGGTTTTACATGCTCTATCCACTTTTCTTTTTGCTGGTTGTTAGGAGTTCTTGGTTGGCTTATGGTGCTGTGATTTTACTTTGGTTGTTATCATTCGTTCCAGAGATATGGCCACTTAAGATGATGCAACAAATATCTACACTTTTCATCTGTTGGTGGTTTGGTGTCTTTTTAGCTGATGTTCGCGCAGGACGAATTCAAATTTCGTCCAAAGGAATTTTTCTTGGTTTGCTCTCGCTATTCGTAGCTCCCTTTATTCAAAATGCGATTGTTTATGATTTTATGATTTCAGCCTTTTTTGTAGGATTAGTTGCGTTCCTATTTACACTGAGCGAAGAGAATTGGCTAATAAAGGCAATAAACAGATTTAACGGTATCGGTAAATTCTCGTATACCCTTTACATCATTCACTTCCCGATTTTGGTTTTTATGAGTGGTTGGCTGATCCATACTAGTGGGTTTTTGCCGATTCACTCAGGCTTTATATTAATCGGTCTAGCACTTGTTTTGGTCTTGTCTTATGTTGTTTCTCTAATTGTAGAGAAGCCGTTTTTCAGGAAATAAGATTTTCTGTTATCGTTTTCTAATTGTAAAATTATCGCTATGTTTCTACAAAGATGTTTGTTTTGGGCTTATCGATTTTCAGTAAGCCTTAGAATCAATGGAGTAGTAAATACATTTCGAATTTTCATTGGTCTCAATCGTTAGTTGAAACTATGCGCTTTCAGCGCAAGACTTTCAGTTGCTACACAAATGGCTAACTTTACTTTGTGAGTAAAGAACAACGAATTGGCAGCCATACAGTATCTTGGCTTACGGCCCACATAGTTTGGGTTACAAAATATAGATATAAAGTTTTGGAGGGCGATATTCAAAAGAGATGCCGTGATCTTGTAAAGCAGATTTGTGATTCGGAGGATGTCAAGATACTTAAAGGTGTTGTGAGCAAAGACCACGTGCATATCCACATCGAATACAGACCATCGCTGAACATTAGCGACATTGTAAAACGCTTGAAAGGTCGAACGTCCCGCAGGTTGCAGGAAGAGTACCCAGAACTTTCTAAGAGATATTGGGGGCGACACTTTTGGGCGATTGGGTATGGTGTATGGAGTACAGGCAACATAACAGATGAAATGGTTCAAGAATACCTTGAGCATCACCGTAAACCTGGCAACATTGATACTGACACTATTATTCTGGAGTAAGAATTTCATTCTTTTTACAACCTATCGACTTCCAGTCGATAGTGGTTTAGTT
>Ga0209972_10003636_pt1 | contig 12011 bp, 13 predicted proteins | sample NOAtaG_7_FD_187302 | JGI IMG/M metagenome (GOLD analysis project Ga0209972, IMG submission 187302) | Freshwater lake microbial communities from Lake Erie, under a cyanobacterial bloom - NOAA_Erie_Diel1S_2200h metaG (SPAdes) (version 2) | ecosystem: Environmental > Aquatic > Freshwater > Lake ...
ATCGGAAACGCAGAGTTGTCTGACAGCGCAGAAGTCGTGATCTCTCGCACTATCGAGGGGTACGTGGCTGTAAATCGTAAGTACGGTTCAGCGAGCGTGCCGGCGCTGGCTAAACAGGGGTACGACAAAGCTATCGCCACAGGTAGGCTAGAGCACTACGGCAGGTTCGCTTGGAACAATCCCAAGGGTACCCAACCGTTGTGGCAAGCTACCGGAATTCAGGCTGACGCTTTCGGTAAGGTATTCAACTCCGAAGTTGACGAACGCTTCAAAGCAATGGGTGTTGGTCGTCTTAGGGAGTACGATATCGCCCGTCAGGGTAGCCAAGTCTTTATCGCCGGTATCGACGGTGATGGAGAGACCAAGCTTATCACCTTCACAGTGAAAGACTTGGAGAGGCGTAAAGAGCAGATGATCCGTAACAAGGTTCTAAAGGGCTTTACCGCGCCTACCGATTGGGGAGTAATTCCTCGCGGGAATAAATAAGGGAGGGGCTTAGGCCCCTCTCTCCTTTTAACTGGAGACACCATGAAACTATCCGATCTAAGGGGCAAGGCCCGTGCAGATCAGTTCAAGCTGGCGGCAGAGTTCGCTGGCGTGTCGCCTGAGGTCTTCCAAGGCATCTGGCGCACTGAAAGCAGCGAAGGCAAGAACATGCTATCGCCTGCTGGTGCTGAGGGACACTTTGGTCTTATGCCTGCTACTAGGCAGACTTGGGAGAAGCGCACCGGGGCGCAATACAACCCGAACGATTTCACTGAAAGCCTGTATGTCTCCGCGCTGACTATGCGCGAGAATATGGGGCTTGCTAAGGGCAACCTGAATGACGCCCTGCGTATCTACAACGCAGGCACTGACAGGACAAACTGGAACAACGAAGAGACCCGCGCCTACGTTGGCAAGGTACTCGGTCACGACTATACCGCAGATCAGAACGCTATGGGCGCTAAGATCAAGGGCAAGACCCTCACTATGCGGGACCTTACGGACATGCCGACTGGTTCCTCTCTCGACATCGCTCCTAAGGACATGGAGAAAGCCCTTAGGTCTGGACAGGTTCGTATGCCAGAACATGCGGACAAGGACAAGCTGGTCGCTGAGGCGCTGTCTCCATCCGCTCCTCTGAAAAGGATGACGACGAATAAGGCTGCTATCCAAGATGCGCAGAGCCGAGAGGCTGGTGCCGGGATGCAGCACTCGATTGACAACAGCTTTTCTCCCGTACAGAAGTTCGCTCACGCTGCTGCTGATCTTACGCTTACCGCCTCTATTATCAAGCAGTTCACCAGAGACCATCCCGAACAGGAGGAAGGCTTCGGACGGTACTATGTGGAGAACTGGAAAGAGATCGAGAAGTTCGCGCAGAACGAGCATGAGGCTAGCCGTCTAAGGAGAGCCCGCAGTAAGGCTGAGTTGGCCCAAATCCAGCAAGACATCGCCGAACGGCGCGGACACCAAGAGGTTTATGCCAAGAGCACGTCTGACGCGCTGATCTACGGTGGGCTGGCGTCGGTCACAGACCCGGCTGGTCTGGCCTTGGGGGCTGGAGTTGGAAAGGGTCTTCAAGTCTTTGGCGTTGGCTCAAGAGTACTGCTTAGCGGTAAGAAGGCGGTAGCGGCTGAGGAAGCCGTTGAAGCTGTCACGAAGCTCACGCCTGTGGCTCAGAAGCCTCACCCGTTCCTAACCACAGTCGAGACCTACGTCGAGAACGGTGTAACCAAGAGGCGCACTGTGCCGCTTATGGTTGGTCCGAAAAACTCTGCTGAGGTGATCACTCCCGGAAGAGCGGCAGTCGCGGCTCAGGCGGAAGTGAAGCCTAACGTGGCTGCTGGCGTAGCCTCTCTTATGGCTGAGGGTGCCGGGGCTAACCTTCTGGCGGACGCCACTCTTGACGCTTTGGGCGACCACAAGACTACGATGGATTACGCCATTGACGGCGGGCTCGGTCTGTTTATGGGGGCCGCAGTATCCCCGTTTGTCATCAAAGGCGTGAACGACGAGACCTTGCGGAACCTAGCCTCTAAGTTCCAACGGGAGGCGGCTGAAAAGGAATTCACGCGCTTCAAGTCTGTACAAGACGACTTGGGCCCAGACGCTACTCCGGACGAGATTATGGAGGAAGTCACAAAGAGGGATGCTTGGGAGCTTAGGGATACCTTACGTATTTCTCTCGCTCCGGTTGACGCTCAGATGAAGTTCCTGCAAGACGACCCTGCGGCGCATCTCACGACTAACAGCGAAGTCTTAAACGACATCAGCGCTAGGTACAACCTCGCCGCCGTGTCAGATGAAACAGAGCGTAGTGTCGTAGCCGAGTTGATCGCTCGTTCAGAGGCGATGTCTAAGGCTAACCCTGTGGACACAAAGGGGGTCACGTCTGTTCTAGCTAAGGTGAAGGCGGGCGATGACCGTGGCTGGGAAAGCACCGGCATGACGCTTATGTCGTCTAACAGTCCGGTAGCCCGCAGCGTTGGGCAGATGCTCCTCGAAGGTACCACAGGTGCCGGCGGGCGCAGACGTACTGCCGCTATGTCCCAAGTCGTACGGGAGCGCCTATACAACCGGCACATGGTTGGCTACGACGACCTGTATCACCTGTACCGGAACGAGCGTGGCGTACACATCGCCCTTGACGCGGTCAAGGGCGACGTCCGTGCGGACTTCGGCAGGGCGGTAGCCATTGAGATCGAGAGCCGCAACCTGCCTCCTGACATAGAGCGTGTGGCCCCTCCGGCGCACCCTGCGGTGTCGGCAGCGGCTGACCTGTTTGAGAAGGGCATGGACCACATGCGTATCGAACAGCAACATGTCGGCACGGTGGGCGCTGCTAGGCTTGGCAACACATCAACCGGGTACTTCATGCACAGGCTTGATCCCAAGGCTGTAGCTAAGCTGTCCCGGGTCCAGCAAGACAATGTGCGCAAAATCCTGTCGAACCAGTTTGTCTCGGAGATGGGTTATGACCGCAAGTTCTCTGATACGTTGGCTGCTAAGTACTTAGAGCGGGCTATCGACAAGCGGTACGGGATGGGACAAGTTCCCTTTAACCTACACGATCCAGAAGCTGCTGACATTGTCAATGACACCTTGAAGGCACTAGGAATAGAGTCCCATGACGCCGATAGGCTTCTGGCGAAGTTCTCTCGGGGTGGCGCTGGTCATACCAAGGGACGTCTGCGCCTTGACCTGCTGGCGGACATCGGAGACGACATGAAGCTTATCGACCTATTCAGCACGGACATTACGGCGCTGTATCGGTCCTACGCTCGTCGTGTATCTGGAGAAGTGGCTCTGGCTCAATACGGCATTATGGGCAAGAAGGGGCTTGATGTTCTTAAGCAGGCGATGAAGGCTAGCAATGCCTCCGAAGGGGACATGGCTGCATTCGATCAAATCTCTTCCGAGTTCCTGAACCTGTCCTATGGAAGCCATAACCATAACTACATGGACAACATCCGGATTGCTACCAGTCTGTCCCGTCTAGGTGGCATGGGCTTTACACAGTTCGGTGAGTACGGCAACGGGCTAGCTGCTGTTGGTCTACACCGCACCTTTAACGCTATCGGGTCTATGCCCCGACTGATTAAAGAAGTCGGACAGATCACTAAAGGTGGTCATGCGAAGAACCCTATTCTAGACAGTATCGACCTTCTCGGTGGACACATTGGTCTTGACGAGTACACGCTTACCCGTCTTTGGGACGTACCTGATAACAGCATCAAGATGTACGGAACCGAGAACATCGGGGTTACGTCACGAGCCCTTCGCTTGGGTGGAAACTTGCAAGCTATCCTGTCCGGGCACCGAATGATTACGGCGGTGCAGACCCGTGGTATGGCAGAACAGATCGTTCATAAGCTTATGAAGATCACCCGTGACGGTTTAGACGACGCTGCTATCAGGGACATGGGCATTAGCCCGAAGCTCCAAGCGAAGATCAAAGCAGACCTTCCTAACATCGCAGAGTTCGACGGTAAGGGCAACCTGACTAAGCTTGACCTGTTTAAGTCTAAGATGTTGGAAGAGGATATTATGGAGATGCGAGACGCGATTGAGCGTGGTGCTTCTCAGATCATCCAGCGCACTTACACCGGGGAAACCGGAAAGTGGGCGCACAATGGCTTCCTAAAGATACTGGCACAGTTCCGGACGTTCAGCCTTACCGCTGTAGAAAAGCAGTGGGGAAGGAACGCTAGGAACTACGGGGCGCTTAAGTCCGCAATGTACCTTCTAGGCGCTATGTCGTTCGCTGCTCCCATCCATGCCGCCCGCGTTCATGCTAGGACGCTTGGTATGTCCCGGAGTGAGCGCGAGGAGTATATCCAGAAGAACATGGATGTCGGCGCGTTTGTGCGGGCTACGATGGGTTACGCCTCAGCCTCCGGCCTTCTCGGGGACATCTACGACGTCGGTGTCGGGGCGTTCTCTAGCTGGTTCGGAGACGAGGGCCGGGACTTCGCGGAGACCATCGGCGTTCGTGGCGGCGGTCAGAACAAGTTCCTAGGAGGCGTCATAGCCCCGGGGGCTTCTCTGATCGAAGACCTGTACGCGGGAGTGCGCGGTGATCCTCACAAGCTCTTGCGAGCGATGCCGTTCAGTAATCTCCCTTATATCCAACCTCTTGTAAACTTCACAAAGCAAGAGGACGAATAACAACTAGCGGCCTGTCCTTAACGGGGCGGGCCGCTGCCCTTTGGAAATGATACCATCGGGCACAGAGTTCAACCTTAACATCGGAGGAACAGAGCATGTCTCTTGACCCGATGCTGGCTACTAGCGCTAAGTTCTCCATTAACACGTTCACCGGCGACGGTGTAAAGACTACGTGGGACTTAAACTTTTCTGGTGGCTACATCCGACGTGACCACGTCAAAGCATACTCGACTTCTCTTGCCGATGTAAACACGACGCAAGTGTTGTCGTGGGTTGGCCCGAACCAAGTGACTATTACACCTCCGGTTCCTAACGGCCACACTCTCACAATCTATCGTGATACTCCAAAGGATTTGCCCGTAGCGGACTTCCTCGATGGAGCTATCATCAACGAAACAAACCTTGACTTCATCGCTAAACAGTCCGTCTTCGTTTCCGCTGAAATGGTGGACAGACTTAACCTGTTTGCTAACGAAGCGCACCAAGCCCTGATTAACTCTGAACAAGCTATCACGTTTGCTCAGGCTACGATCAACGGGGACTTCACTTTGTTCCTTCGGGGCAACGTGGCGAATAACTGGACAGTCGGTCAGAACTTCCCTGTAGGGACACAAATCGCCGGATCAGCTATTGCTACGCAAAGCTACGTTACGTCTGCTTTGGGCTCATACGCGACTTCTGCAAATCTCAGCGCTGCTGTTACAACGGCGGCTACGGACGCGACGACTAAGGCTACTGCTGCCCAAACCGCCGCTGCTGCGGATGCGACTAACAAGGTCAACATAGAAACTAATCGCGCTAAAAGCATGGAAGGCTTCCTTCTTTGCATAGCGCTTCGCTAAGGAATAACAATGGCTAAGACGCCTAATAGCGCGATCACGCCGCAGACGCCTAAGTCGTGGACTGCGCAGAATAACAACACCGCTTACACCGGCACACTGACTGCGCCTACAGGCTCTGGTCTGGTTACGCTGGCGACCGGCTCTCTCGACGGGGACCGGATCACTTCTCTTAAGCTTACGCCTTTCCAAGCGAACGCTACGGCGGTGCGGGTTGATCTTTGGCGTAAAGTTGGTGCCTCCTTCTTCCCGATTAACTCCGTCGTTCTGCCGGTAGTTTCTCTCGGCGCTGCTAAGCTTGAGCCAGTGGATTTTGGGTTCTCTGAAAACAACCCGCTGTTTCTTAACTCCGGCGACCAGCTTGTGCTTGGCGCGGCAGGCGTAGCCAGCTTCGTCGCGGACGCCCAAGGGGCCAGCTACTAATGGCCCTGCTGGGAATGCCTCCGCAATCGCTGGTGTTTCCAAAGCAAAAATTAGTACGGCCCGGCGAGAGCCTGTCTGGAAGATTTAGTCTAGGAAGCTCAGCCGGGCCTGAAAGCTGGCTCTCTTTATTCCGTAAAGATGGCGGGCAGTTCACAGACGCAAAGCTCGCCGTAACACCTGCTGGTGAGACCTACCTTTCGGTAGTATCGGACTTGTATCCTGTTAACTCCAGAGAGGTAATTACCACTAAGGTAGATCGTTTCGGTGAAGTGGTTTATTCCACTTACTGCAATGCAAACGGTTATTACGCCCCAAAGCCAGTGTTGTACGGTAGCGGTGACATTGAGTTGCCTTTGGTAATTTTGCCTAACCCTTGGTCAGCCGCCGACCCAATAAGGACTACCTTCGTCCGACTTAACTCTTACGGGTCTATAGCCAGACAGACCTCAATAAGAGTGCAGGACAAGCCTTGGGACTTAGGAGGTGGGCTGGTTCGTGTCTTCAATAGTGCCTACTATTCAGAGGACATTTCTTTTTACGCTGCTGAGTACATCGACTTTGACAGCCCGTATACTAGGGCCTCTGTAATCAAAGTATCGCAGTCCAGCGGTGTCCAGTGGGTGCGGGGATTTGAGTACTCTAGTTCACAGCACCCCCAAAATTTTGGTGGTGTATGTGTTGATAGTCAGGGTAACTCGTACGCTATTTCAACCGAGGGTCGAAGCATAGTAGTTAAGTTAGACCCTGCCGGCAATGTACTATTCCAAAAAAGAATAAACGGGATATATGACCCAACGGACAATCCGTTTCGTTCTAGCGCTATTGCATTAAGTCCTAACGGAGACGTATTCATTGTCGGCCAGAACTTCGGCATTTGGGATAACGCCGTTTTATGCCTAAGCTCCTCAGGAACACTCAAGTGGGCTAAAAGCTTGGGTAGTGGGTTTCTGGCCTCCGTTGTCGTTGATCCCGTCGGGTCAGTATACGTACTCGGGGATATGGGTAACGGGATTACTTTGGTCAAGCTGTCGGAAAGTGGCGGCTTGCTGTGGAGTAAGACTTTTATAGGAAGTTCTCTCGCTCCCAAAGACATGGCACTATCCAAAGAGTTTATCCACTTTTCTGGAATGGGCAGTTCTAATGTCCTATTGGGTAAAATTCCGATTGATTGGGCAGGAGCAGGAAAAACTGCCGGCATAACCTACGGTGCTATAAACATAACTGTCACCAACCAAGCTTTGACTTTAAGCGACGTGTCCATCACTAATATTCTTAAGCCCAGCCTTAGTGCGGGAAACACCCTTAGCCCGCTTAGCTACAAGTTTGGTTCCACATCGTTAAACCCTGTATAACATGAGTACAAGAACAATGAACAACGAGTTGGGCGAGTACGCCGTTCGTGCTGGCCCAGCGCTTGCTACGAGCGGGCTGACCCTGTTTGGTCTGCCTATCGCAGATATCGTGCAGGTTCTCGTTGCTGTGTATACCATCCTTCAAATCGGGTGGTTTATCTACAGCAGAGTAAAACAGAAGAAGTAAAGATATGGCTGCTAATGAAGGCAAGCTGAGTGACCTTCACGAGAAAGTCGCTCACGTACTGTCAGAGGCCCTCAATGGGCAGGAACTGCCGGGAGAGATCGACGAGGAAACCGGAGAGGTCAGGGTAATCAAAATTCCCCCTTCTGCTGCTATCCTTCAAGTCGCGGCTAAGTTCCTAAAGGACAACAACATCACCTGTGCTCCCAGCGAAGATAACGCTATGGGAGAACTCAAAGCAAAGATGGAAGCTAGGGCTAAGGCCCGCGAACTCCGGAAGTCAGACGTTGTGTATGCTTCCGAAGATATGAGCTTCCTAACGGGCCTGCCTAACTAATGGCTAGCCGGGAGAGCGCCGAAGCTGCTCTCAAGCGTTGGAAGCAACTTGAGCTTCTACAGCAAGAGTACCGAAGCTTCGACACATTCCTAGAAGACGCGATGGCGCACCTTGGGTTCCCTACGAGCCCGGTGCAATTCGACATTGGGAACTTCTTGGCTCACGGGCCACAGTACTCAATGATCCAAGCCCAGCGGGGCCAAGCTAAGACCACGATCACTGCGGCGTTCGCAGTGTGGACGCTCATTCACGAGCCGCGTTCCCGAGTGCTAATCCTCTCGGCAGGCGGCACACAAGCGAATGAAATCTCCACACTGATCGTTCGCCTCATCATGACTATGGAAGGCTTGGAATGTCTGCACCCTGATCCGACTAACGGGGACAGGACGAGCGTTGAAGCGTTCGACGTGCATTACAGCCTCAAGGGTGTGGACAAGTCTCCTAGCGTGGCCTGCGTCGGTATTACCGGCAACCTCCAAGGTAAGCGGGCTGACCTCCTTATCGCAGACGATATCGAGAGTACGAAAAATTCTCGTACAGCGAACATGCGGGAACTCCTGCTGGACCTTACGAGGGACTTCACGTCTATCTGCGCCACGGGCCGCATTGTGTATCTCGGGACGCCTCAGTCCCAAGAGAGCATTTACAACACATTGCCGGCACGGGGCTTTACCGTCCGTATCTGGCCGGGCCGGTTTCCAAGCCCGGAGCAAATCGAGAACTACGGAGACATGCTTGCTCCGTTCATCTCTCGGGCTATAAAGGCAAATCCGGCTCTCGCATTTCGTGGCGGGATGCTAGGGGATCAGGGTCAGCCTATTGACCCCGGTTACATGAGCGAGGAAATCCTCCAGAAGAAAGAGCTAGACCAAGGCCCTACCTACTTCCAACTCCAGCACATGCTGAATACGAAGCTGGCGGACGCCGCGCGGTTCCCGCTCAAAGTGGAGCAACTCGTTGTCATGCCCCTAGGTAAGACAGAGTACTTCCCGCTTAAGGTTATCCGGGGGATGACCGAAGGCAACCTTAAAGCATATAGCGTGGGGACCGTCACATTTAAGATGGCCACCCCGCACGTCGGAAGCTCCGATGAGCCAAACGACGTGGCTAAGCTTCAAGGTATCTGCATGTATGTTGACCCTGCGGGCGGCGGAAAGAACGCCGACGAGACCGGGTATGCTGTTACAGGCTTCCTTAACGGGAACGTGTACTGGCTTGCATCGGGGGGTCTTCCGGGAGGGTACTCTGTCGAAGTTTTGGAGCGACTGGCTAAGGTCGCTGCTGACTGGAAAGTCAATGTTGTAAAGATCGAGAAGAACATGGGTTACGGTGCGTTCCGTGAAGTGTGGCTTCCGATCCTTAGGAAACAGCATCCTACAACCGCCGTCGAAGACGACATGGTTACAGGACAGAAAGAACTACGCATTATCGAAACCCTAGAGCCGGTCATCGCTCGTGGGTCGCTAATCGTAAACCAAGACATTGTGGATATGGACCGCGAGTGCTGTGACAGGCATGAGATGTCTAAGCGCGCTCTCTACAGCGTGTTCCATCAGATGTCTAAGATCACGCGCGAACGCAACGCGCTGATCCATGATGACCGACTGGACGCCCTTGAAGGGGCTGTCCGACATTGGGTCGCTCAGCTTGCTATCGACCAGCAACGCGCCGTCGAACAAGCACGGGCTCGTGAGCTAGCTGAGGCTTTGAAAGACCCATTAGGCCACAGACGTTATGACCCTCCGGGTCGCCGTGGTGGTTCCCTCTTTGACAAATATAGGAGATAACAGGTATGCAAGCGTTTTCTCTCCCTTCCCCGAACATCGGTGGACAGGGGCATCACCTGCGCCGGATCGCGGCCAAAGCGATTAGCTACATTGAAACCTCTGCCCCGTCTTACACGGGTGGTGCCGGTGTGGCTGGCAGGCACCCGTCTGCCGACGAACTTGAAGCGTTCTTCCTCGCCTGCGCGGCGGCTGTTACGCCCTTCAAGATGGCTACGCCGGTCACTAACGAGACTGACACGTAATGCAGTTCGCAACGCCAATTCCGGCTGTCACCCGTACCTCTCTTGGAAACATGTTCTCTCTGGATGTGGGTGACAGGAACGGAGTGCTCGTTCACGTAACGTCTATCGGCGGCGGTGGTACCCTTGTCTTCGAGGGTACTATCGACGGGACTAACTGGTTTGCTCTCTCGGGAGTTCCTACGGGTGGTGGCGCGGCTGTGTCGTCAGTTACCGCTGTTGGTGCATGGCTGGTTAATTCCAACCTAGCTTCTAGGTTTAGGCTTAGGCTTTCGGCGTACACTTCCGGGAGCATCACGGCTCTCGGTGCGACGGCTGCTGACCGATGATTAAAGGGGTGAGCCTCATCCTAGCGATGGGGCTCCTCTCCTGCGTAGCTCGTCCAGTATACGCGCCCTCCGGGCTTGTAGAAAACTCTACAGCCGAGAGTAGCACGGGTCAGCGACCTTGGGGTTATAACCCTGACAATAAGCCTGCGGCATTTAAGTGCCATGGGACTAAGGGTAAACCCGCTGCTGCCTGTCGAGGACCGGGCGGAAGAGTATGGACTTAACGCTAGGAGAGGCGAATGGATTTCTATAAGGCTGGTCGCCTCATTGTAGGCGGCGTAGCAGCGGCTACTGCGCTGGGTTATACGGGTGCCCTGCTGATTAAGCAGTCCGAAGGCGTGTCGTATACGTCGTATCAGGACAGTGCCGGTATCTGGACTATCTGCTATGGGCATACTGGCCCGGAGGTAGGCCCTAGGCAGCGAGCCACACAGGCTCAATGTGATGCTCTGTTCGATAAGGACGTGCGGCGTCATGCAGCAGGTGTGCTTAGCTGTACGAAAAGACCCTTGAACCAGAACCAGTTTGACGCTGTCGTCTCTCTGGCCTTCAACATCGGGGTTAGGAACTATTGCAACAGCACATTGAGCCGCAAAATTAATGCCGGCGATTGGGCTGGGGCTGCAAACGAGTTCCCTAAGTGGAATAAGGTAACGATTGATGGCCGAAAGGTCGTGCTTAGAGGGCTAACGAACCGGAGATTGAAGGAGCAGGCGCTGTTTATGGCTCCTGAGGCTCATGACCGGGCAGGCCGTCTGGCATTGAAGGAGTTGGTCACGCAGTGACGAGCGGAATGAAGGTCAAATTGGCGGCTCTAGGAGCCTTGCTGGCGGCGATCTTGGTCGTCTGGGGGGTTGTATCCCTCCAGCGCGGGAAGGCCGCTCAGGAGGCTCTGGAGAGCTACGAAACGGCATCCCGGATTGACACCCGGGTGGCCAAGAAGGTCGAGAAGCGGGTCGTCGCCCGTCAGCGGGTTGAGGCCCGGGAGGATATGGCGGTCGAGAAGGCGCTCAAGGGGGCTCCAGAATGGGCCGCTGAGGAGGTTCCTCCCGATGTCCTAAAGGCACTACGGGAATGAGGAAGATGGCTCTCAGCGGGCTTCTCTGTGCCGCTATGGCGGTGTCAGGGTGCGCGACTTCGACCGTGGTCCTCCGGCCTCCCGCCGAGTACCTGCGCCCGTGTGTTGCCCCGGAATTACTCGGGAGTACGAACGGTGCGTTAGTGGAGTACGCTAATGGTCAAAAGCAGGCTCTTAGGGCTTGTAACGATGATAAGCGTGCTATTAGGGAATGGCTTGCCGAAGCGGACAAGAAGTTTTAAGCGGGTCAGCGGTGCATGTTAAAGCGGTTATACGCGGTAGCGTGCATCGCGGGCTCACGACCAAATTTTGATATGCTGTTGCGAGGGGGTGCCCTCCGATAAGGGCGCGCGGTATACCCCCTTGGGGGTCGGTTGGCACGGGTCTTGCTACGCGCATAGGCGTGTTACACGCGGTTTAACAGCACGCGCGACTTAAGGATATCGCACGCGTTAATCCTTTCTTTGCCGGGAGTGATGGCCGGCATTGATCCGGGCTTAGGGCTAAGGTCCAGCCGGATAAGGGCTAGGGCTAAGAGGGGGCCATCTATCTCGATTAATCGGCATGAAGCCGGATGGAATGGATTAATCGGGATGAATGCGAGCAATGGCAGGTAAGCATTAAGCCAGCCGAACAATAAGCCTTAGGGATAGCAGTGTATTAAACCAAGGCTTAGCCCTAAGTGAATTGATACCATCGGGCACATAGGAACCTGTATCTATTTCCCGGCAATATCAGACCAATTAATAAGACCAGCCAGATAGAATAGATTGATAGATACATATAGAAA
>Ga0209972_10003641_pt1 | contig 11999 bp, 9 predicted proteins | sample NOAtaG_7_FD_187302 | JGI IMG/M metagenome (GOLD analysis project Ga0209972, IMG submission 187302) | Freshwater lake microbial communities from Lake Erie, under a cyanobacterial bloom - NOAA_Erie_Diel1S_2200h metaG (SPAdes) (version 2) | ecosystem: Environmental > Aquatic > Freshwater > Lake ...
GGGGTAAATATCGTGGCGAATGTTTGTTAGTTAGTAAATTCATAAAATAAATGAAGTGACTAGTTTCCGTCCCCTTGCGGGGTAAATATCGTGGCGAAGTTTAGAATGGTTTGAGGGGCAGTTCGTAAACACTAGTTTCCGTCCCCTTGCGGGGTAAATATCGTGGCGAAGGTTAATTTTATCTATAGGGCCTTATACAAAAATAGACAGTTTCCGTCCCCTTGCGGGGTAAATATCGTGGCGAAGGGAGCAGTGTGGTGGTGAAGTAAATAAAACTACTAAGGTTTCCGTCCCCTTGCGGGGTAAATATCGTGGCGAAGAGATAGTTGTGAAAAAAACATCAATAACCCTCAAACACTTGTTTCCGTCCCCTTGCGGGGTAAATATCGTGGCGAAGTTAGAGAGGTTAATGCCATTCCGAAGTGCCTCAAAGAGTTTCCGTCCCCTTGCGGGGTAAATATCGTGGCGAAGGCAGTAGTGTTGTTATAAAATCTATCGGCAGAAGAAGGTTTCCGTCCCCTTGCGGGGTAAATATCGTGGCGAAGCGGAGGTATATGGTCATGCCTAGTTATCGACCCAGAAGTTTCCGTCCCCTTGCGGGGTAAATATCGTGGCGAAGCAACTCCAATACACTCACCCAGTAAGATTTTTCTCCCAATGTTTCCGTCCCCTTGCGGGGTAAATATCGTGGCGAAGAAACGCGCAAAGATTTTGCCGAAAAAGCGAAGTGTTGTTTCCGTCCCCTTGCGGGGTAAATATCGTGGCGAAGGGTACGAGCGATATGGTTTTAAATTAAGAACTGATTATGTTTCCGTCCCCTTGCGGGGTAAATATCGTGGCGAAGGCATAACTAAGCTGACAGCACAGCTAAGACTAGCACTAGTTTCCGTCCCCTTGCGGGGTAAATATCGTGGCGAAGGTTTTCTAAGCTGACCTTGTAACATTCTATAGAGAGGGTTTCCGTCCCCTTGCGGGGTAAATATCGTGGCGAAGATTAAAAAGAAGGAGTTTTAGATGACTATTACAAGAGTTTCCGTCCCCTTGCGGGGTAAATATCGTGGCGAAGCCTGTGACTATAGAAAAAGCTGAAAGAGGTATTCAGATTTGTTTCCGTCCCCTTGCGGGGTAAATATCGTGGCGAAGGCAAGGCTCCTAGCAGTTGCGGCGCAGAAGGTTGAGTTTCCGTCCCCTTGCGGGGTAAATATCGTGGCGAAGATCTCTCGATAACTGCCTTTGCTGAGCTAGATCTGAGTAGTGTTTCCGTCCCCTTGCGGGGTAAATATCGTGGCGAAGTGGTTTACGAAGCAAACCTAGACAATCCTCAAATCGTGTTCAGAGTTTCCGTCCCCTTGCGGGGTAAATATCGTGGCGAAGTCAATAGTTGGCGTTATATTGTTTAACATCGTTTAACTATGTTTCCGTCCCCTTGCGGGGTAAATATCGTGGCGAAGTAAAACAACTACATGGGTGAAGATCAGGCTTTTGCTCTATACGCTGTTTCCGTCCCCTTGCGGGGTAAATATCGTGGCGAAGCATATCGACGACTGGATTGCTCAACACGATGTTGAAGGTTTCCGTCCCCTTGCGGGGTAAATATCGTGGCGAAGGTGATATTGGTGACTGTATAGTACTGTACCGTGATGGTGGTTTCCGTCCCCTTGCGGGGTAAATATCGTGGCGAAGCAAAATTACCTTGTCCCTTTCAAAGATGGGTCAGCAACAGTTTCCGTCCCCTTGCGGGGTAAATATCGTGGCGAAGGATCTAATTGATCTGGATTGGTCATCATGTAACTAGAGCCGTTTCCGTCCCCTTGCGGGGTAAATATCGTGGCGAAGAGGATTTATCCAATCATGTGCTTGTCATTATTCCACTCAAGTTTCCGTCCCCTTGCGGGGTAAATATCGTGGCGAAGTTGGATCGAAACCAATAATGCATGTTCTAAGTTCCATCAGCCTGTTTCCGTCCCCTTGCGGGGTAAATATCGTGGCGAAGTTCGTGAGCTTGAGTTGGTCAACCGTCAGTTGGAGGATATGGTTTCCGTCCCCTTGCGGGGTAAATATCGTGGCGAAGGCGATCCTGTAACATGGCGAACACTACAGCAAGGTTTTATCTAGTTTCCGTCCCCTTGCGGGGTAAATATCGTGGCGAAGCATGCCAGCCATAAATGCTTACCTAGAGTCAGGTCAAGACGTTTCCGTCCCCTTGCGGGGTAAATATCGTGGCGAAGGATGCGGCTGACGCTATCGAGAATTGGGAAATTTGTACTAGAGAGTTTCCGTCCCCTTGCGGGGTAAATATCGTGGCGAAGCTTGACCATCCAGTTGATAGCCTCCAAGTAACCAGACTCCTTGCTGTTTCCGTCCCCTTGCGGGGTAAATATCGTGGCGAAGCCTAGAACATCGTGGTGATGTCTAGGTAGTTAAGTTAGGTTTCCGTCCCCTTGCGGGGTAAATATCGTGGCGAAGTGGAGACCCTAAAGAACCTGAAAAGGATCCTGAAAAGGATGTTTCCGTCCCCTTGCGGGGTAAATATCGTGGCGAAGGTTGAGTATTTCAATCAACTCATGAAGCATAGCTCGAGTTTCCGTCCCCTTGCGGGGTAAATATCGTGGCGAAGTCAGCTTTTTTGGTGCTGAATGTGCTGGCGATGATGGTTTCCGTCCCCTTGCGGGGTAAATATCGTGGCGAAGTTTAGTTCTTTGGAGATTAAGTTTATGTCTTATGTTGGGTTTCCGTCCCCTTGCGGGGTAAATATCGTGGCGAAGAAAGGCAATGGTAGTCCTTAACGAGACTCGCATCGAGTTTCCGTCCCCTTGCGGGGTAAATATCGTGGCGAAGGGTGAGGTTCAATTCTTTTGTTTCTTTTAATTAAATGGTTTCCGTCCCCTTGCGGGGTAAATATCGTGGCGAAGGCTTTCCTAATATTCCTAGCGGTGTTGATACATTCAGTTTCCGTCCCCTTGCGGGGTAAATATCGTGGCGAAGATTGATGGTAGAGCCTATGGGTTCTCTGTTAGTGGTTTCCGTCCCCTTGCGGGGTAAATATCGTGGCGAAGATGACGTTCTGTTCATCGATTGCGGCTCTGATAAGGTATGGTTTCCGTCCCCTTGCGGGGTAAATATCGTGGCGAAGGCGGGCGCTTTACTTGGGGCTTATAGTCGTAGAGGTGTTTCCGTCCCCTTGCGGGGTAAATATCGTGGCGAAGGGCTATCAATTGGATGGTTCGACTTCAAAGGGAATGCCCAATGTTTCCGTCCCCTTGCGGGGTAAATATCGTGGCGAAGCCTTTTTTATGATTTGTGTGCGCTCAATTGGGAGCGTAGTTTCCGTCCCCTTGCGGGGTAAATATCGTGGCGAAGAGTTGGAGTATACAAATGTCATCGACCGCGCAATTACTCTTAGTTTCCGTCCCCTTGCGGGGTAAATATCGTGGCGAAGGATTACGGAGTTGAACTTGGTAACGTGAGTTCCGCAGTTTCCGTCCCCTTGCGGGGTAAATATCGTGGCGAAGACTCATGTGGTCGTACTAATTAACAACACCCTAATTCGTTTCCGTCCCCTTGCGGGGTAAATATCGTGGCGAAGGCTGATCATCCTTTGCCACGAAGTTTACCTGCCGAAAGTTTCCGTCCCCTTGCGGGGTAAATATCGTGGCGAAGAAGATTTTGGTACTTGGTTTGTTTATTATCGGGATGGAGTTTCCGTCCCCTTGCGGGGTAAATATCGTGGCGAAGAACCTACCTTAGACGGGTACTCAATCTATTGGTTCCATAGTTTCCGTCCCCTTGCGGGGTAAATATCGTGGCGAAGACCCGTATACATTTACTAGCGTAGCGTCCTCCAAACGGTTTCCGTCCCCTTGCGGGGTAAATATCGTGGCGAAGTGGTTGGTGAAGTGCCAGCAATGGCTAAGGGTACATTTGGTTTCCGTCCCCTTGCGGGGTAAATATCGTGGCGAAGGATGTTGCCTGAAGAAGTGAGTAATGGACACCATCTAAGGGTTTCCGTCCCCTTGCGGGGTAAATATCGTGGCGAAGATATTTATACAGGCTGATAGATGGTGGTATTCATGTAGTTTCCGTCCCCTTGCGGGGTAAATATCGTGGCGAAGTTCTGTGCTTCGTAAAGATGGCTGGGAGATACAGACTATGTTTCCGTCCCCTTGCGGGGTAAATATCGTGGCGAAGGATATCAACCGTACCCGTACTGACAAATCCCCCATCACCAGTTTCCGTCCCCTTGCGGGGTAAATATCGTGGCGAAGTACGCAAATCGAACAACACTTTAAATTTGATTTAGAGTGTTTCCGTCCCCTTGCGGGGTAAATATCGTGGCGAAGTTTCTGTCGAACAAGGTAATTCCATACAAAGGAGATATGGGTTTCCGTCCCCTTGCGGGGTAAATATCGTGGCGAAGGTTTTTTGTTCAGCAGGCGGTTTGAAATCCTCGGGATAGAGTTTCCGTCCCCTTGCGGGGTAAATATCGTGGCGAAGTTGAGAGAAGAACATCGGGAACAGAGCTAGAAAGCGATCGACGGTTTCCGTCCCCTTGCGGGGTAAATATCGTGGCGAAGCTTGGAAGCGCTGAAGGCAAAGATCGCCAAAATAGAGAATGTTTCCGTCCCCTTGCGGGGTAAATATCGTGGCGAAGGGAATTTGTACGGGAGGAAATAATATTTTCATTGTTACAAAGTTTCCGTCCCCTTGCGGGGTAAATATCGTGGCGAAGCCGGCAGGCCGGCCGCGGCGAGGTCGCTGGTCAGGCCGAGTTTCCGTCCCCTTGCGGGGTAAATATCGTGGCGAAGGAGTTGCTAGTGCTTCTTATTGTGGCCCTGATGAGTACTGTTTCCGTCCCCTTGCGGGGTAAATATCGTGGCGAAGTCTACTTCGGCGTACTTCCCATTCTTGCGAAGGCGGGCGTTTCCGTCCCCTTGCGGGGTAAATATCGTGGCGAAGATTTTTACAAAAAGTTGGTTCAGCAGCACCTGTATGGTAGTTTCCGTCCCCTTGCGGGGTAAATATCGTGGCGAAGTTCGGTAGTTTCATCGACTTTACCAACTGGGGCAGCGTTTCCGTCCCCTTGCGGGGTAAATATCGTGGCGAAGTATTGATTAAAGCCCACGATTTAGTCGCAAATACATCATTGTTTCCGTCCCCTTGCGGGGTAAATATCGTGGCGAAGGTTACGGAGGATTTTGTCAAACAAATATCCTTTTGGGTTTCCGTCCCCTTGCGGGGTAAATATCGTGGCGAAGCACTGATACTGAATTGAAGCTGAAGCAGTTTCCTCGTTTCCGTCCCCTTGCGGGGTAAATATCGTGGCGAAGTCAAGTTCTCGATACTATCCGAATCGTCAGCGTAGAGTTTCCGTCCCCTTGCGGGGTAAATATCGTGGCGAAGCCTAGGCTTCTGAATGCTATATACTATGAAGTTTTCAAGGTTCGTTTTTTGCAGTCCACTTAACATTCGTTTACAAACGAACTCGAAAACAAATGGAAAACTTAAAATTGTTTTCAAAAGTGCAATATCAATAAAATAGCCCAATTTCGCCAACAAGTCAAACTAAAAAACACCCATTAGCCCACAAATAATCACCCAAACTCCTAAAACCTAGTCATAACGACCCGCGACAAAAATAGCCAATACTTTACATTGCTTAACACTCATAAAATCACAAAATCAGGCGGCTCATAAGGACGTGGACTGCCAAACACCCTAGTCCGCCTCTTCGCCGTCGCATCCAAAGGATAAACCCGCAAATTATCCTGCTCCAGATTTAACAAAGGCAACCAATACCTCTCTAACTGCCGATCCAACACCGACTCATCCAAAGGACACTCAAAAACCGATCGCTGCACCCTCTGACAGCGCTGCTCGATCCGCTTCGCCAACCTTAAACGGCGACGATCGTCCGCAACGTCATAACATACCAACCACAGCATAACTTTATCTATCCATTGAAATTGAACTAGAGAACCCACCACCTACCTTGTAAACAACAAGTCTAACTATCTACATTTCGATTTATCTAAGCCCCCTAAATCCACCAATTCTGTGGGACTTGAAAAATATTATATTTTCTTGTTCCCCCAAAAATCGGGGGCTAAGGGTGAGAGCCTTAGTTAAGTTACGATATAATTACCACAAAGTTGAGAGGCTAATCACTGATGGTACTTGCAACAACCAAGCGCTACACCGTAGATGAATATCTAGAACTAGAAGCAAAAGCCGAATTTAAAAGCGAATTTGTGGATGGAGAGATTATCCCAATGGCAGGAGCAACCGCAAATCATAATATTTTGACGGCTAAGTTCTTAGCGCGGATTTTGTTAGCCTTAGAGGACTTAAATTACTCAGTCTTTATGAGTGATATGCGCTTGTGGATGCCTGAACATAAGCGTTATACCTATCCTGATGTGATGGCGATTGAAGGAAAGTCTGTTTTCACCGATGAAAAACAAACTGCAATTACTAATCCATTGCTGATTGTCGAAATTTTATCTAATTCTACACAAAGTTACGATCGCGCAGACAAGTTTAAGCTATATCGTTCGATTCCATCATTTAAAGAATATGTCTTGATTTATCAGAACAGCTTTTGGGTAGAGCAATATACCAAGCAGCCAGATAACAGATGGATATTAACTGAATATTTAGAGGAAGATGCCATTCTTAAACTTGAATGCGTTAGCTTCGAGATTAGTTTAAGAGATTTATATAAGCGAGTTACATTTGAGAACTAAATCCCCCTCATTCTCAACCACTGCTCCCACTGAGCTAGCTTGCACACAAGACTAGCTCAGTGGCTTGGTATAATTAAAAACCAAACCCAAAGCGTGGGTCGCCCGCTACGCGGGCGACCCACGCTTTGGGTTTTAAGGCTACTTATACATAGCTACTTACCACTATTTAATTACATAAGGCTGATAATCAAGCGATCGCTCCACAAAACAACGCGCCAGCGATCGCGCCTGCTCCACCAAAATCTGACTCAGCCGTAAATTACGATTTTGGGGCGGATAGATAAACGCCGTATTAAAATGACGCTCCAACTCAGTCAAAAACAGCTTCTTCGCCATCGTCCCCAACCAAATACCATCCCCATCAGGCGAAGGCTCAAAATCAGCAGGATCTAAAACCTGAGATTGAATAATTGCGATCGCGATCGCATCCACCACCACAGGACGAAACTCCTCCATCAAGTCCAGCACCAAATTCGGACGATTTAGCGAAACTTCCGCTTTCGGTGAGTACTGACAACCAGAATTTTGCACCCTCATTAGGGGAAATCCACATACCCAGTAATTCCTTGTATCCGTCCATGTTTACCGCCAAGGCAAAGTACAGGGACTTATTAATTACCCTGCCATTGTCTCGAACTTTGATCACCAGACAGTCTAGAAATACTATCGGATAAACTGCTTCAAGGGGACGATTTTGCCATTGCTTTACTTCATCAATTACCGCATCAGTGACATTGGAGATTAGTGTCGGTGATACTTCGACACCATACATTTCTTGCAACTGGGCTTGGATATCCCTGACGCTCATCCCTCCGCGCATACAAGGCAATGCTCTTCTCGTCTAGTCCTGACAGTCGATTTTGTCCTTTCTTGACCAGTTGTGGTTCAAACTCTCCTTGCCGATCTCGGGGGATGGTTATATCTGCAACCCCAAAGTCTCCTTGAATAGTTTTCTGGCTATAACCGTTGCGACTGTTAGTTTGTCCTTCTGGTCTGGGTTCATGCTTTCCGTACCCCAGATGCGTGGATAGTTCTGCTTCCAACGCTCTTTCCACCAACGCGGTTGTCAGTTGCTTCAGGATTCCTCCTTCTCCGAATAGATCGGGTGGAGTTTTACATTCTTGCAGCAATTCATCTAGCAATTCTTTGCGTATATTCATTTGTTTTGGTGTTAGTAGTTATGTGTCTAGATTATCTCTCTGCTTACTTCCCAGACTTTACACATTTCACTTTACACTCTCGAATTTATGTGGGCAGTCGAGATGAAAATAGTGCTAATAAGTGTTTATGGGCTTCTTTACCTGCCATTTATCGGCAATGTGCAGTAGCTTATACTGATTTCTGGGCTGCCTATGCATTGGTAATCCCTGCTAATCGCCATCGTCCTTTAGGTAAAGAAACTGGTCATACTGCCTACATTGAGAGACTTAACTGCACTTTGAGACAGAGAGTCGGACGGTTAGTAAGAAAGACCCTTTCGTTTTCTTAAAAGTTAGAAAATCATATCGGTGCTATTTTCTTCTTTGCTCGCCATTACAACTCGTCCTTACCTCTTTAACACTACCGTATTAACTATCACGCATCACTCCTATAAATAGCGATTAGTCCTTCTTCTTTGCCAGCCAGTTCGATTACTCTACTATACTGAAGCCACCACTGCAGAGCGTTGGAAATCGTGAGAAATCCTTGAATTGGAGGTCTGCCAAGAATTTCATCCGCAATATTCGATAATTCAATTTTATCAACAGGTAAGTTGCAATCAATCATAAAAGCCATCAGATCATCTTTATTATCTTCATTCGCAAAGGTACTACGAATTCCACGAGTCATTTGAAAGTCACCCGTTCTATCAGCACTAACATAAATTGTACGCAGAATATTCAGAGTCCAAGTTCTATTGCTACTGTCATCGCTTTTATCATAGACAAAAATAATCAGTCCATAACCTAGCCCAAAAATCTTTTGGCGAGCAGATTTGAAAGGACATGATGACTGAGGTTGTCTAAAGCTTGTCACCTTCATATCTACCAATAAGCTGAGAAAATTGATACCAATAGCAGAATTACCTTCCACAAAGTCATATTTATCTTTAAGATATTGCCTAAATTTTTGCTCTAAATAAGTTCCAATTGCTTTTCCATCGGTAACGCCATACAGACTCGCTTCCGCATCCTTAGAGGTATAGCGGTTTTCATTTTGCCTACGGCAAAATGAAAACTCAAAACTCTTAATGGGACTGATTTTTTGTTTTCAAATGAGTACATACTCATTTGAAAACCGCTATAAGGGATGAGAAATTGGATGCTTACCAACAAAGAGATTCGATAGTTAAAATTGTCATGATAAAAGTGAGACTAGTCTTGATCTTAACCTATGGTGCTTTAGGAATGAAGCTATGAGCGAATTCATTGGGGGTGATGAGTGGATATTGCCGATCGCTAATTTTGCTAAGATGCTGCGATAACACTACTGATTGGGGTGAGGTCAGGTAAGTAGATTCTAGGAGATCGACTTGATGGTAGGCTTGACGCAAGGGGGCATCGAGTAAAACTGTGCCTTTGCCCATGACGATCGCGCGATCAGCATAGTCAGGCATGAGATATAAATGATGGGTAATCACAATTACCGTCTTACCCATTTGATGAAGTTGGCGACTGACCTCTAAAATCGAGGATGCGCCCTGATAGTCCTGTCCTGTAGTGGGTTCATCGAGAATGATAATCTCAGGATTCATCGCGAGGAGAGCCGCTATGACAATCCTGCCACGCTTACCTTTAGGCAAAGATAGAGGATGGGCGTGGCGATACTCCCATAGCTGCATCGCTTTGAGACTATTGGTGGTTGCTTGTTCGATCGCATCAGTGCTATAACCCAGAAAGGGTAATGCAAAGGAGACTTCCTTCTCCACACTGGTATTAAAGATTTGGTTATCAGGGTTTTGGGCAAGATAGCCAATGGATTGGGCTAGCTCACTTACCGATAATTGGCTAGTATCGCGATCGCCTACGCGGACTTGACCTGAAGTGGGTTGCAGCAAATTCAGAAAATGCTTAACTAGGGTGCTTTTACCTGCGCCATTCTGTCCAACGATCAGCACATATTCACCCTCGTGGATATCGATGGAAACATGTTTTAATGCTTCCGTACCATCAGCATAAATATGCTGGAGATTTTTAACCGAGAGGATAGGTGACTTATCTAAGTTCACTAGGTAACTTGGAAAATCTGGTGGGGAAACTAGTTTTGATCGCGATCGCAATATCTCTAAATCCTTAATACCCAATTCTAAAGTAACGGGAATCTTCTCAAGTGCAATTCCTTTTTGCTGAATTTTGTAAAATGCGTGGGCGACTTCAGGAGGACGGAGTTTATTTTGTTGTAATAGTTCCACCTGTGCATAGATTTCCGCAGGTGTGCCAATGGCTTGCAATCTACCATCTGTGAGTAAGGCAATGCGATCACAAAACTCAGCCATCTCTTCCGCCGCGTGGGATACCATCACAATTGATACACCCAGATTTTCTTTTAATTCTCTAACCGTTGCAAATACCTCTTGAGAACCGATGGGATCGAGTTGTGAGGTTGGCTCATCGAGAATGAGTAAATCGGGTTGAAGAGCAAGAGCCGCCGCGATCGCTAATCTTTGTTTTTGTCCACCTGATAGCTCCTGTGGATTCTTTTTCTCAAATCCCTCAAGGCGTACTGATTTTAAAGCGATGGGAATACGACGAAGAATCTCCTCGCGAGGAATACAAAGATTCTCTAAAGCAAAGGCGATTTCATTCTCGACCGATGTAGCGGTAATTTGTACCTCAGGATCTTCAAAAACAATGCCAACATGTCGAGCCAATTCGCTGACGGGATGCTCAAGGCTATCTAAACCCGCGATCGCAATTTTGCCGAAAAACCGTCCGCCATAAAACTGCGGCACGATGCCTGTTAAGGCTAAACATAACGTGGTTTTTCCTGATCCTGTTGCGCCAATAATGCCGAGAAATTCACCTTTGTTAATCGTTAAGGAAATGTCTTTTAATACGGTTTCCTTGGCGTTGGGATAGATATAAGAAACTTTGTCTAAAACGGCGATCACTTCCATAAAGTTGTGTATATCGGCATTAGGGTTCTGCAAATTTAATTTTTATGGCGTAGCGAACCTACATCACAAAGACTAAATTCGCTTGAGTAAAAGCTGTCGGATATCACTAGATAGCTGCTTTAGTTTAACTGGTTTCATGATGTATTTATTGGCTCCAGCCAACAGACATTGTTCACGATCTCCTCTCATCGCTAAAGCTGTAATCGCAATAATTGGTACATTGACTAATTTAGGATCAAGCCGAATTTGTCTAGTTGCTTCTAGTCCATCGATCACAGGCATTTGAATATCCATCAAAATTAAGTCTGGACAATACTCCTTCGCGATCGCGATCGCCTCTTGTCCATTTTTTGCTAAAAGTAATCGATATCCCTTTGCCTCAAGATAAGCCGCGAGCGTACTGATATTTGCTTCACTATCATCAGCTATCAAAATCAAGGGCAGAGCAACTTTACTTGCATGATATGTAGAAAGGCTAAATTCGGGATTTGTAGTAGATGAAGGAAGATTTGCTAAGGCATATTTCGCTAAAGCTTGGTACGGAAGATCGATCATAAAGCAACTTCCAACCCCTAATTCACTTGTAAGTCCTACCTTGCCTCCATGCAATTCCACAATCTGTTTGACTAGAGCCAGCCCCAGACCTGTACCTACATTTTGGCGATTCAAGGCATTATCAATTTGAATAAATGGTTGAAAGAGTTTTGGCATATTCTCGGCAGAAATTCCTATGCCCGTATCCATTACCGTAATTCTGAGATAATTCATAGACTCAAGACCAACGGATTCTAGATGATGGGACACAGATAGAGTGATAGTTCCACCTTCAGGAGTGAATTTGACCGCATTGTTGAGCAGATTAATTAAAACTTGTCTAATTCGTCGCTCATCTAACATCAGGTCAGGCAAATGTGGTGTAATCCTAGAAATTAGTTGAATATTTTTGGCAAAAGCTTGTTGGTTGATAAATGTCATACTCGATTGACATAGATTCTCAATCGATATTTCATTTAGCTCTAGAGTTACTTTCCCTGACTCAATTTTGGCGACATCAAGAATGTCATTTATCAGCGCTAATAGATGCATACTACTTGATTCAACAGTTCGCAAAGCCTTCATTTGCCGATCACTAACATCACCAAAGACTCCATCTCGCAGTC
>Ga0209972_10003648_pt1 | contig 11983 bp, 10 predicted proteins | sample NOAtaG_7_FD_187302 | JGI IMG/M metagenome (GOLD analysis project Ga0209972, IMG submission 187302) | Freshwater lake microbial communities from Lake Erie, under a cyanobacterial bloom - NOAA_Erie_Diel1S_2200h metaG (SPAdes) (version 2) | ecosystem: Environmental > Aquatic > Freshwater > Lake ...
TTAAAGATCCAGATACAGGATCTTATCAATCGCAATTTATCTTTATTCAATCATTAGTCCCAATTTATAAAAATTTACCTAAACCGAGTATAGATTTATACACACCATATCTTAATAAAAAATTAAAAAAAACAACTAAAAAAAATTCATATCTTAGAACAACAAGTCTGAAGGTAAAGAGTCTAAAGGTAAAGAGTTCGAATGGAAAAGATTTTGAAAGTAATCAAGCCGGTGGATATTCAATATGGAGCACTAGAGAACCAAATAATATGATTATTAAGATTTTAAAAGAATTAGGATATGAATATCAACGTAGACGTGAATTCTTTCGTGCGAGAGCATTTAGTAATGCTAGTTTAATTTTGATGGAATTTGATGAAAAAATAGTATCAATTGATCAAATTAAGAATTTTCCTAGGATTGGCAAAGGTATTTTAGAAAAAATAGATGAAATATTACAAAAGGGTCATTTAGAACTTCTAGATGAATTAAAAAAAAATAGTGTGCCATCTGAAAAAAAAACTTCAGAAATTAAACAAATAGAAGAGCTAACCTCTATATTAGGAATTGGTCCACAACAAGCCAAAAAATTTATTAAGGATAATATAAAAACCATAAAAGATTTAGAGAATAAAGTAAAAACAGGTGAAATTATATTGAATCATCAACAAATGGTTGGATTAAAATATCATGATGATTTAAATAAATTAATACCTAGAACAGATGCTAATAAAATTGTTGTAAATATTAAAAATATAATTCATAAGGAAAAACAATGGAAAGATTTAGAAATTATTCATGCGGGTTCATATCCATCTGGTAAAACAGCATCAAAAGATATTGATGTATTAATATTTGATCCTAGAATTAAAACTAGAAAAGATCTAGAAACCTCTAGTCTTTTGCCAGATATTTTAGAATTTCTAGTAGAAAAAAAAATAATATTGGAAACATTGAGTTTAGGAAAAACTAAATTTCTTGGTTTAGTGCCTGGTTCTTCTGGTTCAAATTTTGTAAAACACTTAGATATTAGATTAATTCCTATAGAAAGTAAAGTTCCAGCTTATTTTTATTATACAAGTGGTGGAAAATTTAATCAAATGATTCGTCAAGTAGCTAAGAGTCGTGGTTATAGATTAAGTGAATGGAGTTTAACTGATTTGAATGGTAAAGTAATACCCGTCAAAAGTGAAGAAGAAATATTTAAAATACTTAAGATATCTTTTATACCTATGGAAGATCGTCGAAAAATACTATGAACTTAATACTTAATCATAAATATCTTGATTTTCTAGTTCTAGATTAGAAATATCATTACTAAATTGTTTCAGATCCATTATTTGATAATTATGGGCATATCCACGGCATAATGGGCAACTATCTGATTTATTAGAATCATTTAATAAACATGTCATACAAATACAAATATGACCACATGGATTACATGCAATTTTAGGGGTATTTTCTTGACATATAACGCATTTATTATAAACTTTATAATTGATTTTTATTAAACGTTTTAGATTTAATTTGTTTTTGATGGTATATGGAATTATATCTACGTATGTTTGAATATTTTTATTAAGATGACTTGGATTACAACCATTTATTAATAATACATTAATACCTTTGATTAAATTAGATGAAACTTCGTAATCTGGATTATCACGTTCTAGTAGATATTCATCTCTAATAATCGTTGATAAAAATGTTAATAAATTATCTTCATTCCCATTGTAATTTATAATTTGATTTGGATTAGCCCCATAATCAATAAACAATTGAATTATTTTTGGTAAATCATTACCTAAATTTGGAGATTGTGTTAAAATGTATTCCAGAGGTGATATATCCGTTTTAGAATGTGCATCATAGAATTTTTTATTGAGATCAGCACCAAATTCAATTATCATTTTGGCACGACTTAAATCCGATTTGATTACAGCATAACAATATATAGGAATATTTATAATACTTCCATTTATTGTATTAATTTTGCATAGTGTATCAGGTGTAATATCCCATAATTTTTCTTGATATATTTTTTTTACTAAATGATTTGGAAATTTTTTATTACCTAACATTTTTACTATAAAAAAATCTTTAGATATCTGAAAATCATCTGATAATCCAATAATCCAATTTAATATATCTAATTGCATTTCAGGAGTTTTTTGTAAAAATGATTCTAAATTATTCATATTCATTATTATAACATATATCCATTAAATAAATTATACTTTTTTCACACAGTCTTCTGTTAAAGTTTTTCTGTTAAAGTTTATTTTCTGTTAAAGTTTTTCTAACATTCATCAATTCATATCCTAGAAAATTTGTTCCTTTCCATTGTTTTGGATCTAATACTCTTGGATCTTCGGGTCCTAATTTAACACCCCAAATTCCATCATATGGACTCGCTTCACAAATAATAGCATTTCCGGTATCAATTAGAGCTTTTTTAGCAATTGGATGTTGTGAAAATTTTAGAAGAAGACCATCATACATAATTTGACGGCATTTTTGGTTCCAGACATCATCTTTAAAATTTTTAACTAAACGTCCTAATCGCTTGTGTTCTTTTGGATTAGTTGCTGTCATTATTTTTGTTTCTGATATAGGATCATTAAATAATCTAGCTTTCTCTGCCATCATCCACTGTTCTGTGCAAATATATTTAGTTCCATCCGAAGATATAAATTGATAATCTTTACCCGTTAAGGGTGTCATCCACCAATTTGAAAAAGGGGAATCACTTTTGAAAAAAGGAAAAACTGTTGTCATTCTCAATAAATATTTCATCAAGATCTCATATTTATATTCAATTTTTCCCAAAATATATTCTGCTAAATATATAAAGATACTAATCATTTTATAATGGAACTCAATAAATGGTATCGTCTCATAATAATAATAGCTATATTTTATCTAATGTTAAATATTATTTCTAAAGGGGGTAATACTAATGTTAAGGATGTGAAGGGTGTTAAGGGTGTTAAGGAAGGTTTTACATCTGTAATGGATAGTAGTAGTAAATGCAATTATTCTAAAAGTCAAGCCCAAAATGATATAAAAAAAACTAAGGAAAAAGATCAAAAACATATATCAAAATGTGAAGAGTGTGATAAAGAAAAGGGCAAATGTGCAGAGGGATGTTCTGATCTTTTACCAGTTTTAGATCCAATGTATAATATGAGGGAAATGTGTAAGCAAATAATTCTCTTAGAAGATCATTTGTTCCAAAAGAAAAAAAGATGTCATGATTGTATTTGCAAACACTTTTTAACTATTGAGGCTTTAGCTGAAGAAGCCATTACATTAGATAAAGATCATAAATATACAAAAGAATTATCAGAAATACCGGATAATGTTCGTAAAATAGCTAAAATATATATTAATAATTACGAAAATCATAAACAACCATCTTTAACTGCTCAAGAATTACGTCAAATAAGAAAAGCAATAATGCAGAAGTGTTTCAAACATTTCTAAAAAAAATTCATTAATTCTTTTAGTAAAGTTAATTATGTAAAGCTTTTAAGGTTTCAGTCCAGATCTGTATGGTTGATCTAGAAGGGGATTAATCTTTTTACATTCCTTCATGTAATTTTCAAAAATGGATGGAAAATTTCGGTTTATTTTTGTGATGAAGTATGATTCATGTTCTTGATCGAATGACATTGTTGATATTTGTATAATATTTTCGAGGTCATTGTGATCACGTGCAATAGTTTCATTGATGAACATTGATATCATGTTGTCAAGTCTAATCAACTGGTGTCCAGTCATTTTAATGTGGTTAATTATATAATTTAGTAGTGTTTGTTCATCAGAATCCATAAACTGTTTACGAATTTCACGTGAATTATAATAAGGACCAATACGATAATCTAGAAATTTCCAATCTTTTTCATCAGATCCTTTATCTAGTTGATGTCGTCTTGATTCGTTAGTATCCGTTGTAATTTGTAGAGTCCAACTATAGAGTATCCGGATTTTATCAAGCCATATTTTCAAAATGTAATAGGAGAATCCAAATGCCTTTAGAGCCATTTCTTTTTGACTTTTGTAAGAATTACCCGCAATAATATTTGAAAGCACATCTTTCATCATGGTGATAGAGTGTATCATATCTTGTCTGATCGGTTTAAAACATATACGATCATGTTCCATAATAACTTGAGGATGATAATGAATATTAAATTCAGTGTCAGCTAGACAGTTCCCTGGAGGAATATGAACGTGTGGATTGTGTAGATGCTCTTTTCCATAATTCATACCAGTGAAACTCCAAACGGCAACACTCATATTCATATGATTAGAGATAGTACTCACAACTTTTGATACAACATTATCCTCAACTATAGAGGCTAGATAGCAAAAACTTACTTTGCTGTTGTATGTTGGATCTATCAACCAGTGTCCTTCTGTGCATTTAATAGGTGATTTTTTAGTATAATGTGGATCAATCAGTATTACGTATGGGTTAATAAAAGGATAATCTCGTATGAGTTCTCTTAAAAATGTTGGTTTCTCATGTTGTCTTTTTGATGCAAAACCTGGAAAACTACCTATCATCAAAAAGACAACCGGTGTTAAACCATTGGGTTGAATTTGTTTGATCAACCCCATTAATTCATTGTAGGTTGAAACCCTATCATCTGAGGGTTCTATGGAATTTGCTGAAGCCATTTTATTATTTTTTTTAAATATATCACTCAAATCAATTTTATCATTAAAATTTATTCCAAAATAGTCCAAAAAACTTTTTTATAAAAATAAAAATTGATTCCATCACTTCTGTTGTGAGTTCATTAGTTTTAAAAGTTTATTCAAAAACACATGTCGATATTATTAAATATGCTAGCTCTACTATTATGTATATCTATACACACAATAAAAGGAATACAAGCAACACAACCAAATATTATTTTATTACTTGCTGATGATTTAGGTTATGGTGATTTAAGTTTCAATGGTAATCCATATCAAACTCCAAATATAGACAGATTAGCATCTAAAAGTTTATATTTTAATCAATATTATTCTCCGGCTTCTGTGTGTACTCCTTCTAGAGGTTCTATGTTAACAGGTCAATATTTCAGAAGATTGGGGTTATATCCAGGGGTAATTGATCCATATATGGTTGGTGGATTAAATCAGTCATATGTAATTTTTCCGTCTATATTGGGTCAAAATAATTATACAACTGGATTTATTGGAAAATGGCATTTGGGATTAAATAATGGTCATTCACCATGGGAACATGGATTAAATTATTATTATGGTATGCCGTTATCTCAGGATGTATGTTATAGTGATATTGATGGGGCTGGATCAATTACTAATAATTCTTATTATGGATATTGTCCGATATTTCAAAATGATAAAATTATTTTACAAAACAAACTAAATTTTAGTCAAGTAGATCAGTTATATTTTGATAATGCTATTAATTTTACAGATAATATAGAACAACCATATTTTTTACAAGTTAGTTTTCATCATGCTCATTTACCTTTATATCCTTCTGATATATATCATTCCAGTATAACTGCATTAGATAATTGGATTGGTAATTTTATGGATCATATTACAAATAATAATCAAAATAATGATCGGCAAACTATTATTATTTTTACATCAGACAATGGTGCTTTATATAGATATAATAGTAAAGGAGGTGATAATAGTCCTTTTAGGTGTTGTAAGGGTTCAACATGGGAAGGAGGACATCGTGTTCCTGCAATGATATATTTTGAGGGGATTAATGCTAGACGTAGTAATATGTTTATAACTGGTTTAGATTGGTTTTCAACTATATTATCGATGGCACAAATATCTAATAATGATTGGTTTGATGGATATAATTTTTGGAATTATTTTAATGATACAGATAGTAGGATAGATTTATTAACCCCACGAGAAGAATTCTATTATCATTCAGTTAGAACATTTGAATCCATAAAATCAGTTGGTTCAGTTATGGGAATGCGTTATAGAAATTATAAATTAAATACATATACTAGTGGCGGAAATGCCCCAGATGATTTTTATGATAGACAGTGTAGAGCTGGAAATATATTGGGATTAGAACCAATGTTTTATGATCTATATAATGATAATGGGGAAAAATATAATTTAATCAATGATACTGAATACTATAATATAATTGAATTAATGAAGTTGAAAATTGCAAATCATACAAATACATTTATTGATAAACCATCTGAGGTTTTACGTGGTCGTAATTTAACAGGATTTCCATGTGCTAATTACCCATGCACAAATTATCCAGCATGTTGTCAAACTTTTTAGAGAAACTTCTCAAAAAGTTTCTCTAAAAAGTTTATGGTAATCTATTTATAAAATGACTAAGTGCATTTTGAATATTTTTAAAGGAATAGTTAATTGTTGCTGATTTTTGAACTGATATTCCGTTTTGTTTAATGATTACTGATAAAAGTTTATCATTAAAATCTGGATTATTACCTATTAAGATTGTTTGCCATCCTAAAGAATATCCTACTATTAAATTATAAACAGAATCTTCAAAATAATAGCAAATATCATTTTTTTTAATTGAACATAATTTAATTAATATTTGAAATGCTTTTGGGTCAGGTTTAACTGTCCCTAGAACATCACGATCTAGAATTAAATCGAATACTGAATTAAGTTTCATTGCATTTAAAACATTTATAGTGTGTTGATGAGTTCCATTTGTAAATAAAACTTTCATTCCAGGTAATTTCTTAATAGTTTTACTTAATTCTTGATCTTCTTGAAGTCGGTTATAATCAAATTTTCCTTCTAATTTATATATTGTATCATCCATATCAAATATCCAAAAAATCATATTAAGTTTTTATTATTTATTTGATCTCTTATCTCTTTGTTTAGATTAAAGTTTTGGTTTAATAAAAAAAAATATTATTAATTGTGATATTTAACAAATTAGTAATTTAGTTTCAGTTGAGTGATTTAATTTTGAAGAGTGATTGTCTTTGCTAGTTCAGCAATATCCTCTCCGGAAACAGCTGATAACATTTTCTCAATAAACTTCGGATCACTACTTGTGTAATTGTTCGGAAGTTCTCGAACATAACAAAATCTACCGTCAATATACTGGTATGATGGCTTTCCTAGATCAATATTAAGACCCAAAAGATTTGCAATTGGTTGAATAACTATATCAAAATAATCATTAAAATACAAACGTTCCGGATAATCATTTGGATAGTTTTGAGCAGGATGATTGTGCATACAATGAAGAGAAATTGCTACATAAATAACTAGAAGATCATCACCACAAATATTATCATCACAATACTTCATTCCATGTTTGATTTCCCCTGGTGATGGAATATTTTTACGAATTACATCGATGTAATTTTTATTAAATAACTTAAGAAATTTTAGAACTTTTCCCAAACGGGTTTTCCCTAATGGATAATCAGGATAATCATAATTGTTATCCCCAAGTGTTTCCAAATCAACAAGAAATGTATTCATATCTGTCATTTTATAATTCCATTTTACACCTATAACCCAAATCAATTTTTAGTTTGAAATATAATATTAAAAAAATATTATTAATAATTTTATGTGATATTTAACAAATTAATTATTTAGTCTGGTGATTTAATTTTGAAGAGTGATTGTCTCTGCTAATTTTGAAATATCCTTCGCATTAACTGCTGATAGCAACTTCTCAATAAACTTTTGATTACTGCTTGTGTAGTTGTTGGGAAGTGTTCTAACATAATAAGATTTTTCTTCATCAATTTTCTTTTCGATGAATCCACCCAGAGCAGTATTTAGACCCAAAATATTTGCAATTGGTCGGATGACTTCATCAAAATAAATGGAAAACTTTTCAAGCATTTTGGAATATTTTTCATGATAACCTCCATGTTCATGAGATTCATATCCAAAATACATACAGTGTTGAGAAATTGCTACATGGATAACTAGAAGATCATCTCCAGTAATCATAACCGTATCATTGCCATACAGTGCACCATGTTTAATTTGACCAGGGGGTGGAATATTACTTCTAACTTCGCTAATGTATTCTTTAGTATAAACATTGAGAACTTCAAGAACTTTCTCAAGACGGGTGTTCCCACCAAAATTAAAAGTGTTAGCCATTTTGTAATTTGATTTTATGATTATAAGTCAAATCAATTTTTAAGAGAAACATAAAACCAAAAAATGCTAAAAAAAATATTTATTAAATTAATATATTGATAATAAATTCATGTTGTAATATTTAATCAATTATTCTCGTAATTATTCTCGTATTTGGTGGTTTCAGCAATTTGAGCAACGTCTTCATCAGAATCTGCCAACAGCAACATTTCTAAAAAGTTTTTGTTATCATTACTATAATGAAGTTTAACTGAAACATTGATATCAGTTTCATCTTCAAGATTGATGCTCACAATTCCCAACAAATTTGCAATAGGCAGAATTACCGTCTCTAAAAAATCATAACATGCATTTGCAAATGGAGTTTTTTTTAGATCAGGTAATATGGCTAGGTTCCATCGACGCTTCATAGCACGATGCTGTCGAAAAAATAGAGCCAAATAAGTTGCCGCATGGAGAACCATCAGAGCATCTCCAGAAATCAGATTACCATACATGACACCCCGCTTAATTTCGCCTGGAGGCGGAATATTTTTCCTAATATGCTCAACTTTGAAAAGTTGTAGAGCATCAAGAACTCTCCCAAAATGAAGTTCTCGGTGGTTTAACTTTGCAATTTCATTTGCAATTTCATCGTCATTTGAAGACATTTTAATAATTTAATTTTAGGTTTATAACTAAAATCAATTTTACAAACAAATAGATACTCAAAAAGATTAAAATAAAAATTAAGCAGGTTTACGATAAAAATCAAAACTAATTTCAAAAACTCGTGGACCACATTTTAAAGGTAATTTTAAGTCTTTTAATTTGGTTGATGGTTTAATTGTAATATTAGTATATTTACGAGCATTAAAATCTATATTTGCTTGTTCAGATGGTTTATATACTTTGTAATTACAATTAAACCCAAAACTATTAAAGTATTCTTGAAATAATAGAAAATCTTTTTCACGTAATGCATTTAAATCAACTTTATTATTTTTATCACCATGTTTTATCTTCATACCCTCAGTAAAAATCATTAACAACATCTCAAAAATTTCAGTTAATTCCATATCTTCAGTAATACCAAAAGATACTGATTCTGGTTCTTTTGGATCATTTAAAAATATTTTTGAAGCAATATCCTCAGCAGATGACATAATCTATTATAATATATTAAATTTTAAACTATTTCTTAAGTTAAAAAAAATGTTATTAATATTTTAGATTATTAATATTTTTAATCTAGTGTTTATCTAGTGTTTTTACTTACGACAATAAGTTCCTTCGTATCCTTGAACTGGAACTGGGACATCAAACAATGTCAATGTGATATTGTCAGTAGCATGATGGTATGTCTTGTTCTTCTCAAAGAGTTTAAGAAAACTTTCAAGGGTCGGCTTCTCACCAGTTGTTCCAGTAGCGGTATTCAATACTGTGTTTGATTGAACAGGTTGAACTCCACTAGCTGTCCATCCGGACACATGATAAACGAGGGTGTTCATCGGTAGTGTCTTCAGATCACTGAAAGTTGTAGAATCAACGTCTAGAAGAATTGAGCCACACACCTTATCCTTTTGCTCAAAAGTTCCAATCCACGAAAGCTTCTTAATCTTTCCCTCAGTCCAGTTCCTTTGAGCCATCTTGTCAGCACCATATGCAATTGTAATATGAGAATTGTGTTCAGTTGCATCTGGGTTTGCCTTCAGAAACTCTTCAAAGTAAACTCCCAAAATAGGATTTGAAACGAGATTGTGATGAGGCACTGAATATCCAGCATACACCTTCTTCATCTTGGTATTCACTTGATAATCACCAAACTTATCATATGTCTTTGGTGATTCATCAAGCTTGTTAACCAATTCAGGATTTGGATAACGTGTCTTAAACCAATTTTGAACAGTATTCACCTTAGTTGAAATAGCATCCTCAGGATCAAGAAATACACATTCGGATGATGTTCTAGGATAAACTAGGGTATTTGATGCATTGCGCAAAATCTCAATGACACTGAGAGTTCCGGTGCCCTCCAATGTAAGACTCTCATGACTCTTCTTGTCCTGACGATTTTGCAAAATGCGTTCAAGTAGTGAAATCGGCAATTGTCCTTGAAGAGTATTCGGAAATTCATGACAAATGAAGAATGGCATTAGAAGCAAATTCTTCTTAAACTGATTGCGTCCAAGTTCATTGTGCAAATCCCATAGAAGACTACTCCTAAGTTCAGCATTCAGATTAGTGCGATCTAGAACCAATGCCTTCTGACAAGATGCACCATCCATCAAATACTTAATAGCCTCCTTTACAAGATTCTTGCGATCTCCTCCACATTGATCTTGTGAAATAGAAACAGTAATCAGCTTGGATGTTGAAGACTTTCCAGATCCCATTAAACCAACATTAATGCCTAGTGGAATGATACAGGGGTTTCCACGTTGGTTCAATAGCAGTTCGTTGTAAAAACTTTCATAATTCTTGAGATCACTGAACCGCTTAATGTTTAGAAAATGATCAATAACGAGAGGATGATCACCATCATCTAGATTCTTCTGGAACTCACGAGTACATTCGTTTGAACGAACCCAGAGCCACCAGAGAACATACTTTTGCGCAAAACGCATTCGATCATTCTCTGGAACACCAAACATTTCCAGACGATTCAATTGACCATCAATAGTTGGTATGACCTCACTCTTTTGACCACTTGGGATACATTGACGAAAATCACGTAGGTAAAGATACCACCACGTCTTACACTTGAGTTTCTCAATAATACCTGTATCATAGTGAATTGTCATTACACCACCCTCATTTGTGTTCCCCTCACAATCGTAATTTTGATACACCTTTAGTGCCTTCTCAAACGAATCTGGTGCATCTGAACGAAAAAGTAGCTTGACAACATCAAATCCAAGCTTGGCTCCAAATAATGTCATCGTCTCAAGAGGCATCTTCATACCATTCTTCAGAGATACACCATGCATAATCAATGAACCTACATCGTTATCCATTGAAACATGTCGATCAACTCCCATGACTTCAAATGTCATTGATACAACTTCACGATTAATCAGGTATTGGTAAAGTTCAAGCATAGTATGACCATGGTTGGCAACATAATTTGTGAATGCCTTGCATCCAAGATCAGAGTAAATGTTTGAAGTTCCCCGCTTACTGAAGAACATGAAAAGGAAATGATCCTTGAGTTCAGGTGGTGCCACAAGACATAGAATCTGCGATCCAGATACCTTTTCATGCAGTTCAACCATCTTAATGGAACTCTGATTCAACAGGATATTTGAAGACATTGTAGAAGGATTTGATGGTGTATCCATGTTGTAAAACTTGCGGTGGGCTCCAGTATCATAATAATCATAAGAACCATCAAGATTCTTAATACGAAGTAGAGCATGACACCTAAAAAGAAGACTACACTTCAAGTAATCCTCATCCTTGTGTAGTGTCATCATAAATACTTCAACGGTTCGACCGTCTGAAAGTGCCAATGAACCTAGAGCCGTTCCATTTGAACGATCCTTCTTGTCAAATGACAAAAATTCCTTAATAACGGGGCAAACTGATGCATCCTTTGGTGAAAGAGTGCTTCCACATGACTTCATGTGAATCTTTCCGGATCCATCCTTAGTAATAATGGATTCACCATCACCAAGGGATTGTTGCTTACCTGTTTGCTTAGCCTTAATGTAAAGTTCATGAAGTGAACTGGCAGACGTAGTGCTAAAATTAGACATTTTATAATTTAATATAAAAGTGAAAAAGCAATTCAATTTTATCATTATTTTTTTCCCTAAAAATACTAAAAATTGAATTGATGTTTTGAATTGAT
>Ga0209972_10003649_pt1 | contig 11982 bp, 23 predicted proteins | sample NOAtaG_7_FD_187302 | JGI IMG/M metagenome (GOLD analysis project Ga0209972, IMG submission 187302) | Freshwater lake microbial communities from Lake Erie, under a cyanobacterial bloom - NOAA_Erie_Diel1S_2200h metaG (SPAdes) (version 2) | ecosystem: Environmental > Aquatic > Freshwater > Lake ...
TCGAAGTTGACCCTAAAAAGAAACTGCCTGACGCTTACACAACCTACCCCTCAAAATGTTCTCAGCATAACAACGGGGTTTTCCATTCGTACGGGTGGTTCTTTGAGGGCGTTTTCAATCGTGCCGTTACCGAGTTAATTGGGCAGTATCTCAATGACTGGGGCTTTTCAACCATGAAAGTTTACGATTCCGTGACCGATGTATCCCTTGGCAAAAGGGTTGCAAAGGCTAACTTTGCGGCTAAGACGTTTGAGGCTTCGTTGTACCTGAGCATTCACGGAAACGCGGCGGCAAGTAAAGAAGCGCGTGGCTGGGAAGTCTTTACCTCAGTCGGGCAAACAAGGTCGGATATTTACGCTGAGTTTCTTTATAAAGAGGTCAAAGAGGCTTTTCCTAAATGGATATTCCGTAGCGACTTATTAGACGGCGACCATGACAAAGAGGAAAGGTTTTACGTTTTAACCCAGACGGATATGCCAGCGGTTTTATCGGAAAACGGATTCTTTACCAATTATCATGACGCACGAATGATGTTTGACCCAACGTTTCAAAATACCTTGGCTTTATCTCATGCTCGGGCGGTGGTTGATTACGCAAAGACGCAAGGGGTGATATTTTAAAATGGAAAGGGTTGACGCCAATGCCAACCCTCTAATTTCACCACTTTTAACTAAGTAACATAAACAAACGTAATCGATTTCCTAATTTATAATTTGATTTATAATCTTCAATGATAAATTGGTGACCGCGTCACCGTCCGTGCTTCTATACAACCGATAAGCGATAGTCAACATTCGCCCTTTGTCCATTGCCTCAATAGGCGGCTTTCCGTTGGGAAGGATTGGCTCAAGATAAAATTTTAAAACTGCAATTTTGCTATTTAATCCGTCAACATATCTAATCGGTTTTGGGTAGGTTTTAGCAATCATTTCAATTTCACGCCATGTGCTTTCTTCTATGCCGTCAATTAATTCGTTACTTTTTTTCATGCTTGATATAATTTTTTGCCATAAGCGCAAGAAAAAACGCGTCGATTTCGTCTTGACTTATTTTGGCTGGTTTAAAATGTGGTTCAAATTTTAATTGCTCTTGAGCAGCAACTTTCATAAACACGTCTTTATTAAACTTTTTACCCTTTGCCTCAGGGGAAATATTGTAAGCTTCAAAACCGTTGTCCTTTATCCATTCGTAGGCAATTCTTGAGGCGGCTTGGTTCATGCCTACATTTCGGCTCATTCGGGAAAGGATTGCGCGGTTAATCGAATTATTAAAAGTTACATTCTGAAGGCTGGAATCTTCCACGAGAACAACAGGGTTAAATTGTGACCAGTTTGGAACGTCGTTTATAAAATCGACAAACCTTATATATTTTTTAAAAATCATGGTTCGGTCTGCAATAATGCAAACCGCCATTCCCTTGATTCTCAACGCTGGGTCAACGCCTATCAATGTCCTCATAAAGTAATCGTTTGAAACGAAGTTACATAAGGTTTAAAATCTTTTGGCGCTTCTTCCTTGATTATTTTTACAGTTGGCTTTCTCTTGCGGCGTTTGATAACCTTTGGCTCAGTCAAGCCGTATGCCTCAACCCCTTTATTAACAAAGTTTATTTCCAAAAGGTATCCAAAGCAAACAATCGTCCCCACGAAAAAGAACATGGTAATAAACTCGCTTCCAGAATATTTGTCTTGCAAACCGAAAAACAATTCTATTAAAGCGATTACCGTTGCTCCTAAGGCTATTTTAGGCGGATAAGGGCTTCTACCTTTGGTCGGGTTGAGAAAGTCCATGAAAACGACTGCAAAGCGCCCTAATTGAAGAATACTGGTGGCTGCAAGTGCAACCCAAAAATTAATCGGTAAAAATATAGCGGTCAAATAAGCATTAACCCCATAGGTTAAAACTATTGTCAAAAGCATGATTGTAGGAATGTTGTCCGCAATGCTTTCAAATGTCCATTTAAACTGGATGTTGGTGAAATTCTTTTCCATTTTGTTAGTTTGTTAAGTGGTGAAAAAAGGCGGGCAGCTGGGGGACTGCCCTGTTAAGGTGGTCATTACCAAGAACCGTCATAAAAAGTTGACGATTGGTCAGGGCTATTAAAAATAGCGCTATCCATTGCCTTTTCAGCCTCAAACATAGCGTTGTATGCAGCAGCACCTCTTCTTGAATGTCCATTCCAATTACCTAATCTTCTACTTGCTTCACTAAATTGCTTTTCAGCAATCTGTAATTGTGTTGGTTGTGTTGGCGCTTTAAACCAATCTTGCTTTAAAAGCCATTCCTGATAAGATTTTGGAACGCTTGAAAAATTTTGCCCTTTGTGTTTACCGAATTTTAAGATAAAGTCCATTTTGTTTGTTTTTAAAGTGATGAAAAATCGTTTTGTTTGTTTCGATATGTAAATATATAAATAAATAAAACAACAAAAAAATATTTACACATTTATTTTAAAAAAAGATTAAAAAACATTTGTTTCCCTTTTCAAAGGGAAGTTGTCTCGTTTAATTTGCCAGTACTCAGCCATAAGCGATGCACGAAATTTGTAATCCTTGTCCGTGTGATAACCTGACTTGTAAACGCATTTACAAATTGATTCGTACAACTTGATTCCCTTTATCTTGTAATTAGCCTTTTTGCAATCGGCGTATCTTCCTGAGTTTAAAACACCAGCCCAAAGCTTCATGCCTTCTTCCGTGCTGGATGCCTTCATGAACTTTGCCTTAATGTATTTATCCCTTCCTCGGATAACCTCGCGCGTCCTATATGTAACAGATTTACCGTTCTTCAATGCCTTAACCCCGCCAGCGTTTGCGTGCTTGCGCCAAAGTTCCGTTTCTATTCCCTGAGCAGTTGCTTCAATGATAAAGAAAGAATAAATCATTGAAATCGGGAAGTCGGTTAATAGGTGTACATTCATCAACATTGATTCATAGCAATAGGCGATATAAATGCGACGCAACTTTGCCCTATCAACATTTGCAAGGTTACGAAAGCCGCGACCTTCCAGCGTTTGCCTTAATTGGTTACCTGATAACTTGCGCACCTCGTAACCGTATGACCGCGACCCGTAGGCGCTTTCGTCTATCTCTTTATCCTCAGCCTTTGCGGGAAAGGTCAACGTCGTAATTTTATGAACGTACACCGTGTCATGCTCAATGATTGGCACGAATGAGGTATAATTGTACTGGGTATTAATCGGGGAATAAATCAACCCAATGACAAAGGCAATGCCGATGCCAGCGGCTACCTGATACGGCAGCCGCTTATTTTGTGGGACGTAGGTTTCAATAATTGGCTCTTTCATAAAAATGTCTTTTTAATTATTTTTTCTCCAACAATAAATTTATCGTCTGCAACTTCAGGATTAACATCGTAAGTAAATTCAACCCATCTGTAACCAACAATTTTTAATTTATTGTTGCCTTTTCCGTCTAATCGCATACCAGCAATAATTGGAAACTTTTGTACTTCTTTTTGAAAATTGTTATATAATTTCATGGTTATTGGATTACTGGTTCAGCGTAAAAATATCCACCGTCATACTCAATGCTATCGCTACCCGCTTCGGCAATTACGTTGCCGTCACAATCGCGAATAAGCCCACCGTAAACAAATTCGTCCTCGGGAAAATAATCCTCGCTTCGCATTTTTTCGTAAAACTTTTCAACAGCTTCACGCTTGGTAAAGGCTTCGATTTCGTAATTTAAATCTTGGTATCTCTTGGCGTTGCCAAAGTACATAACTGCAAAAATCTTCTTTTCCATTTTTTTTGTTTTTTAGTTAAAAGAAATTTCAAATTCTACTAAGCCTGACTTAGATAACATATTTTCAATATCAAGGCAAATGTCTTCCGTGTCTTCCTCAAACGTGATAAATGTCCAACAGTTTGAAGCAACTTGTTCTTCTTGAATATCAAAAATACGGGCAATGTTAAGGTCTCTAATAATATCTTGAGCCTTTAATGTTTCCCTCAGTGAAGTGGTTAAAGTAATCATTTTGGTTGTTTTTGTTATTTTCAATATGTAAATTTATAAATAAATATTTACATAAAAAAATATTTACAACATTATTTTAAAAAAAAATCCCGTACCAATGCGATACGGGACAAAATCAACCTAAATGAATTAAAATGAAGCAATACTTATTTCTTTCTCAGGCACTTCGATTCCCAGTTCCTTAAACTTCTTAATCGCTTCTTCCACACTTGCCGCGTCGGTTATAATCCTTCCGCTCTTCCATTTGATTTCGTATTTCATGAGTACCATTTTTTTATCAAGTTAACAATAAAGTAAATGGCAAAAGCAAGGGTCAGGATTCCACCAGCGGCTACAAAGATACTGGCGGCGTCCCTAATTAATTTTTCTCTTTCTCGTTCTGTAAGCATTGTTTTTCTTTTTGTTTTTGGCGATAGGCTTTAGCGTATGCCTTGATTCTATCAATGTTTTTTAAATAACTTCTTCGGTTTTCCTCTTTTCGCTTTGCCTTTTCCTCGGGCGTCTTATCGTGGTATTTTTGTTTCTTTTGTTCCAGATTCTTCAGTCGTCGTTTTTCCTTTTGATAGCGGGAAAGGTTCTTGTAATAATTCCTCATATATTCCCGACGTTTTTCTTTTTGTTCTTCGGTCATGGTTGTTTAGTTTGCGTTTAAAAAATGTTTGTAAACATTGCTAATCTCTTTGCAAGTCTGCTCAATCAGTACAATGGCTTTTAGCAAATCGTCCATTTCAAAGGTGTGGTTTAATTCATGACTTTCACCCGTGAAAGATAAACCGTTTTTGGTTCTCTTTGTCCCTAACCAGTTGATTTGACTTTCAGGGATTGTTTCGCCGTTGACAAACATTGCCAGCGCGTACACTTTCATTTGAAGGCTATCTTTCAATGTGTCAATCGTCCAAGGTCTGCCTGAGGTTTTAAAGTCAATGACGCGGTTGTTCTCCCTGTCCCATGCGTCGATGTAACCAACGACTTGAATATCGTTTATACTCAGGCTAATTGGTTTCTCAGCCTCCAAGCCTTTAAAGCCTTGAATCTTGTCAATGTAAAAATCGGGGAAGGTTTCCATGATTATTCCGTTTTTGATAAACGCTTCCGTGTCCTCGGCAAATTGTTTGCCAAAGTCCATGTAAATGGATGGTTCTTCGGGAAGGTTTAAAAAGTAACGGTCAATGTACTTTTGGCGGTCGGAGTACCAAAGATTAATCTGGCTGACTGATATGTATTTTTTTGGAAGGAGCATAATTGTTTGTTTTTAAAATGGGAATCTTTCATCGCTTATTAATCCATCGGTGTAATTAACGCCTTGTTCGTAGCCTTTTTCAAATGCCTTAGCAAGTTCCTCGGCGTACATTTTCTTTGCCTCATTCAAAGCATCAAGAATGGCTTGGTATTCTGATTCGTAAAACTCGGAGGCGTCCAATACCTTATCGTAAAAATACTCTATTGATGTTTCTTTTTCTTCTTGGTTTTCCATTTAAGTTGTTTTTGCGGCGCGGTAAAACCCCAGCCATGTTTCAGGCTGGGGAAAACACACCATATTGATTAAAAAAACTTTCCGATTTGAATAAATATTGTCGCGGCGGCTGGTTGTGCTTGCGCTGGTTCTAAACCTGAGGCTTGCAACTGGTGGAATATATCAGCATAAACCGAGGTCATAAACGTGGCTTTCTCGGTTATCTCATCGGGTGTTAGCTTACCGTTGTTTTTAGGGGCTACATTTGCCGCCTGTTGCACGTTTGCGCCTTCGGTGGGTGTTTGTGCCTTCTCAGGTATTTCGTCGGCGGTAATCATGTCAAATGCGACCTTGTAAGATTTTCCGTCGTGAATAATGGTCACGGCATCGTCTTTCTTGAGCGCCTTCAATTTTTCATCGTCGGCTTTTCCGTAAACGCGTACCTCAGTACCGTTGTCTAATGTAATAACGGCGTTAATGGATGGTCCAAATTGACCCTCGAACACTTTGCCCGCCGTGTATTTTACTTTACCTTTTAGAATATTCATTTCCCGTTTGAATTTGAAAATTTAGTGAATCGTACCACATTTGTTTCTTGTGGTCGCTTATTGTTTTCCAGTTGATTTCGTCATCGTATTTTATCTTCTTCCCAGTACAAAAGTATTTTTCAAGTTCACCGACCCCACGTTGCCTCCACCATCTTTTCAGGTGAAGGGGCTCAACGATATGTGAAGGGCAAACGGTTAATGAGGCGTTTAACGCAAATTCTTGGATATTCATCTTGCTGCGGTTATTTTTTCGCATTTAAGAATAGCTTCTTTGCAACGGGCAATAATCTCAAGCCTTAGTTTGTTTATCCCAGTATCAAGCATTTTTTCTTCGTGGTATTCCAAGCTCTGTAATATCGTCTTAATCATCTCAATATAATGGTCATGATTCGCTTCTTTATGAAACATTACATAAGTTTCAATCGTGCGCTGGGCGTAAATCCAAAATTCTAACACGGTTAAAAAATCGGCTCGCGCCTCATTCCTTAACCTTTCGTTTTCGCCTTCAAGGTATTTGATGCGTTCCTCGTAATACCTTGTTAGGCTGTTGTTCGTAAAAGTGCTTACAATGTTTTCCATTTTGGTTGTTTTTAAAGTGATTAATTATTAAGTATTACCCAGTCCATTTCATTATCCGCCACAAGCGGCATCAAGTTAAAACGGGTGATTGGTGGATATAATCGGCATTCGGGGTCAATGTCCTCAGGCTCAAACGTCCAGCCGTGGATTTCAATATTATCGTCCTCGTGATGAGGTTTATTTGCGCCGTACAATCCAAAGCCGCTGGAAAAAATAACGTGTACAAAGTGATTGCGCTTTTTATCAAGGCAACATTTGACGGTGTATTTTGTAATCATGTTGGTTGGTTTTAAAGTTGGGCGGGTTGGTTACCGCCCTGATTTTTTAAACTAAATAATCTTTATTAACTGCCTCTTCGTATGAGTCAAATTCTAACTCTTCGCCTTTAATATCGTATGATATAAAAGAGGGTTCTTGACCAAAGCAACTGCAAATAACTATTCCGTTGGAAAGCAATAACCAAACATTGCCAGTCTGGGTATTAAACCCAACGTCTTCAATGTCATTCTTTCTAATCTCATAGTCACTATTGTAGGTGTCTAAAATAATTCGTAGGCTTTCTAAATCTGACCCGCCTAAAGTGTTTAAAAATTCTGTGATACTGTTCATTGTGGTTGTTTTTTGTTTTAATCAATATGTAAATTTATAAATAAATATTGTAATAAAAAAATATTTACAACATTATTTTAAAAAAAAAGTGAGGACTAATTTTGTCCTCACCAAAAGAAAACCAGATAGTATAAAGCACCAATGATTAATCCCTTAATAACACCTTGCGCCAGACGGCTAATTTAAAAGCCAACGCCTTCGCCCGTGGAATGTTCCCTTCCTCAATCTTGCGCAAATGATTCTTGCGGTCAATCAAATTATCTGAATCAGGCTTTATTTTCAATGCCAATTCCTTAGCCTCTTCCCATAGCTTTTCCTTTTCCCCGTCTTCCCAAACAATGTAGCCACGCTTTACGCAAATGTCAAACCAAAATATTGGAATGTCCTCAAGGTATGGCGACTGAAAGTTTTTCAACTTATTATCAAAGTCCTTGTCGTATTCCTCAGCGACTTTTCCCAGCCTGTTCAATCGGTCTTCCTCTTCCTTCTTTGCCTGTATATCGGAATCCATCGCAAAATATATCTTTTGCCGCCAGTTTATGTACGCGGTAAGGATTCGCCCAATAGCGTGTAAGTCAACTTTGCCATAAAGTTTATGGTCGTTTATGTCCAATTCCTGTTTGGCAAACTTTTCAAAAGCCAGTCTAATCTCATCAACGGAAATCAATTTGTAGGTTGATATAAATTCAGTTAACTCAAGCAAATGTTCTTCCTTTGCCTCAATGCCATACACGGGCAGTAATTGATAAAGCAACTGGGTTATCTTTGGCATTGCTTCCTTTGCCCCAATTTTCATAATACGTTTGTCGCGGTTATCGATTACAAGTTGAACGTCTTGTATCTTTTCTTCCACGCGGTTTGCAATCATTGGTAAATTATTCATTTTGGTTAGTTTTAATCTTGATACTTTGCCATTCGTTCGGCTAACAATTCTTGAATCCTATCATACCGTTTTTTTTCTACCGCCTCGGGGCTGGTCGTTTGGTAAGCCGTGAATATCTTTGAGGACTGGGAGTGTAAAATTGACGGGGTAAAGTTAGCCTTTATCCATTTATCATTTAACTTCCATGCGGCATTTAAAAATACTTTTAACGCGTCCGTCGTATTCCCTGAGCGGTCAACTTGCTCAATAAAACGCATTAGGTACACCATACCGCCCGCGTCTTTGCCGCTCATAATGTAATGCCCGTTTTTATCGGTTGGGTACGCAGCGCCTGATAACTCTTCGAATGTTTGGCAGAACACCGTGAAAGCTTCGTATGTCGGGTTGGGCTTGCGCTCCTTCTTTTCTTTTTCTTTACCCGCAGTTTCTTTTTCTTTTTCAACATTTGCAATCAAGGTAAACGGGTTTACTTTGGGGCTTTGTATATCATTAATTGTAACCTTTGAAAAGTGAGAAAACTCGTTTTCAATAATAACTGGTTTAGTAAATGTTTTTAGTACTTGGTTAGCAACTGGTATTGGTTCGCCCTTTTGAGAAAATCGATTTGCCCTTTTGGGAATATCCATTTGCCCATTTGGTAAAATGGTGTTGCCCTTTTGGTCTAATCCATTATCTGGCAAATGAAAATTGTCTGAAAGGTATAAATCTTCATTAGTAAAGGCATACCAAATAGTTCTGTCATAGCCAATTTTATTGTAATTGCCTTTAAGTAAAATACCTTTATCAACAAGGCTTTCAATAATCCTTCGTACTTGCTTTTCACTCCAAAAGCTAAAATACAAAGTAAGTGACTTATTTGTGTTATAAGTCCAATACTTGCCATCATTAAAATTATTTCCATTTGCCTTATTTAATCTTATCCAAAATTGGAAAGATTTAATCATAATGGCTTCGTCGATACCGTAACGATTAGCAAATTCAACATTAAACGAAAACTCCATAATTTAAAAATAAAAAACCCAGAAGGTGCAAGACAACTGGGTTTAGGTGAAACAATGCGGAATTGTCTCAAAGTTCTTTTGAATGACTTGCACCTCGTTCAAAAGAGTTTTACAAATTTAATAAATTTTCCTTAGGTATTACGTTTAATTGGGCAAATTCACCATGATACTTTAAAGCAGCATAATTATACGCTTTCGCGGCATCATTTATATTTTTGTAATACCCTAAATTAACTTTATTTTTATTATACATAATTTCAGCCTTCCAAGTGTTGTTTCGTTTCCAATGAATTACGCCCTTGTACCCGCTTAAATTTTTAACTGTTTTATTCCTATTCATTAAATTTTGACTTTGCGTACAAATTCTAAGATTACCTTTTTGATTATCAAGGGTGGAATGATTTACATGGTCGACAACGTAGCCCTTATCTGGTTTCATTATAAATCGATGCATGGATATTTTTTCATAATTACCATTTAAGTTTTTTATATTTCTATATGCATAAAAATTATTTGCATCTTTACAAACGTGCCACTTCCATTGATTTAGATACTCGTACATTTCATCGTCTACCAGCGCGACCTTGCCTTGAGTTAATTGTATTTCTTTCATAGGTTAAAATAAAAAATGCTCAACGGGTAGGAGTCCATTGAGCAAGGTGAAACAAAGATTTGTTTCCAGTACCTTTTGAATCGCTCCTACCTGATTCAAAAAGTTTTACAAATATAATAATTTCCCTTTACATTTTACATTTTTTTTACCATGTTCCTGACGTCAGGAAAAAGCAAGGGCGGGAATCGAACCCGCGGCACACTCGCTTGACACCCTACACACCTCATACTTTCGTATGGAACGGACTCGAACCGTTGTCGCCAGTTGCTCTACCCAGCTGAGCTACCTTGCGCCTCAAAGATAGAAATAATTTTGCTAAAAATAATATTTAATTTATAAAATAATAAAGTTTATCTTTGCCCTATGAACTATTTAATTATCACCTCAATTACTGGAAACAAAGACGTTTTGGTTGACCCTGATAGCACCTTTGATAATTGTACCTACGTCGCCTTTGTCGATGAAATTAACCACAACCTTAACGTCTGGAATCAGGTAAAGAACCATGAGTTTAGCATGATTGACCCGCTGAGGCACAGGCGCAACGCAAAGGCTGAAAAGATACTTTGCATTCCTCAGGTAATGAACACGGCTTTTGATTATATTATTTGGCATGACGGCACGCACCAACTGGCGATGAACCCCGCAGATATTATAAATGAATATGGCGACGCTGATATGTACCTTTTTCGCCACGCTCAAAGACGTTGTTTATATCAGGAAATTGCCGCCGTGCTTGAGGCAAAGTTAGATAATGAAGACCTCGTTAAAAGCCAAATGGAATTTTATCAAAGGGTTGGAATGCCGCCCTACTTTGGGCTTTATGAAATGGGCTGCTATATTAGGAAGGTTAATCAAGTGACCATTGATTTTGGTTTGGCATGGTTTGAGCAAGTATGCAAGTTTTCCAGCCGTGACCAACTTAGTTTTCCCTTCGTGCTTTGGAACTTTGAGGAAAGGCTAAAGGTAAAAATCCTTAAAGGCAACTGTTCAAAGTATATCGGCACGCCGTTTGAAAATGAGGGAAACATATATTTTACTAACCATGCAAACCATATAAAATGATACCATTATTTAAAGTAGCGATGAACCCAGCGGCAGACAAAGCGGTGGGCAAAGTTTTGTCCTCAGGCTTTATCGGTCAGGGCGAAGTCGTTGAAAAATTTGAATTAGATTTAAAAATAAGTTTTAATAATCCTCACATTGTAACGGTAAATTCTGGAACGTCTGCCTTAACTTTGGCGTTAAGGATAATTAAGGACAAACACCCAGAAAAGAAATACATTATCTCAACCCCATTAACTTGCACGGCGACAAACTGGGCAATCTTAGCGGCTGGATTTGAAATTATTTGGGCAGATATTGAACCCAATACTTTAAATATTTGCCCTTTGTCGGTTGTTAAATGTGTGACGCCTTTGGTCGCAGCGGTTATGGTTGTACATTGGGGCGGAGCAGCGGCTGACGTAAAGAAAATAAAGGCATTGACAGGGCTGGATATAATCGAAGATTGCGCCCACGCCTTCGGGTCTTATTATGAATTGCCCGCAACTCAGGACGAAGGCACAAAGGTTGGTAACTCAGGGAATTACTGTTGTTTTTCCTTTCAGGCGATAAAACACCTAACCACGGGTGATGGTGGAATGTTGATTTTACCAAACGAATACGAGTACAAAAAAGCAAAGTTGCTTCGGTGGTATGGGATTGACCGTGAAGGCGACCGAAAGGACTTTCGTTGCGAAGAACCAATAAAAGACTGGGGCTATAAGTTTCACATGAACGACATAAACGCGGCGATTGGTATTGAGAATTTAAAAATTGTAGGCGATAATATAAGAAGGCATATAAATAACGCTGGGTTTTACGACTATTGGATAAACAAATTAGCGCCTAAAATAAATACTTTGTATTACGATGAAGGGTCGGCTTATTGGATTTATTCTATACTGGTTGAGGAAAGAGATAATTTCCAGCGGGCAATGAAAGACCGTGGCGTAATGACATCTCAAGTACATGAGCGCAACGATTTACACCCGTGCGTTGCAAAGTATAAAACAGAACTTCCAAATCTTGAAAAGGTAATTGGTAAATTATCCAGCATTCCCGTTGGCTGGTGGGTGACGGACGAAGACAGAGAATATATTGTTAAACAAATTAATAAAGGTTGGTAATGATTAAATTAATTGTTTCGGGTCGCGTCGGTCAAGACGCTGAGGTTAAGAGCGTGGGCGATAATACGGTTTGTTCTTTTTCCGTCGCACATACGGAAAAGGTTTACGGGGCGACACCATAAAAAAC
>Ga0209972_10003654_pt1 | contig 11978 bp, 8 predicted proteins | sample NOAtaG_7_FD_187302 | JGI IMG/M metagenome (GOLD analysis project Ga0209972, IMG submission 187302) | Freshwater lake microbial communities from Lake Erie, under a cyanobacterial bloom - NOAA_Erie_Diel1S_2200h metaG (SPAdes) (version 2) | ecosystem: Environmental > Aquatic > Freshwater > Lake ...
CCCGGACTTGGGTGAGTCAGGCAAACAACTGATGGCGACCCGACTCAATGCAGCCATTTCCAAAGTCGGATATGGAGGAGACGGGGCCAATCCCAGATTCATTTTGGGTCCCAGCATCAATTTGCTCTCCAAAAACGTGACCGGGACTGCCCCAACCAAATACGCCAATACCTACGAGGTGACCCTGATGACCTGCGATGTGGTGACAGAAACCGTGTTTGAAAGCTACACGGTTGAAATCAAAGGGGCCGGCGACAGTCCGGAAAAAGCCTTCATCAATGGGTTCAGAGAATTCACGTTTGAAAACGACGCGTTCTACACCTTTCTGACCAACAGCCAACAAAAAATCGCCAATTACTACGAGCAAAATTGCAGTCAATTCCTGCTGGAAGCCGAAGCGCAGGCCAAGTTGAGAAATTTTGATGCGGCCTTCACCATTTTGAACAACATCCCAACAGAAGCTTCCACCTGTTTCCCAAAAATCACCGCAAAGAAAGCCGACTATTTCCAATTGTCCCTGAACACCAATTGTCAATCCTTGTTGGCATCAATGAAGGCTGAGTTGGGCAAAGCCAGTGATCCGTCCGCTGAGGGCTTCAATGAACCTGCCATGGCTTATTATCAAATGATTGACCGGCAATCGTCCTGCTACCGGGAAGCGGAAAGCATCTACCAAGCCTATTTGAAGAAACTGAATCCCAAAGCAAAACGGGATTGGGACTTTGAATTCCTGAAATACCAAGACAAAATCAAACGATTGGAAAATCAGGAACAATTCAAGCGCGACTCCACCCTCCAAAACTTCGAGTACTTGAAACACAAGGAAGAGATGGAAGCCAAAGCGGAAATCGAGGGCAACAAAAAACTCATCAAAAAATACCAATACGACCAACTCCCTTGGCTGAGGAAAGTGTTCCACTTGGGATCATACGACCCATTTGACGGCATTGAAGAGTAAATTTGTCCCATGAAAAGATTGAGCCTTGTCTGCCTTTGGGCCATCCTGCTTGCATGGGGCTGCGGTGTGGCCGAGACGGAAACCAAAACCGAGGAGGAACCTTGCAACTCGGTGGAAGACTGTTTGGACCGATTTGACTTTGAACGTGCCCGGAAAGAATGTGCCGAGGAAATCATCTGCGACAAGAAGAAAATCATCGAGGTAGAGTCCTCATATATGTTGGAAAATGGGGAGTTTGAAAAGTCCAAGCAAGTGGCTGCCGAGATTTTCTCATTGAAGGAAATGGACAAGGTGGAGCAGAATAATTTCTATGCCGAAAAATTGAGCGACTTGGTCGCCAAAGCCATCAGCATGGGCAAAGTGGAGGAAGCCGAAAAAGTATTGCCTGATTTTCCAGTACCATCTAAAAGGGACTTGACCGTCAAATACCATTTGGAGGCGCTTTATCTGGTATCTGAGGACTACGGCCAAAACGGAAATACGAAAGGACAGAAGCAGCTTTCCAAAAAAATCAAGGAGTTGGAAGGGAAAACCAAAACCATGATTGCGGGCCTGAAAGCCGATATCGCCAAATTGGAGAAGGACAAACAGAAGAAGAAGAAAGAAGGCGACAAACGCCTGAAGGAATTACGGGCCGAGAAAGAAAAAGCATTGAACCGGTTGGCCGAAATCCAAGACAGTTGGTACATGTTCGACGACAGGAGGCAAGAAGACTTGAGTGCCCAACAACGTGTCATCGACGACATCCAAAGCGACATCGACGAATATGAGTCCATCGAAAGTGACTTTGACCGCAAAATCGAAGAGTTGCAACAACTCATAGATGAATTGAAAGGCAAGGATTGATTTTCTGAATCCAAATTGACCTCAGCCTGCTTTGCTGCGCTTTTTCCCGGGCCTTCCCACGTGTTTTTTCAAGATGCGACGACCTTCGGTTTTCACCTCGGCCCCTTTGCGAAACAGGTAGACAATGTCGCTTGCTTTGCGCCTCGCCTCCTCCAAGTCTACAATCGGCCAAGGGTATTGCTCCCCGATGATGCAATGGTACATCCCCTGCTCCACCGGAGTCATCAGCCAAGGCGCATGCAAGTGGTTGGTGGGCAATGATGCCAACTCAGGCACCCATTTACGAATGAAAATTCCGTCTGGGTCGTGGTCTTGGGAATTTTTGACCGGGTTGTAGATTCGAATGGTGTTGACTCCCGTCACTCCGGCTTGCATTTGCAATTGCGGATAATGGATACCGGGCTCATAATCTAGAAACTGCCGGGCCAAAAAGTGCAATTCCCGCCAATCTTGCCACAAATGATGCACGAAAAACGACACCACCATGGCACGCATCCTGAAATTCAAATATCCCGTTTGAACCACACAACGCATGCAGGCATCCACAATGGGCACTCCCGTCTGCCCGGTCTCCCACGCCCGGATGAACTGTTCGTTGCGAGGTTTGCACAACTGATCGTAGGCCCGGTTCACGTTTTCGTGTTCCATCCTGCATTCATCCTCAAATTTTTGGATGAAATGGCAATGCCAATGCAGACGGGAAATGAAACCGGAAAGCGCCCTTCGGTGGGTCGTTTCTGCCATGGCCTGCAAGGTTTTTTGATACACCATCCGCATGCTGATGTTGCCGTAGGCCAAATAAGGCGACAATCGGCTGCATCCCCGACGGCTGAGTTCTGGCTTGGAGATGTGGGCATTGTAATTGATATGGCGGGTCTTCAAAAAATCATTGAGATAACGCCAAGCCATGGATTCACCACCTTGCTGGAATTGGGGTGCGACTGCCTTCAATTCTTCGGGAAGATTCCGGAATGATTCCAGGCTGCCCTCAGGCAAACGGATGTAATCGCGGAATTGGTCGTGGAACGGAAAAATTTCGGAAGTCATGGTCTGGCTCCATTTGGCGTCCCATGTTTTGCGGTCTTTGAGTTTTCGCACAACACCATTCGAGCGAAATTCCCTCCATTTCCACCCTCGAATCTGACAAAATTCCGCAACCTCCAAGTCACGATTGTAGGTCCAGGCATTGCCTGTTTCTTTATGGGAAAACAAGGTTTTGACCTCATACATCCCATCCAATGCCTCCCACAAAGCATTCAATGAACCATGAAACACGTGCAATTGCGCCCCGAAAGGTTGCAAACGGGTTTGCAAATCCATCAAGGATTGGAACACAAAACGACCATGCCGCAAATCGTAATCCAGACATTTCATCAACCCTGGCTCGAAACAATACAGCAACAAGACAGGAAGACCTTCCGCCTGGGCACTGCTCAACGGACCATGGTCCAACAAACGCAGATCGCGTTTGAACCAAACGATGTTGATGGACTGTTTCACATCCGTATAACCGAGCTCGGATTGAAAAGTTGGTATTTTTCGAAGAACTTCAGAGTTTCGTCCTAACCGCCTTGGTGGCTGGACCTATTCCGACTCCGACCTTCAAATTTTTCTTACAACGATGCAACCAACCGTTTCCCCCGAATTTCAAACGCGCGTGATGCAACCTTTTGCCTTCATGAAGCAGGAGTTCCGCTGCAGGAAGTATGATGAAAACAGGTTCGAACTTGACTTCTCCATGGAGCCCAAGGGATTTGTCCCGAGCCACCTACATCCGCACATGGATGAATTGTTTGTGATCACTGGAGGGCAAGGGGAATTCGTAGTGGACGGCAAAAAAATTACGGCCAAAGTCGGAGATCAAATTTTAGTAAAAAAAGGCATCCCGCACTCCCTGAAAACGGTATCCCACGAACCCTTGACCTGCGTGGTGACCTATTCGCCCTGCTCGGATACGCACAAGATGTTTGCCATTTTCGCCGGACTCACCCAAGACGGGCACAGTGGCAACAGCCTGATGATGAAGGGCGAGTATTTGTGTAGAAAAGCAGGGCTGGAAACTTTCGCGCAATCGCCGGGTGCCTTGGGCGTGGTGGAAGCCGCGGTGATGGGTGTGATGACGTTCATCGGCAACTTGAGCGGATGGGCTAAACTCAAGGATAGGTATCTGTCCTGAAATTGAATTCCACCTGAATGAGAACGGAGGGCAACCTTGGAAATTCGTCTTCCATTGCAAAATTCAATCAAACATTCGACTCTGCTCTCTATTGATTACTTTGCATCAAACACAACGCTATGGGTCTGCAGCCTGACGATTTGAAACCCCTTGGCATCTCCTTGTCGGATGCTTATGCTAACGTAAGGGCCTGGTATTCCTCTCAAATACAAGCCCTCGCCGAGCGGGGTGATGCTTACAGCCGCCGATCCATGGAGTTGATCCAACATTTACCGCCTTCGGGATTCATCAGCGAATTGGAAATCAGGGCCGTGTTGGGTGAGGTGTTGTACGGGCATTTGGAATGGGCTTATCACCAATCGGATGGTTACTTCAAAATGGCGGCTTATGCACACGCAGCCCTGAACGCGGCCGGCCTCCCCATTTCCTTGACACCACAGGAAAAAGGGCAATTGATGCAGAGCAAACTGTGGCCTTTTTTGCAGATTTCAAGGACTTGATTTTTCTGAAACCCAAAAGCTTGAACCCAAATGGTGTTGGGATTGCGAGTGAACCCTGAATGACCGCATCACATCCCTGATTCCGTTTTTTACTAACTTCACGTCGCTTTGAAACCTTCATTTCGACATGAAAAACATTTCCTTGAGCTTGGGAGCGGCAGTATTGCTGTGGTCCGGCTGCGCCAATTCTTCAAACGGTACTGACGAAAGCACCAAAATGCCCATCATTCCTGTCACCTATCCCACCACCGCCATGGACTCCACCGAGGACAACTACCATGGCAAAGTCGTGAAAGACCCCTACCGTTGGTTGGAGGTAGAAGACAGCAGTGCCACCGCTGAGTGGGTGGATGCCCAAAACAAAGTGACCTTCGGCTATTTGGAGCAGATTCCATTCCGCAAGAAAATTCAAGCCCGTTTGGAAGAGGTATGGAATTACCCCAAATACGGTGCGCCTTTCAAGGAAGCGGACAAATACTTCTTTTACAAAAATGATGGATTGCAAGCCCAATCTGTGCTGTACGTACAGGATGGTTTGAAGGGCGACCCAAGGGTATTCCTTGATCCCAACACCCTGAGTGCGGATGGAACCACCTCGTTGGCATTGTTTTCCGTATCCCAAAATGGCAAATACGCTGCCTATGGCACTTCCGGCGGTGGTTCGGATTGGAACGAGTTTTTCGTGATGGATGTGGCCACGGGTCAAAAAATGAAAGACCACCTGAAGTGGATCAAATTCAGCGGTGCCGCTTGGCAGGGCGATGGGTTCTTCTACGGTCGTTTTGCAGAGCCCAAATCCAACAAATCTCTTTCCCAACAAAACGAGCACAAGAAAATCTATTATCACAAGCTCGGGGACGACCAAAGCAAAGACAAATTGGTGTATGAAGACCCTGCCCATCCACTGAGAAGCATCTACGCTTCCACCACCGAAGATGAGCGCTTTTTGCTGCTATACCTGCAGGAAGGTGCTACCAACGACAACGCATTGAAGGTACGCGACCTCAGCAAACCGAATTCACCCTTCATGGATGTGGTCACGACTTTTGATCACAACTATGACGTGTTGGACAACGTAGGCTCGGAATTGTTGGTCGTGACCAACGACGGTGCACCCCGGAAACGTCTCGTGAAAATCGACCCAGCCAAACCCGCCAAGGAAAATTGGAAAGAGCTCATCCCGCAACGTGAAGAGGTCTTGGATGGGGTGGATTTCGTTGGTGGCAAATTGTTTGCCCGTTATCTGGTAGATGCAAGCACCAAAATCCTGATTTTCAATCTAGAAGGAAAGCAATTGGGCGAATTGGCACTTCCTGGAATCGGTACGGTATCCGGTATCAGCGGCCGCAAGGATGAAAACATGGCGTTCTATTCCTTCACGTCCTATACCTACCCCACCACCATTTTCCAATACGACGTGGCTGCCAACCAATCCACCGTTTACCGGAAATCTGAAATTGCCTTCAACGCCGAAGAATACGAAACCAAACGTGAATTTTTCAAAAGCAAAGACGGCACCCGCATCCCGATTTTCATCGTACACAAAAAAGGGCTCACGCTGGATGGGAACAATCCCACCTTGTTGTACGGTTATGGTGGATTCAACATCAACCTGACCCCGAGCTTTTCAACGGCCAACATCCCCTTGTTGGAAAACGGCGGCATTTATGCCGTGGCCATCTTGAGGGGAGGAGGCGAATATGGGGAAGAGTGGCACAAATCCGGCATGCGCGACAAAAAGCAAAACGTATTCGATGATTTCATCGGTGCTGCCGAGTACCTCATTGCACAAAAATATACCCGCAAAGAAAAGCTGGGCATATATGGGCGTTCTAACGGCGGACTTCTCGTGGGAGCGGCAATGACCCAACGGCCTGATTTGTTTGCCGTGGCCATTCCTGCAGTGGGGGTGATGGATATGTTGCGCTACCACAAATTCACCATCGGCCATGCTTGGGCAGTTGAATACGGAAGCAGCGACAATGCGCAACAATTCGACACCCTCTACAAGTATAGTCCCTTGCACAATCTCAAAGGCGGCACCACCTACCCCTCCACGATGGTCACCACCGCCGACCACGACGATCGCGTGGTTCCTGCGCACTCGTTCAAATTCGCGGCCCGTCTGCAAGCAGCCCACAAAGGTGAAAACCCTGTCCTGATCCGCATCGACAAAATGGCAGGACATGGCGCGGGAAAGCCCACAGCGAAGGTGATTGAAGAGTACACCGACATGTGGAGTTTCTTGTTCTACAATACAAACTCGCCCGTGAAATACTGAAACAAACAGGCAAGCATTCCTATCCATTTCCAAGAACTGGAAAATCAAACAGCCCCACCGAGCCTTTCAGCGGGGCTGTTTTTTTTGCCAAATGCAATACAAAGAGAAGCTTGGGGCCACCCTCACCGCCTCTTTTTGCAATGGGGTTAGGTTATTTCACCTTGGGCTCCATGGAGGCGTTACATCACCCTTGGCTTCAACGTAGGCGATTTGCATGGAAGGGTGCTCTTTCCAACAACCAAAATTCCGGAAAATCCGGTGAAATCCACATTCATCCTTGGCCCTTGTGGTTTAATCGATTATTTGACAATTTTATGCAGCAGATTATTTTGGAATCTAAAACAAATGGACCTGGGATGAAGGGTAAAAAAACATGGGGAGTGTTATTGATCCCCTTTTTGCTGATGATGGGACTCCCCTCTATTGGGAAAAGTCAGACCAAGGACACCCTCACGGTGATGTTCTACAATTTGCTAAACTTTCCTACGGCCACAACCACGCCAAACCGGCAAGACACCCTGCGAAAAATCCTGGGTTATGTGAAGCCCGACATTTTCATTGCCTGCGAAATCAACAACATCACAGGGGCCAATCTGGTCTTGAACAACTCCCTCAATGCCTGGGGAAGGACCAATTACTCCATGTCAACATTCATCCCCAACCAAAGCACGGCAGATGACCTGCAGCAGATGTGTTATTACAACAATTCCCTTTTGGGACTGCGTCGTCAGGGTGTAATCACAACGGATTTGCGGGACGTAAACGAATTTATCCTCTACTACAAAGACCCCAATTTGCCACTCACAGCCGACACGACTTGGCTCGACCTGTATTGCACCCACTTGAAGGCAGGGAATACCTCGACCGATGCCACCCGTAGGAACACCGAGGCAACAGCCTTCCGCAATTACATGAACACCAAGCCTCCAGGAAGAAACAACATCTTCGGGGCAGATTTCAATGTGTACACCAGTGCCGAAGCAAGCTACCAAACTCTGACGGCCACAGGGACCTACCCATTTGTTGACCCGATTGCCCGCCCGGGAGCTTGGAACAATACAGCCTCGTTCGCTTCCATTCACACCCAATCAACCCGTTTGCTTGCCTTCAATGGAGGTGCAACTGGCGGATTGGACGACAGATTCGACCAAATCCTCGTCACCAACAATGTCCTGTCCGGGACCAACCGGGTGAGGTACATTCCAGGAACCTACAAGGCCCTGGGCAACGACGGTCAGCATTTCAATTTGGCCCTCATCGACCCTCCCTTGATAACCATCATCCCAGACAGTGTCCGTAGGGCGTTGTACCACATGAGCGACCACCTACCGGTTGTGATGCAAATCGAGATTACGCTGCCTGTACCGTTGGCGAGCAGCATCGATATGTTTGCGGCAGACCTCATTGAAGACCGAGTGGGCGTGTCTTGGATGGTACAGCCCGACCATGGCACATGGGTACAAGTGGAGCGCAGCGTAGACGGAGGTGAATTTAACCCGGTTTCTCCGTTACTCCCTTCAGAAGATGGTATTTGGGTCGACCCCTCGCCTACCAAGGGCATAAACTATTACCGTCTGAAAATGAGCAATGGTGATGGCAAAAGCGCCTTTTCTGAAGTGCGGCAGGTGAATTATCAATCTGAATTCACTTTGTACTTCCAAAATCCGGCGAGGGACGTATTGCCTTTTCACTTTGCCTCAGACAAGCCCATCATTCCTGTGGTGAATCTGATTGACATGACTGGACGGAATGTGATGACATGGAGGGGAGAAATCTCCAATCAGGGGTCGGACGGAATGGACCTTTCCGGAATGGGTCAAGGCATTTACCTGATCATGTTAACGGACCATTTGACTGGAGAGCAATCCAAGCCGGCCAAAGTCATCGTCCAATAGACGCGATTACGTTGCAAACCCTAAAGGCGATGTGGGTTAATCTTCCTTTTCGAAGGTAGAAAAGATGTCCTTGGAGCGCTGCAGCTCAGCATCGTAGGAATCGCCCTTGCCCATGAAACGGTATTCGAAGAACTTTCCATCCTCCTGAAACAAGAAAGAGAACACCCTCCAATCCGCTGCTGCTGCATTCCCTCCGCCGTTTTTGTAATCGACCATGTAGGAAATGCCCTGTCCATTGCGGCCGGACAGCTTCATGGCTTCATTCGATTGCACCCGCACGTTGTCGAATTGTGTAGGCAATTCCTCAACCACCTTCGCAGCCAAATTTTCGAGGCCGCCGACATGGTCGTGAGCAGCAATAAGGGTATTCATTCCCTTCATGGAAATCTGGAAAAGGATTTCGCCTTCATCATTGGCTTGGAAGATCATGGCCTCGGGCGGACATTCCAATTCGTATCCCTGGGCCTCTTTCTCTTTCCAACCGTCGGTGTTGATTTTGGGACTGCAGGCCGCCAAGCACAGGGCGACAGCGCAAGGGAGCAAAAGTGTCTTTTTCATGATTGTGTCAGAAATATGATCCAATATAACTTGCTAAAAATTTCAGTCCAATCGTCTGGTCTTTCACTCAGCAGGATTGTATTTCCACTACAAAATTACCTGCAAAAAAAGAGGTGCCTTTGAGACACCTCTTTCGATAACCCTTCAACATTCGATCTCATTCCACGATGAGCTTGATGGTTTGGTCCAGCCCACCGCCACGTACAACAAGCAAATAAATACCCTTGCCAACGCCCTTGAGTTGGATTTTCTCCTGTGACTCCCCTGAAGCGATGCGGCCGGTCAGGACTTGCTTGCCTGCCAGGTCCGTCACCGTGATGCTTGCATCTTCGGTCAATGATTGGGAAAGACGGACCATCACCTCGTCGCGCACAGGATTCGGCGCAACCGAAATCGAAATGGCATTTCCATCCACAAAGCCTACAATGATCACCTGCACGGACTGGCAAACGGTGTCTTCACATCCATTTTGGGAGGTTTCAGTCAAGCAGACCGTGTAAGTGCCTGAAGCCGAGTAGCTATGCGTTGGGCTGGAAGTGGTGGAAATGTTTCCGTCGCCGAAGATCCATGAGGAAGCCGATCCACCCGAGGAGGTATTGGTAAAGGAAACAGTACCATTGTTGGTGGAAAATGTGAAGCCTGCCACCGGATTGGGATTCACAGTTACGGTCAGCTGATTGGCAGAAGAGCCGACGCAACCTTGGGACGAGGTCTCCACCACCGAAAACACGCCGGCCGAATCGATCACCAACGTGGAGCCTGTGGCTCCAGCAATCGCGACCGCGCCTTCATACCATTGCAGCGAACCTCCCGCGGAAGTCGCATGCAGCTGAACCGTGTCTCCTTCACAGAAACTTATTGTTCCTGAAGCGCTCAGCACAGGGCTTGGGATTGGGAAGGTGGTGACAGCCGTCAAGAAGGAATCAACGCAGATCCCGTTTTGCACCACGAGCAGCACCTGACGCGTTCCGGCCACGTTCATCGGGAAGCTGGGCGTTTGCTGGGTGCTCGTCAAGAAGCCATCGACATACCATTCAAACGTGGTCCCGCCCACCGAATTGTTGGTCACGTACAGCGTATCTCCCACACAAAACTCCGTGTCGGAAGGTGTGAAATCAGCCGCAATCGTACAGGGAGGGAAGGATTCGCATTGCGTAGTCGTAACGGAAGTAAACGCAACCTGTGTCGCTGGAGTCACTGTATTGTAATAGGCAGAACTTAGGCTAGAAAAACTAGTGTAATTGCTTCCTACCACGATGTTGATGTTGACGGCACTTACTGCGGGTGGCGCGGTTTCATCACATGATACGCCAGAGGAATCCAATGTAACAACACCGGTGCCTGCTCCCGTCGCGTTGGAAAGGATCACGACCTGGTCATTGCTATTCACAATCATGTCGACCATGGTATAACCCAAAGTGCCGGAAGAAAGGAAGTTCCCCAAAGAGTCTAGCCGAACGATGTAATTGGCCCCAGCCAACACAATGTCTTTTCCGGGAAGCTGATATGCTTTGAACAAAGTGCTTTGTGCAAAGGTTCCACCGGTAATCACGAACTTCTTGGTCCAAACAGGGTTACCAACAGAATCGGTTTTCATCACAAAAGGCCTGTAGCCGCCATCATTCATCACGCCCGAAATCAAAAAGTTCTTATTATCACGCATACGCACCATGGAAGCAGGCCAAGCAATGAAATAAGGCCCACCGGACATGCCTTGATAATAGGTCTTTCCCGTGAAATTTCCTCCAGGCGCGCTTGCCCATCTCAAACACATGTAATGACTGGTACCGGCGCAAGACCCACCCTCTTGCGCTGCAAACCACACGCTTCCATCCTGCTTTTGGAAAGTGGCGCCAAAACTCTGGCAAAGACTTGTCTGCCAATCGTTTACTGTACTTCCGCTTGAATTGACCAAGATTCGATACTCCTTCCAAGACGAAACAGAACAACCCGAACAATGTGTACCAAACGAATAAAGCCCAACCAGAAGATCGCCCGAATTCAAGACCCTTATGTCGGAAACATGGTTCTGGGTAGTATAGAACGGGTTCAAATCAAGCCCCCAAACAAAGTTCAAGGACGCATTCACTTTGATTAAGAAACCTCGGTATTCAAATCCCGTCGGTGCATAGAAATATCGCATGGTTCCGCCCACGAGGAACCCGCCGTCGGCAGTAGCTTTCAAAACCCGCGGAAACTCATCAAAGGTGTAACCCGGCATAATGCCCGAGGTCAACAAATCGTATGAGGTTGCAGAAAGGAAGTTGCCTGCTAGATCCAATTTTGCGATGGCTAGCTTGTTAGTTCCTGGAGCAGACCCCGCAACAACATAGCCTGTGGGCGTTGAGACTATATTCTCGTTTTCTGCACCATAGATGTCTGCGAAGTGAGTTTGTGACAAATCGCTATGGGTCCGGAAGTAATTGATTTGTGATTTCAGGGCTTGGAAACCCAAAAAGAAAGTCAAGAACAGGGTAAGGAAAGTTGAAGAACACTTTTTCATTAGAGCATTATTTACCCAAAAAAGCAAAAATTGCTTCTTTTTTCAAATCTACAGTCCTGTTAGGGAAATAACCCTTAGTCAACCATGAGCTTGAGGGTCTGATCCAGTCCGCAGCCCCGTACGACAAGCAGATAAATGCCCTTGCCAACGCCCTTGAGTTGGATTTTCTCCTGTGACTCCCCTGAAGCGATGCGGCCGGTCAGGACTTGCTTGCCTGCCAGGTCCGTCACCGTGATGCTTGCATCTTCGGTCAATGATTGG
>Ga0209972_10003660_pt1 | contig 11966 bp, 16 predicted proteins | sample NOAtaG_7_FD_187302 | JGI IMG/M metagenome (GOLD analysis project Ga0209972, IMG submission 187302) | Freshwater lake microbial communities from Lake Erie, under a cyanobacterial bloom - NOAA_Erie_Diel1S_2200h metaG (SPAdes) (version 2) | ecosystem: Environmental > Aquatic > Freshwater > Lake ...
TTATCCATGAACTGATTCGATGGGAAGTGGAATTGATATCTTGTTTTAGGAAGACCTGTCATTGGTGATAGATCGGTGTCGTTAGGGTTGAATACAACATATAATGGACCGTCCTTTATGTATCTGTCAAACCAACTAGCACCAGGTGCTGATGTACACCATCTTGTCTCTTGGTTGTTACCACCGTAGAAACATGCTGCTTCTTTACCAACTTTACCCTTATCTTCAATCTTGATCACTCTCCAATCATTACCGTCATACATAAGTTCAGCACCAGGGTGAACAGGAGCCGACTTTCTTTCTGCTTTGGTAGTCGTTGCCAAAGTAAGATCGAAATCTTTTACTGCATCGTATAGTTGGTCAGGAGTTAAATTGTGTATTTGTCTCTTTTCTAAAGGTAATTTGTTCTTGAATCTATTGAACTTCTTTAAATCATCAGTCAACTTGTAAAGATCTTCCATGAATCTTTCTTTCAACATCTTAACCTCTCTATCATAACCTGACTCACCATAAGGTATTTCAGTATTTTGATTTAGGTTCAAGTAACTCTTGATAATCCATGGTGTATATCTACCTGCCTTTGCTTTAGCTAATTCAGTTGCTTTAGCGGTTTCAATATCAATGTCATTCAATTTTGAAGTAGGATCAGCAGCGATAAGTGCAGCCAACTCACGAACGGTCATCTTTGGTTTCTTAACTGTACCATCCTCTTTCTTCTTTTGTTTCGTATAGGTATCGATTAAGAAATCAATCCTATCTGCGTTTTCCAAAATGACAGTCTTCAATAATGATGTAAATTTCATCAGAACAAATTTAATAATAAATATATTGGGAACACAAAAATAACTAATAATTCATTATTAAAAGCTCTTCTCCCAAATTTTGTTTTCCACCTTTTTTTGCTGCGGCGGCTTTTGCAAATTTTTTCTTTTCCCAACGGAATCTATCTTGAGGATACCAATCACTCAATAAATCGAATTCGTAGTATGATAGACTGAATTTACTTTGTACCACATTTAGAGTTTGTGCAAGTCTTTGATGATCATCTCTATCGAAATCATGGTTAGAATAATAGTTCTCAGTCTTCCAATACGGTGGATCCAAATAAATGTAAGTAGATGGAGAATCATACTTTTCAATTATTTGTTGGAAATCTCCATTCTCAACGTGAGTAATCTTATTGAAATGATCTATCCAAGATGGCTTACTAAGTTTGTCACGGAATGACAGGTATTTGGATCTGTACTTACCTTTAAGGTCTATGAAGGAGGATGACTCTGGTTTACTACCTGAGAATACCTGAGTAACCACGTAAACATATTTTGCAGCGATTTCATAGTCAGGATAATTTATTGTCAAACCTGAAGAGAACAATTCTCTTTGAAATTCTTCGAATCTTGTTTTGTAACTTATATCAGTAACAAAGACACCCAACTCCTGTACCGGTATGGCATCTATAGCTCTCTGTAATTCAGATGGGTTCTGTACACACTTGAATAGATTGTAATTCAATGGATTGAAATCGTTGTACACAACTCTTTTGAGATTTGTGAACCTACTCAAGTCCATGTTAAAAAAACACCAAAACATCCCACCGAATGTTTCAACGTACGTTTCCATATCTTGTGGGTAATAGTCCACAATCCACTTTCCGATTTTTGATTTTCCTCCGATATAACTTAACATGTTACAATAATAGAGGAAAAAATCAAAAAGGCAAATTTTATTTATAACAATTTTTGTATGGACGACAAGAAGCCTTTTGTGTGAACCCCATTTTAGAACATGGAGTGGATTTACAATAAGATTGAGAATACTTTCTTGGTTTTTTGAATTCCTTTTCTTCCAAATATTTGTATAATATTCTACGTATTTGTTCACTTAACATATCTATAAATATGAAAAAAATCTGTATTCCTTGTACTGTAATTAAAATTGTTGGGACTATATTGTTCGTTGCTGGTTCAATATGGATCTATCAAATCTTACGTGGAGTTTAACGTACATATCGGATCCATTGAATCCTTTACCCCTAAGTCTCAAGGGTTTAGAACTATCAAACTCTTTGGGTATATCAACTTTCAAATCAGAAGTTGGATGTTTGATAATCACATGATCTTTTTTGAGGTCTTCCAAATTTAAATATAGATTCAATATCAAGTCATTACCAATCTTTTCATAACCATCCACATTACTCATTTTGATCTGTAATACAAGGTTACCGTAGATTCCATCATGATAGTCACCAAGACCTTGTAATTTTAAAAATTGTCCCTCATCAATACCTACGGGGAGTTGGATCTTGATTGTTTCTGCGGTTGGTTTGGTTCCCCTAGCATCACACACGTGACATCTACTCAATAACTTATAACCATCCCCATTACACTCATTACAAACCTTTCTAACCTCTTGTCTGAAGAATCCAGACCCACTAACCATGGAATGATATCCTTGTCCTTTACAACCCTCGCAAATCTTTCTATTACCTCCTCCACCACTACAAGAATTACACATCACATTTCTGAAGTAATTCACGTTGATTGAGTCACCGATATAAGATTGAAGAGCACTAATTGTAACGGTAACTATTTTATCAGGAACCATCGGTCTACGTGGTCTGGCAGCACCCCCGAACATATTTGCGAACATTTGTTCAAAGTCAGTTCCCGCGAATGGATTCTGTCCTTTGGTTTTAAGAGCTTGACGTTTCTCTGCAGTTCCTATGTTTTCGTAGGCTTCAGCAATCTCTTTGAATCTCTCCCCACCTTCAGGATTTACGTCAGGATGGAACTCTTTGGACAGTCTTCTGTATGCTTTCTTTATCTCATCATCTGAGGTATTCTCTTGAACTCCTAATATTTTATAGTAATCTTTCATTATGTCTAAGTTCCTGATAGTATTATTCAAGAATAAGTTGAGGAAAAAAATAATAAAGAAGTTTCAAACTGGTAAGAGATCAGTTGAGTTCTTCGATAACTTAATTTCTGAAAATAAGAATGTGATTTTCGATCGTGAGGTCGAGAATGCAGAACCATGTGTTTATGAACTAGCTGTATTGGAGAAGAATTCCCAAAGACTTTTACCAACCTATATGACGGATGAGTTTGGTAGAAATGTCAAAGTCAAACTCGAGAATCCTGAATACAATATCATTAAGATATCCCCTTACAAATACCCTGAGACGATATTCGACATTGAAAGAGATAAAAAGATCACCATGGACTTTTTTATGTCCAGATACATGCCAACCACCACAGTCAAAGTGATGTCCATTCTTCACAACAAAGTGATATTACAGAACGATGATGAGGTTAGATTGTTTTCCCTCAAGTCTGAATCTGAGGCCGAGAGATTTATTTCGGCTTTGTCTCACGAGTTCTTCAAAAAGAAAAGGGGAGACTGCATCTTTGTTACTGATACATCCTCCCCCCAACGGAAGTATTTGCTTCAATTCTTAGAATCGAAGGGTTTCGACAAAAAGATTTTGTATAGAAAATATACTACTCATCCGAAGTCAAAAGGAAAATAAAATCTGTTCCCGAGATATCGATTGTGAATCTCTCAGAATCTTTTACTTTCATTTGTTTTGCAGCATTTTCGTACTGCTCAGCATCCATCTCGAAAACAACCATGGTTTTACCTTGGTGTAACTTCTGTAGTTCGTCAGCAATTTTTGCCAACTTTTCTACTGTCCCATCAACGCTATTTTTAGCTTTTGCCATATTGTTAATTTCTTTTTTTCAGGAAATATTTGTTTTTTATCAAGCTTCCTGATCTGCTGAATCAGTTTCTTCTTTTCTAATTCTAGTTCTCTTTGGTCTTTGTGTTGCTCGCTCTTCAACCAATTCAAGTGACGTTCCTCCTGTTGACCCATTGTCTAAACTGTTTTCTTTCTTTTCAAAGTCAAAGTATAGAGATTTTAAGGTATCTAAATCAGTCGTTTCAAAGGTCTTCTTCAAAGTCTCAATTGTTTCCTTGAATAGTCTTTCTTTGATCTCTCTATCTTTGTTTAGTTTGATTACTTTATTTATTCTGGAAATTGTTTCAGTCACTTCTGATTCCTCAAAAGCACAAACAAATGATATCCCCTTGAGGTTCTGATCGCCTGAGTCAAATGGAACTACTTTGTCTTCCGCTGTAAGACTTTTTGGTAATCCCCAATTCATTGGGAATTTCAAATCTATTGTGATAAAATCCTGTAAGAATCTTATCGAGTGTAAGTATTCCGAGAAAACTTGTAATTCTTTGTAAAAACTCATGTTGTTAAGTAAGTGATTATGTAACTGAATGTTATACTGTTCAAAATTAATTCTGTTTTGGACATCTTAATTGGTTTAGGTTCTTTTCCGAATATAGATGTGATTGCGATCACGACCGTTCTTATGATTACAAGAACAGACCAATAGAATAAAAACAGAAATACATTTGAAGGATCAGTCATTATTCTTCAGTTTTTTTATGTTCCAAAATTTCACCTCTAAGTTTTTGAAGAAGTGCTTTCAATTCTTGTGCTGTTTTTCTTGCTCTTGTACCAGCACTTTTGTTTCCTTTGAAAAATTTAGTTGTGTCAACTGAAAGTAATTCAGTCATCTCTTTAATTTGTTCTAATGTTTCCATTTTTTGAAATAAATTATGTAAAGTTTATTATGAGGAATATAAAAAAATACCTCCCAGAGTAAATAGAATGAAAGTTTTTTTAACTTTCGATATTTTTTTCTAACGACTTATAAAGTTCGGTTAGTATATCCAAGTCGGATTTTGTGAAAGGCTTTTTCATAGTAAACACATCCTCAAGAAATTGTGGAATTGATAAAATAACTCTATTGTCTTTTTGATTGTAGTAGGTGTCCTTAAAAAATTCCCAAAAATAATCTTTGTGAGTTCCGAGTTCTTTGATTTTAATATTCTCTTCGTGGAGGTTTTGGATCAATTTTGCCCAACACCACTCAAAATGATTTAACTTATCTTCTTCGGTCAAATTAATTTTTGTCTCCGATTCTTCTGACCCAAGATATGTGTCAGCCATGATCGTGAAAAGACTTCTAAAGACATCACCGTATAGCTCAATCTTTTCAGGTATCATATTATGTACACTGAACCATATTTGAACATCTTCATTTGGTATTGGTTTCGACATCCACCTAAAAAAATTCTCCATAGAATTTGGCATCCTATGGAGAATATAAATTATAACTTTTATTTGTGTAGTTATTGAGTTTTTTGGTTGTACGAGAATAAATGTTTCATCTTCTCTAATTGCTCAACAACTAATTTGTTACCCTTCTCTTCAGTTGATTCTAATTTAGCAAATAACTTGTCAGAATCTTTTTGTTCTTTAGATTTGTTTGATCCTGAAGTTGGTTGGTCTACTCTTTTGTAAGAATTCTTTTTCTCTTGAGAGAACATGTTTCTCTTTCTCTTATTGTTGATTTTCTCACCAAGTTCAGTCTCAACTGCGTTTGCATATTTTTGAGAATTACCAGTCTTAGAGGATCCTACAATTGTATTTTCCATCCACTCTTCATTAGGTTTGATCTCATCGTAATCTAAATTTTCCATTCCACCACCGTAAGAGAATTCTTCAATATACTCCTCAGCATCTGCATCCGGTGAGTAAGCTTTCTTTTCCATTTTAGCCAACTCTCCATTACCCTTAGGGAAATGTTTAGGATCCATCTCAAATTTACCTTTTGAACCGTCTTTAAGATAATCTCTCATCTTCTTTGCAACGTCTTCTAAAGCATCTTTGTTTTCTTTAGCATCTTCTCTATGTACCTTTTCATAAACATCCAGACCCTTTGGAGTTTTCGCTGCGATATTACCTTTTGGTTTTTCTGTTCTTTGCTCCATTACAATACCTTCGATCAAATCGATCAATTCAGTTTCAGTAAGTTTCAAAGTATTAGTTTTGGTTTCTTTCAATTTACCTAAAGTAAGTGCCATATTAACTTGTTTCAAAGTTTTTGAATCTGCTGCTGAAAGTTTTTTATCACCTTTAGCTTTAGCCATCAATTCCTTTTTCAAAGAGTTTAACTTTGATTTTGGTATTTTACTTCCCTCAGGAATTCCCAACTTCTTATGTAACGCACCTTTTTTCATGTCAGTTTTTTGAATCCACTTTTCTTCAGCTTCTTTAACATTGAATTTCTTACCATCAACTTCGAAAGAATCTTTACCGTCTTCTTTTGCCTTAGCTAAAGCTCCTGTGAACGCATTACCTTCTTGAGTTTCTGCATCGTCACCTTCCATCATCTTACGAGTTCTTACTCTGAAAGGTCCACCCATTTTTTCTTTATAGGTGTCGAAAAATCTTTTTCCGTCATCAGGTGCGAACCATCTTTGTTCCTTACCATACTTTTCCATGAATGGTTCGAACTCATCGAACTCCTCTTCATCATAATCGAAGTCGAACTTACCACTAAATTGTCTATCACTCTCGTCATACCATCCGTGATCATCACTGAATGAACCGAACATCTTACCTGGTTTGTTATCTGCTAAACCTCTACCAACGTAAGTAGGTTCTTGAGCCGAAAGTTCTTCAGCCTCTTCTTCCTCTCCCTCATCACCTTCGTAATCACCAGGAGTTGACTCGTCATCATAGTAGAAGAACTCATCTAACTCTCCATCTTTTGGATCAATATAATCTTGCTCATCTATCTCAGAATAGTCGTCAGATCCTGTGTGTGCTTTGATTTCCTCCCAAGATTTGTCTCTTGGATCGAACTCATCAAAGTCAACTTCTAATTCACCGAAGTCTTCTTGTTCTTTAGTTTCTTTTTTACGAAGTAATTTGAAATCTTCAGCGTCAATTTTTCCGTTCTTGTTTTTATCGATGTGTTTTTGTTTACCATGTAATTTTTCGGAAACTTCAGAGGCTTTTTCTTCTGCAGCTTCGTTCAAAACCTTTTGGATAACTCTATCAATATAGTTTTCGAATTTGTCCATTTTGAATGTTTTAATATAAATATCTTTGATTATACCTTTTTTGATGAGATATTACTCATTTCGTACTGAAGAATACCTTTGATGGTAATGTCACTGATTCCAGTGTTTTCAGATACTTTTTTTATCGCTTGTTGAATATTCTTATTCTCCCAGATCTTGAGTGCTTTTATATCTCCTTGGTTACAGTAAGGGAATTTTTTACACTTTCCTTTAACTTGAACGAACTTACCCCCTTTATACAAAGGTTTGGATGCCCCTCTCCAATCTTTTTTGCTTGTAGATTTTGCCCACATCGCAGGTCCTGAATACTGACCAGCAGAAGAGGCACCTGTAACTTCATTAGCCTCAATTTTGGAAACTTCTTTACCTAGTGGAATCAATCCATCGATATCAACTACCGCCAACATATCTCCTTCACGGTGATACGCCTTTACTCTTCCTCTATTATCTTTCTGTAGAGAAATGATTCTGATAGGTTTGAATCTATCGAATGCAATTGCCCTGTCACCAATTCTGAAAGTTCTACCATCATTATTAGTCGCAACTTTGACTGGTTCCAAATCATAATCTTGGTATTGCATTTCATCTATCTCAGACTTTGGTGTCTCAGCATTACTTTTCTTTATGAACTTTGAATCCATCGAGAAAGGTCCGACATATGATCCTGCAGATGCTGCACCTGTTGCTTCACTGTATTCACCTTTTCCAACTCTGCTCCATTTTCTTTTATTAACATATGGATCGTTTGAAACAACATTCGGAGTTCCGAAGTCGATGTCTTTATATCCTTGTTTGTACTTAGCTCTTTTTTTAAACTCCTGAAAATCTTTGTCTTGTTGAAGATCTTGTGAAAATTGTTTCTTTGCAGTCACTTTATCATCTTCATTACTTTCAACCTTTTCGAGTTTTGTATAATACTTTGGATCTTCTGATAAATGATCCATAGCAATTTCTTTGGCTTTTTGTTTATCCTTGGTGTGTTCCATTTCAACCTTCATACCTTTCTTGAGTTGACCTGCAAGTTGTATCATAACTTTCTCGATCTTCTCTTTTGAAGTTGAATCTTTGGAATCATCGTATGCATGTTTCTTTGCTAGGTCCAACAAGGACATCTTATCTGATTTACCACCCTTGAGTTTTTCAGCTTCTGTGGTTTCTAATTTTTTTGACTTACTCATATCAATTAACCATAATTTAGGATTCAATCCTTTTCTAACTAATCCCGCTAAACGAGTGTTCCCACCCAACAGGTCATAGTCATTATCTCTGAACTTGACTACGATCGGTGCTTCAATCCTTTTGTTTTTGAATGCCGCTTGGAATCTAGCTCTTTTTTCTTTATCAAGTTTTTCGAAGTCCAAATCAATATTACCTAAGTTTTTTTTGATTTTTTCAAAAGTTGTGATTGAACCTTCCTTAGCAATATCAATCCATTCTTTCTTTGATAGTCTTTTGAATTCACGATATCTCTTTGCTTCGTCGAACTCTCTGTCGAAATTTGGTTTTATAAACTTAATATCAACATCCTCTTCCGATAATGAACCTTTGAGTTTCGCAGCATTCATCATAATACCTAAATCACCACCTCTTTCTCCTAAAGAAGAGAAGGCTTTATCTAAACCTGCTTTGAACTGTTGTGTACTACTGCGATTCATTATGCGTTCTTTAATCTTGGTTCCCAATAACTTCTATTCATCCACATGAATTGATAGAACTCACGGAACATTTTAAGTGCAATGTCTTTCACATCACTTTCGAGTTTACCTCTTTTCATTTCTTTGTAAACTCTATCCATCAATTTGTCTTCAAACTGACGCACGGTATTAGTATCCATAAACGAACGAATTTCCTTACGGATTAATACTTCTATTTCTTTTATTTCTGAGCTTGTAAGTGCCATTACTTAGTAATTAAAAAGAATCCCATCACTGCGATGATTCCTGTTCCCAAAATTGATTTGAATTTATTTTTAACTTTCTCCTTCTTAAGATCCCATTCAAGTTTCTTTGAATAATTCTCTTGGATTTGGAATTTTTGTTTTTCCGCATCGATCATTGTAAGGTAGTTTGTTTCTTTCATTCTTAGAGTGATGATTACACTATCCTTCATTACAACCTTCTTCTCAGTTTCTGACAACATTTCTTCAGTCAACTTCAATTGAGCTTTAGCAGAATCTCCAGATATAACGTCTTTCATAATTTGTCTCACAACCGGAATTGGGAAACATTTTACATTAGTACTTGTATCTGTCTGTGAAAAAACTGTCAAGCTCACGAACAGTGAGCTTATCAACACTATTAATCTTTTCATGATATATTTCTTTTACGATGGTCTTTTGACCTTTGATTTTATCGATTGAATTATCTACTTCCTCAATCTTCTGATTGAACTCTTCAATCTCGTCTTCCAACTTTACATTATCTTCGTGAAGTTGTTTGATCATAACATTCAATGAATCGATCTGTGCTTTATCTGTCTGAGACATTTTAACTGCGGGAGTCAAAAAGAAAATCAGATAATAAAGAACAAAAAGACTAAAAAGGCCAACAAGAATTGTCTTGTAATGTGCCTTTAAAAAATTAATTACATTAGTCATTTGTTGGTGTTTTCTTTCTTGATGCTAAAACCTTAGCCCATTTAGATTTGAATTTATCGTAATATTGTTTCAACTTGGTAATGAAATCCAAGAAGTCATCACTAACTTTCATCATTTTACCATTGATATAAACCCCGTTAGTTTCGCCTATCGAGAAAACGAATTCTAAGTCATAGTCGATCACCTTTCCACTCCACTCAACATTATTTGGGTAAACATTCAACTCATTGAAGTCCACTAAGTCAGAAACTTCCTCAACAAACTCGTCCATTGTTTCTTGGAATGCAATCTTGTCGTCTGTAGTAATATCTGTATCGTGCTCATCTTTACCATGGAGAACCATGATACCCCCACTAATTCTGTAAGCCTGAGCTTTGTCAGAAGGTGATTTACCTTCTACCTCATCTTCTTCAGCAGTTTCGTAGTCAAGGTCGTTTTGAATTTTGTCTTCAATACTTTTAGCTAAGTTTGGTTGACCCAATTTTTCACCACTGTAGGCATAATCATTTGTTTCTTGCTCTAAAATCATTTTCGACTTTCTCAACAAGTCTTTGATCTCATCATATCTGTTTTGATGTATATTCATTTTCTAGTTTTTTTTGTAGGTATGTAAAATCGAAAGCCGGACTAAGATCAGTGTACATAGAATCATAATTACTTCTACATACAACTCCTTCATATTTTCCAACCCCTTCAATTTTGGTGTTGTGACCTATGAAGTTTTTTTCAATCGAGTTTTCCTCCAATATGATCTTACACAGTTCAGAAGTTTTCTCGATTTGTTCTGTTGTGTAAGGTTGCCAAATGAAGTAGTCTCTCCACTTCTTTTCGAATATACCTTGTTTATAAATATTACCAATCCAATTAACGTGATGGTCAGTTAGAGGTTTCTTCTCGAGCCATCCAAGATTCTCCAACATAACGAAAATTGCGTTTTTGTTAACGGTTTCGTCATACATCATATTCGAATAGGAATGGTCGTGTAATAGTTGGTGGATCTCTCCACTTCTCGAAATAACATAATGAGGAATCTTATCGTACTTGGAGTTATACCTAAATTTAAGGGAGGCCAGATAATCCTGTACCTCCCTTGAAGTATGACACAAAATAATTTGTTTCTTTATCTTATGTTTTCCGATTCCTTTGAAGTTTCCGTATGAGACAATGTTAAGCATTTCTATTAGCGTAACTCAAAACCTTTTTTTCTTGAGTTTCGATTTGAATATCTTCCTCTTTCAAAGGTTCCGTCGGAGTTACACTTGGTTCCTCAATGGTTGGGAACTTTTGCTTTTGGAGTTTGTCCAATTCTTCTTGTAGTTTTATTAAATCTTCTTCGGTTGGAGTGTACTTCTCTTGTTCACTCACAAACTCTCTTTTTCCTGCTTCGATGCTAATTTTATCAATATCTACTTCAGCAATTTCAGGTTGTGTTGTTTTTCCCTTCAACTTCTCCTCTTCCTCAAACTTCACCAACATGTGAAGGAACGAAAGTGAGATTAACGGTAACATACCACCTGAGAATAAAGCTAAGAATCTTTTATGACCTACCATGTCTCCTGATTCAACACCAAGGAAACTTACAATCGGATCAACCATGTCAACCCAATCTTTGAAGGATTGTCCATTGATGTCGATAAACTGGTAAGCGAAGAATATGTTTCCAATAAATTGGATAAGGGTTACTATACCGAAAGGAAAATAAACCTTCTTTCCCATTTGTGCAGATATCGCAGCAAGTGCTGACAATGCCGCAATTTCAATACCAATCGAAAGGTAGATCGCCCAACTCACTGGGTTAGAAATACCATACCATTTGGTAACGTGGGAAATCGATACGATAGCCACGGTAATGATTGGAACCAAAAACGCAGCATAAATTATCGTTTTAAAGTTCCTTTGAAACCAATTCATTATTTAATATTGTTTAATTTTTTTATCTCTTCCTCAATCTCTGTTTGTCTTCTTACATCAAGGAGTTTTCTGTCTGTAGCCTGAATCATTCTTTTTTCTGCTTCAAGACCTGAGATTCTTAATTCTCTGTTGAGTTCATCTTTTGTATAAGTTGAATCCTTGATTGCTTGGATTTCCTTTTTGATTTTGGAAAGATCTCTTGAGTCACCACAACTTTTTAATAGACCTAACAAGGCAATTACAAAAACGATTACGGTGAAATTTGTTTGAATAAATTTTTTCATATTAGTAGTTTTAATTCACCTAAAAATATAAAAGGTGTATCTTATAAATACACCCTTTAATTCATTTTATAGGTAATCGAACAATTCGCTAGTTTCGTTTCGGAGTTTCCTGATTGCCTTTTCTTTGATTTGGCGAACCCTTTCTTTTGTCAAATTGAAGTCATTACCGATATCTTCCAATGTTCTGGTTGATCCTGAAAGACCATAATAATCTTCAATGATGATTC
>Ga0209972_10003664_pt1 | contig 11958 bp, 10 predicted proteins | sample NOAtaG_7_FD_187302 | JGI IMG/M metagenome (GOLD analysis project Ga0209972, IMG submission 187302) | Freshwater lake microbial communities from Lake Erie, under a cyanobacterial bloom - NOAA_Erie_Diel1S_2200h metaG (SPAdes) (version 2) | ecosystem: Environmental > Aquatic > Freshwater > Lake ...
GTCGGGGACGGGCTCGGCGCCGGGTCGCGTGCTTTCGCCGCCGAGGTCGATGCCGATGGCGCCGGCGGCGAGCATGCCGGCGGCGCGTTCGGCGGCGGATCGGGGCGTTGGGAGGGTGCCGCCGTCGTAGAAGCTGTCGGGGGTGGTGTTGATGATGCCGAGGATTTTGGGGGTGGGCAGGTGGAAAACCTTCCCCGGTGCGGCGTGCCAGGTGAGGGTCGTGGGGTGCTTGTACATCTTTGCGGGTGGTGGTTGCTATTGCAGGGAGCGGTACCAGGCGACTTGTTTGGCGACGCCCTGGGCGAAGGGGGTGGTGGGGTTGTAGTTCAGTTCGGCGCGTGCGCGTGTGAGGTCGGCGTAGGTGAGTTGGACGTCGCCGGGCTGGGCCTGGCCTGGGATGAGGATGGGGGCCTTGCCGAGGGTTGTTGAGACGGTTGCGATCATCTCGTTGACGGTGATGGGCGTGCTGTGCCCGAGGTTCCAGACGCGGTACCCGTGGGCGTCGATGCGTTGATAGGCGGCGATGATCCCGGCGACGGCGTCGTCGATGTAGGTGCAGTCGCGTGCCATGGTCCCGTCGCCGAAGAGGGTGATGGGCTGATCACGGGAGATTTTATCGATGAAGGTGCTGACGCCGAGGTCGGGGCGTTGGCGTGGGCCGTAGACGGTGAAGAAGCGGAGCATTGCCACGGGGTGTTTGTGCAAGTTGAAGTGCGTCCAGGCGATGATTTCGCAGGCGCGTTTGCTGGCGGCGTAGGGGGAGATGGGGTAGTCGACGTTGAGGTCTTCGTGGAAGGGGGGCGTGGTGCAGTTGCCATAGACGCTGCTGGAGGAGGCGCAGACAACGCGTCGGCAGGCGCCGGCGTGGAACTGCTTGCGCGCTTCGTTGAGGACGACGGCCGTGGCCGTTACGTTGGCGTGCGTGTAGCCGACGGGGTCGGCGACGCTGAGGCGTGGGTTGGCCTTGGCGGCGAGGTGGATGACGCCGTCGAAGGTGTGGCGTGCGAAGAGGTCGGCGGCGGCCTGTTGGTCGGTCAGGTCCATCTCGGTGAAGGTGAGGTTGCCGTGGGAGGGTGTGCCCGAGATGGATTGTGCGTGTGCGAGGTTGAGTTGTTTGCGTGCGCGTGGGTAGAAGGGGTCGAAGTTGTCGATGCCGACGACGTTGTAGCCGCGCGCGAGGAGGGCGGAGGCGAGGTGCCCGCCGATAAACCCGGCGATGCCGGTGAGCAGGATGGGGTGGGCAGGGGGCAAGTGTGCTTTGGCTGGTGGCTTGCGGGATCAGGTGAGGGTAGCGGCTCAGGGGGTTGTTGTGGGGTCGGTGGTGGTGGATTGTTAACGCTGCAAACGAAAACACCCCCGGCGTGGGCCGGGGGTGGTGTGATTACGGGAGTGGGATTAGGCCCGGAGGGGTTTTAGTTGCCCGGGGTGCGTTTGCCCGTGGCCAGTGAGTAGACCAGCCCGACCAGAAAGAGGACCAGGAAGATGACAAAGAGAATCTTTGCAAACCCCATGGACGCCCCGGCGATGCCGGTGAACCCGAGCAGGCCTGCGGCGAGCGCGAGGACCAGAAAAACGAGCGCCCAGCGTAGCATAAGAAGCCCCTTATAAATGGTGTGTGCTGGCAGAGCGGGTCTGGGGGCGTGTTCGGGAGTAAGTGGGCGTTAGATCGGTTCGAAGCTGAAGCGCTGGCCGCCGATGGCGGCCTCGAGCATCATCCCGCCCTCACCCATGGTGAAGACGGCGACGCCATCGGAAAACCTGGCGTTGGCCCCGGCGCCCGAGTGCAGCGCGACGGCGGAGGTCTGGGCGTTGAACGTGAAGTTGCCGGACCTGAAGCGTTGGAGCGCTTCGGGGGTGCTAAAGACGATGATCTGTGTGTACGACTGCCCGCCGACGGTTGCGCCGGCGGAGATCTGGGTGATGGTGGTGAACCCGATGGCCACCCCGTTCTGGAAGACAACCCCGCGCCCGAACGCGCCGCCGACGAGGAAGGCACCCTTGCCGACGGTCGGGAAGACGGCGTATCCGGCGGCGTTGCCCATCGCCTGTGCGAGCGTCGGGTCTGTGCGGTAGGCCAGGTTGATGGCAGCCTCGGCGTTGCTGCGCAGGGCCGCCCTGTCGTCCTCGTTGCGCGGAGCGGTGCGGCATGCGGCCAGGGAGATCGTCAGCAGGAGTGTTGTCAGCAGCAGGATGGATTTCATAAATGGACCCCTTCTTGTGCGAGGCTTCTGTTCGATTCGTATTGATGCTATACACCTAGGTCTGCCTAGGAATAGAAAAGAAACTTCTCCTGTTGGCATGGGGTGCTGTGGCGGTGTGGGGCGTGGTGCTTGTGGGGGTGTGTTTGTAGTGGGTTTGGACCTTTGCTCGCCCTCCCATCTACCCTCAGCCCATGCCTATCGCAGAATCAATGGCGAGTTTCATGGGGGACATGCAGGCCCGGTCGCTCGTGCAGCAGTGCACCGATGCCACTGGGTTGGAGGCGCACCTGGGTGCGGGTGGTGCGGGGTGCCGGGCGTATGTGGGCTTTGATCCGACGGCGGACTCGCTGACGATCGGGAACCTGGTCGGGATCATGGCTCTTGCGCGGTTCCAGCGTGCCGGGCACACGCCGGTGGCGGTGATGGGCGGGGCGACGGGGCTGATCGGGGACCCCTCGGGCAAAACCGCCGAGCGGACGCTGAGCACGCGGGACGAGGTCGCCGGTCGCGTCGAGCGGATCGGGCGCATCTTTGCAGGGGGGGAGTTGTTTGATACCACCGGGGCGTTGCCCCGGCTGGAGATGGTCAACAACATCGACTGGCTTGGGGGGCTGGGGTTTTTGGATGCGCTACGCGAGGTCGGCAAGCACTTCTCGGTCAACATGATGGTCCAGAAGGACTCGGTCAAAGAGCGTCTGCACAACCGCGAGCACGGCATCAGTTACACCGAGTTTTCGTACATGCTCTTGCAGGCGTATGACTACTTCTGGCTGCACAAGCACAAGGGCGTTACGTTGCAGATGGGCGGGAGTGATCAGTTTGGGAACATCGTCGTTGGGATGGACCTGATCGGCAAGAAGCATATTGAGGATGTGGGCGTTGATGCCGGGCGCGCGCGGGCCTTTGGGCTGACGTGGCCGTTGGTTACCAAGGCCGACGGGGGGAAGTTTGGCAAGACCGAGTCGGGCGCGGTGTGGCTGAGCGCCGACCGGACCAGCCCGTACGCCTACTACCAGTTCTGGCTCAACGCGGCGGACGCGGACGTGGAGCGGTTCCTGAAGATTTACACGTTCCTGGGGCCGCAGGAGATCGCCGGCGTGATGGCCGAGCAGGTGGCCAGCCCCGGCGCGCGTGCGGCACAGCGCACCCTTGCCCGCCAGGCTACGCGCATCCTGCACGGGGCCAGCGAGCTCGCCAAGGCAGAGGCCGCGACGGCGGCGCTCTTTAGCGGGGACCTGTCGGCCCTGGACGGGGCGACGCTGGCGGAGGTCTTTGCCTCGGCACCGAGCAGCACGCACGACAAGGGCGCACTGGGCGGGGAGGGGGCGGCGCTGGTTGATGTGCTGGCGCAGACAACGCTGGCCAAGAGCAAGACGGAGGCGAGGCAGTTTTTAGCCGACGGCTCGGTGAGCATCAATGGGGCCAAGGCCGGGCCCACGGCTCGGCTGACCTCGGCGGACCTGCTGCCGGGGGGGGTGATCGCGCTTCGGCGGGGGAAGAAGAGTTGGCATGTAACCAAGTGGGGTTGATGGGTGGGGGTAATGGGTGGGGGCAATGGGTGGTGGTTGTGTCTGGTTAGAATCGTCGGTCTAGTATGGATTACCGCTGAATGTTGTGCCTCCGAAGTGGCCAACCCCACCCCTGCCCCTCCCCTCGGGGGAGGGGTTCCGTGCGATAAACATTGGCGATCTGGATAACTCTTGGGCACCTACTAGGCCGCTCTTATGTCGCGTACAACCATCGCCGCGTTTGAGTCTGAGTATCGTCGGTACCGCGGCTATGCCGAGGGTGCGGTCGGCCAGTTGACCTGGGAGCAGTTGCGCGAGGCGTTGTCCCCGGAGGTCAACAGCGTCGCCGTGGTGATGAAGCATGTCGGCGGGAACCTCCGCTCGCGCTGGACCGACGTGCTGACGACCGACGGCGAGAAGCCGTGGCGCAACCGCGATAGCGAGTTCATCGACGACTTTGCCGAGCGGGGCGACTTGCAGCGTGCGTGGGATGCGGGGTGGGGGGCGTTGGAAGGTGCGCTCGCCCCGCTGACGGATGCCGACCTCGGCAGGGTGATTGCGATCCGCGGTGAGCCGCACACGCTGGTGCTGGCGTTGACGCGGTCGCTGGCGCACACGGCGTACCACTGCGGGCAGATCGTCCAGTGCGCACGCGTGCTCGTCGGGCGTGCCGGGGGGGAGTGGAAGACCATGACGGTTGCGCGTGGGCAGTCCGAGGCGTTCAACCGGTCGATGGGGTTTGAGGGGGGCGGGCGGGGTACGCCGGGGTGATTTGGTTGATCTATGGGAGGCAGGATGGCAAAGGCACTTTCAACGGACCCGTACGCGATCTTGCTGGGGCACAACCGGTGGGGGATTGCGCAGATCATCGAGCGTTGCCGTGGGTTGTCGCACGCGGAGTTTCACAAGAAGTTTGAGATCGGCCCCGGCACGCTGCACGACACGATCGGCCACATGATCGTGGTGATGCACCGCTGGGCGGACGAGATCGCCGAGCGACCGATGAGGCCGCGTTTGGACGGCCGGGCGTCGTACACCGACCCCGCGCCCGCCAAGCAACTGACGCCGGTGGAGTTCATGGCGCAGTTGGATGAGGTCGCGGCGGACTTTGCGGCCGTCGTGGCGGCGGTGCGTGCCGATGGACGGATCAACAGCGTGCGCGAGTTGCGTATCGGCGATGACCCGCCGCAGGTATTTACGGTCGCCGCCGCGATCATCCACGTAACCAACCATGGCATGCACCACCGGGGGCAGTGCATGAACATGCTGCGGCACCTGGGCAGGCCCGTGAACGCCGACCTGGATGAGTTGGAGTGGCAGTTCGCCCGGGAGCCGTGAGGGCATTGGGGTTGTTGGGACGCTAGAATCAGCACTGCTTCGGGGCGCGGCGGCGGACTTCCCGCCGCCGCTGAGATGCACCCGTGGAACCTGATCCGGTTTGTACCGGCGGAGGGAAAGCGATGGCCGGCAGGGTACCAAGAATTCGGGCGCAGGCGAGGGCGATCGCACGCGAGCACAAGCACGCGCCGGCCACGCTCGTTGACAAGGGGATTGAACTGGCCCTGACTGGTAATGACCCGCTCGGCTTTGAGTGTTTCCGTGCCGCGCCCAAGGCCGTGGCGTTGATGAGCCCAGCACAAATCCAGCGGCTGCTGCCGGTGCTCAGCGGGTGGTGCTCGACGGACTGCTTCGGCAGTTTCATCTCCGGCGTGGCGTGGCGGCAAGGCGTGCTGACCGACCAGCACATCCTCGCTTGGACGCGGTCGGAGCACCTGTGGACGCGGCGGGCGGCGCTGGTGAGCACCGTGCCGTTGAACCAGCCGGCGCGGGGGGCGACGGCGCCGCGTGGTGAGGCTCGGCGTACGCTGGCGGTCTGCGAGCGGCTGATCGATGACCGTGAGGACATGATCGTCAAGGGCTTGTCGTGGGCGCTGCGCGTGCTGGCGGTCAAGGACCCCGAGGCTGTCGTGGCGTTTGTTGACAAGCACCGCGAGCGCCTTGCCGCACGCGTGATCCGTGAGACGAACAACAAACTCAGAACCGGGCTGAAGAACCCCAAGAAGGCCAAGGCCGCAAAGCCTCACAAGCGCCCACCAACACGGGCAAAGTCAGCGAGAAAACCATGACGATCAAGCACAACCCACAGACCACGACCGCACGCCCCAGCCTGCCGACGCACGGTGCGGCCAACCCCGGCAACGACCCGAGCGTAACGACGCCCGGCTCGTTTGCCCTTGCCCCGGATGTCGGCGGGCCGTTGATGTTTGCTAGCCCTGATACGCCTGGGATGCCAGCCGCGAGCGAGAAGTCGGCGTGGGACTTTTTGCCCGATGGGTGGAGTGTCGAGGATGTTGGGCCGGCTTTGGGTACCCCGGGTACCCCCACGCTCCGCGTGGGGGAGCACCACGCGGAGCGTGGTGGTACCCAGAATCAAATCCAAATCCAAAACCAGAACCAAGATTCCGCGTTCGCACCTGCACCCAGGCACACCAACGAGCACCGCTGGACGCCCGCGTTCGGTGTTGGCGGCGGCGTGGCCGGTGAGGGTTCGTGCTTCCTTGATCCGAAGGACTTTATGGCCTTTGTGCCGGGGTGTGTGTCGCGGGATTGGGTGGGGAGCGTGCACTCGGCACATCCACTCGTCGCGCCGGCGATGGCATTGGGTACCCCCTCGGGTACCCCCACGCTCCGCGTGGGGGAGCGCCACGCGGAGCGTGGCGGTACCCGGAATACCCCTGGCACCCGGGAGCACACCCTCGTCGAGTTTGACACCGCCAAGCCCAGCAGGGGTGAGGCCCGTCGGCTGCGTGTACGTTACCCGGCGGGTTTCATGCCGTTGACGCAGCTCGAGCACGCACGCCTGGGGATCATCACGCCACAGATGCAGCGTGTGGCCCAGCGCGAGCCGCACTTGTCGCCTGCGCAGGTGCGTGATGAGATTGCCGCGGGTCGGATGGTGATCCCCGCGAGCGTCTCGCACCTGGGGCACAGGCTCGACCCGATGTGCATCGGGCGTGCGAGCAAGACAAAGGTGAACGCCAACATGGGCGCCAGCCCCATCTCCAGCGGCACGCACGAGGAGGTCGAGAAGCTCAAGTGGGCTGAGAAGTGGGGGGCCGACACCGTGATGGACTTGTCTACAGGGGGGGACCTGGACGCGTGCCGATCGGCGATCATTCAGAACGCCTGCGTGCCCATCGGGACGGTGCCGATCTATTCGATGATCATCGGCAAGAGGATCGAGGACCTCGACTGGTCGACGATCGAGGCGTCGCTGCGGCACCAGGCGGCGCAGGGCGTGGACTATTTCACCATCCACGCCGGGGTTCGGCGGGGGCACCTCAAACACGTCAAAAACCGCCTCATCGGCATCGTCAGCCGGGGTGGCAGCCTGCTGGCCAAGTGGATGCTCGTGCACAACCAAGAAAACATTATGTACACGCGCTGGGATGACATCTGCGCCATCCTCCGCCAGCACGATGTAACATTTTCCATAGGCGACGGCCTCCGCCCCGGCGGGCTGGCCGACGCGACCGATGAGGCGCAACTGGCCGAACTCGAAACCCTCGGCGAGCTCACCGAACGCGCCTGGCGCCACGGCGTGCAGGTGATGATCGAAGGCCCGGGGCACGTCCCCTTTGACCAGATCGAATACAACGCCAAGGTGCAGCGGGCCCTCTGCCACGGGGCACCGTTTTATGTCCTTGGGCCGCTCGTTACCGACGTCTTCCCCGGCTACGACCACATCACCAGTTGCATCGGCGCAACCGCCATGGCCTATCACGGCGCGGCGATGCTCTGCTATGTAACCCCCAAGGAGCACCTGGGCCTGCCCAAGAAGGACGACGTCAAGCAGGGGTGCATTGCTTATAAGATCGCCGCGCACGCGGCGGACGTGGCCCTGGGCATCCCCGGCACGCGCGACCGCGACGACGAACTGACCAAGGCCCGTGCCGCACTGAACTGGGAGAAGCACTTTGAGCTCTCCTTCGACCCCGACACGGCACGCGCCTATCACGACGAAGACCTGGACGTGGACACCGACTTCTGCGCCATGTGCGGGCACGACTGGTGCAGCGTGCGCATCAGCAAAGAGATCCAAGAGTTCGCCAGCGGCAAGGCCGAGGGCTTTGAGCGGATGGGTGGCAAGGACGGGACCGTCCCGGGTGCTCCCAAACTCACCGCCGCGCTGACGGATGAGCAGCGTGAAATCCTGAACAAACGCGGCGTGCTCAGCCCCGAGGAGATACACAAACTCGCCAGCAAGACCAAGAAGGCCGTCGCGGCCTCGGCCGACGCCAAGGCGGGCTGCCACAGCGACTATGTGGATCCCGACGCGGCCAAGCAGCTGCAGGCGAGCAAGCTCGGCGGTGTGATGGTGCAGATCGATGTGCGGCCTGCGCTGGGGATTGGGAAGGAAGACCGGGTGGTGTGATGGGTGCCCCCTTGCCGACGGAGAACTGGCTGGGCATCCGGGACGGGGACCGGTTCTCGCTGCGTATTTCAAGCCAAGGCAACGTTAATCTGCGGTCTAAGAACAGTTGGCTGGTTATTGAGGGCGCTGTACACTGGCAGGGTCACCACTGGACATTCTCTGACCACTGCATGTCGCTGCGTGAAGTCTTCGACCTGTGCGCATGGCTCCGCGGGTGCGCTGCGCACAGCCAACCCTTGTTTTCTTTCGGATTAGAGTCGGTGCTGGACTTTGAGCTTGATGCGAGCGATGACGACAACTTGCAAGTCCGCCTGCGCGGGGACGCGGTACCCCTGGGCCTCGACGAGTTTGACGAACTGATTGCCAAAGGGATCCTCCTGAACTTGCACGCCAATGCCAACGCCCGGCACCGCTTTGCCGACGCTCTGGAAGCACAGATTAAGGGGTTCCGTGGCTGACACGGTGTTTGCGCCTGCTATTGCGAGCCCGCGCAGCGTTGCGGCACGGTGGGTTGCTGCCCTGCGCGGTATTCTCTGCTGAGCAGCCCCCTGCGTCTACTCTTTCTCACCGTTGACCCGGCCACAAGAAACAGCCACGGGCATAAAAAGGAAGACCGTCTTGTCTGAGCGGCAACGTCGCCGAGCATCGAGCCTTGCTCTCTTCGGCATATGGGCCGGTGCGGTGGTGGCGGTGGCATCCGCACTCGCGTGGGTTGCCAGTGCTATTTGGACCAGTTTTTTTATGGCGCAGTTTGGTGATTCACTCTCGTTGCGTACTGGCACCGTTTCTTACCTTTGGACTACGCACGAAAAACGGCTGGAGATCATCAGCAAGACCGGCTACCCCTTGCAACGGCAGTGGAACTGGTACTGCTCGCCGCGTCAAGTACCAATGGAGTGGTGGGGAGGGTTCACGCAGATACCCGGCCGTGCTGCTATCTGGGCTCCTCTATGGCCGTTCACACTCGCGGGTGGGACTGTGGCACTCTTGTGCTGGCGTCGCCTACGCCGGCTGGCTCGCATCGGCTGCTGCAACACCTGTGGCTACGCCCTCGCCGGGTTGCCCGCGGGCGCCCCGTGCCCGGAGTGTGGGCGAGGCGTGGGTGCAGCTGCCGCCCTCGTCCCTTCAGTCAAGATCGACGGCTAAGCCCGCCATCCCCCCGGCCCGCTATCCTCTACACCCCTTACGGAGCCACCCGCATGTTCCACGCTGTTTCCACTGGCCCGATCACGAACCCGGCTGTTGTTGTCCTCGCCCACTTCAAGGGTGAGGATGTGTCGGCGATCCTCCCCAAGCGGGCCACTTGGGCTTCGCTGGTTGTCGCAGCGTCCAAGCGTGCCGAGGGTAGTGGGGACCTGGGCACTATCGCCGAGGCTTTCCCGACCGGCGCTGGCGAGCCTGGGCGTGTGGTCCTGGTGGGGCTGGGCAAGCGTGAGCAGTTCAAGCCCGAGGCCGTGCGCTCGGCGATGGCTGCGGTGGCGCGCCGGCTGTCGGCGGTCAAGGAGCCTTCGGCCCTCCTGTCGATCACCCCGGCGTTGCAAGCCGTCGGCGCGAGCATCGAGTATGCCGGTCGCTGCGCCGGCGAGGCCTTCGGGCTGCTCTCCTGGAGCAACAACGCCTCGAAGGGTGCGCTCGCCGCCAACAGCAACGGCAAGGGTGATAAAGACGACAAAAAGTCCAACGGCAAGAAACCAGGCAAGTCGCACGACGACCGCCCGAGCATCACGCTTGACGCGGACAAGAAGGCCTTCAGCAAGGGGCTGGAGTTTGGCCTGGCCATTTCTAAGTCGGTGAACTTCGCCCGGTCCCTCAGCGAGACGCCGCCGAACATCGCCACGCCGGACTACATTGCCGAGACTGCCCGCGTGCTCGCTAAGGAGTTTGGGCTTAAGTTCAGCGTGCTGCGTGGCAAGGACCTGGAGAAGGAGCGCCTCGTCGGGCACGTCAACGTCGGCAAGGCGAGCGAAAACCAGCCGTGCTTCATCAGGCTCGAATACACCCCTGACAAGCCCGCCAAGGGCAAGAACAAACCTGCCGTGCTTATCGGCAAGACGATCACCTACGACACCGGCGGGCTTTCGCTCAAGGTCAACAACGGCATGGTCGGGATGAAGCGCGACAAAGACGGGGGGTGCGCCGTCCTCGGGGCCATGCACGCCATCGCCACGATCGTCAAGCCGGGCCGGCCCGTCGTCGCACTGCTCTGCTGTGCCGAGAACTGCATCAGCGACGAGGCCTATCGCCCTGACGATGTGCTGACGTACCGCAACGGCATCACCGTCGAGGTCACCAACACCGACGCCGAGGGGAGGCTGGTGCTCGCCGACGGGTTCTGCTGGGCGTGCGACAAGGAAGACCCGGCGTTCATCGTCGAACTGAGCACGCTCACCGGCGGCGTGGTAACGGCCCTGGGCAGCACCTTCTGCGGGATGTTCTGCGAGGATGAAAAACTCCGCGGGCGCATCGAGGCCGCCTCGGCCGTCAGCGGCGAGCGCGTCTGGCTGCTGCCCCAGCACCAGGAATACCGCGACATGATGAAAAGCCCCGTCGCCGACATCCTCAACAGCAACCCCAACCGCAAGGCGCACTCGGGCCAAGGCGCGGCGTTCTTGTCCTATTTCGTCGCCGAGGGCACACCCTGGTGCCACCTGGATATCGCCGGCGTCCACGTTGCCGAGAGCGATGCGGGGATGTTTGTCAAGGGGAGCAACGGGTGGGGCGTGCGCATCCTGACCGACCTGCTCGGGCAGGAGTGATCAATAGGCAGCCATGGTAGATAGATGGTGCCGCACCCCCGGCAAGTTGGCCCCTAAACTACCACCATGGCAACACCCAACGGCCCGGCCCAGGCGAAATCAAACGGAACCCACAGCACAGCGGGGGCAGCGACTGATGCAGGGGGTCTGGGCACCAAGCGACTGCGTGCCGGCGTCGTTGGCGTCGGGCGTATGGGCCGGCACCACGCCCGCGTCTACGCCAACTTGCCCGAGACGGTGCTGGTGGGCGTCGTCGACAACGACCCCGAGCGTGCCGAGTCGCTGGCCGAGCAGTTTGGGTGCAAGGTCTTCTTCAGCGTTGAGCAGTTGATCAAGGCGGGCGTGGACATTGCGTCGATCGCCGTGCCCACGACGCACCACCGCGCCGCCGCCGAGCCGCTGTTGCGCGCGGGCGTCGCCTGCCTCGTCGAGAAGCCCCTGGCCGGGGACGTCTCTGAGAGCAAACTCATCAAGAAGGCCGCCGACGAGGCCAAGAGCGTGCTGATGGTCGGGCACATCGAGCGATTCAACCCGATCATGCGCGCCCTGCGCCGACAGACCGGCGGTGTCGAGGAGATCGTCCCCAGGTTCATCGAGGTCATCCGCGTCAGCCCGATGACCTTCCGCAGCGTCGATATCTCCGTCGTCATGGACATGATGATCCACGACCTGGACGTTGTCATCATGCTCATGGGTGGCCGGGAGCCTGACGAGGTCCAGGCCTCGGGCGTTGCGGTCATCACCGAGCACGAGGACATCTGCAACGCCCGCCTGACGTGGCGCCTGCCCACGGGCACATGCGTGGCCAACATCACCTGCTCACGACTGGCCCTCAAAACCGAGCGCGTTACACGCATCACCGGCGAGAACGCCTACGTCAAAATCGACTACGGCGCAAAGGCCGGCGTCATGATCCGGCGCACCGCCAACCAGGGCCAGATGGCCGAGCTTCGGAACATGCTCCGCCAGGGGGCCGACCTCTCGAACATGAAGTGGTCAGAGCTGGTGCAGATGGAGGACCTGCAGGTCGATGAGGGCGAGCCAATCGTCGAGGAGAT
>Ga0209972_10003670_pt1 | contig 11949 bp, 3 predicted proteins | sample NOAtaG_7_FD_187302 | JGI IMG/M metagenome (GOLD analysis project Ga0209972, IMG submission 187302) | Freshwater lake microbial communities from Lake Erie, under a cyanobacterial bloom - NOAA_Erie_Diel1S_2200h metaG (SPAdes) (version 2) | ecosystem: Environmental > Aquatic > Freshwater > Lake ...
AGACCGGTAACAGAAATGTTAAGAATATCAATATAGTTGATGTAACAGCCAGAACCGTTTATTCTAATGTTTCTGATGAGTTAAATATATTGGTTAGTATTAAAGAGTTAGCTAATGGAATTTACTACGTTAAAGTAAGTACAGAAGCAACTACTGATATCATCAAAGTAATAAAACAATAAAATTTTGATAAAACTCAAAAAAAGGCCTCGATGAATTTCGAGGCCTTTTTTGTTATTTACACTTTAATAAGTACAATGTAATAAAAGGTTTATAGCCAAGCTTATTCTCTTCTTCCAAGCTATCGTCCAAGACTTTAAAAAGTTTATTGAAGTATTTGTTCTCATTGGGATGGTTAAAAAGATCATTCAATAGTTTAGGGATCTGAACTTCAAATGAAAAAACAACATCTCCTTTATCCACCATTCGCTTGAAAGAAGCAAGTCGAGAGAATAAAAGATCGGCGTTTCCTAAATTATAATGTATAACCATTTCTGCAAGTAATGCCACATGATGAATGTCTTTACGAACCGTTCCTGAAAGTGAAATGGCTTCATTAACAAATCTAAGTGCCTTTCTGAAGTTATTGGCATGCAAATGCATAATACTTAAGTAATAATTGCAGGTGATCTTTTCATCCAATGCTATAAACTCGTCGTTCTCTTCAAGTCCTATTTCAAATTGCTTAATGCGGTCGATATTCTCCTTTATTGCAGAGCTAGAAATAATAATACCCATTCTAACAAGTATGGTGATCGTGAAAATGTCATTCTTTAACGAATGTGAACGGCGTTTGCGATGCAATTCAATGGTTTTTGAAACTGCATCAATAACCGCTGAAGCTTCATTATATTTTTTTTGATGTTGCAATACAATACACAAATTCCTATTTGATCTCAGGTACTCACTAAAGTTATTCTCTTTTAATTCTGGATACCAATTAAAGATCACCTGGGTACGCTTCATATATTCGTAGGCTTTGTTGGGATCGGCCTGTTTCATTGCTAAAAATCCATTGATCTGATTATGGTACAATTTTGCAGTTGGGCTTAGAGCATTCTCTTCATTAGAAAGAATTGCACTGTATTTATCAGCAAAGGAATTTTGGCCCCCGAAAAAATAATTAGTGGTCGACTCTACCTTTATCATCGCCCACATGCTTTCAAGTTCAACCTGATTAAAATAATAGGTTGAGAATTCGGCCAAGAGTTTTTTATCATTTTCAAAATTATCATTGATGTAATCTACATCCACAAATTTGATGGCTGCCTTTATTTTTATTTCAATGGCTTCAATTCTTAAAAGATAGCTATAGGTGTAGCCTCTATATATCACCTTGTTCAACAATTTAGTGCCCTCCTTATAAAACCCCTTATGAAATAGAACTTGTGAGCGTTTGATCAAACTGTTATCATTTTCATTATCGTGCAACTGCTCTTTGTGCAGAGCAAAAAGAATGTCGAGTATCTTATAATACAGACGTGTAGCATTTCCTTGGGCTTTTATTATTGGGACAGTACTTTTCAGACTCGCTTTCTTTTCAAGCAGTAAAAAATCATTCAACAACTGACTTGAACCATTATCAAACGAAAAAGTTTTTAAGTTGAGGTGAACGTACCTTTTCTCGGTACGAGTCAATGATTTAACGAGTTGAATGAGATGTTGCGACATTTAGCCCTACAATAATGGCTGCAAAATAACACATACGTTTGAAATGTAAAAATTTATATCATATTTTATTGTATTTCAATTATATATACTAAATTTTATTGTTTGGGATGGTAATTTTAGACTGAATTTTGACGGTATTTGAATTTAGATAGTTGAAATTTGCAGTACGAAGCGATGAATTAATGTTATGACAACAATTATTTCACATCAGCAATTGGTCGCTTCAAGATTACAATAACAATAAAAAAAACTAGATGAAAAAAACAATTCAAATCGCTTTATTCTTGCTTTTAACAGCGGGATTTTCAAAAGCACAAACTTACCTCACTGAAGGATTTGAGAACCCCTTCGTAGGTAACCCATCGGCACCAAGCGGATGGACTCAAACGAGGTTAGTATTATTAGGAGATGGTGTTCCGGATATTGGAACAGGAGAAAAAGACTGGGAAAGAATTACAAATGTGAGTCCAACTATTTGGTCGCACGCTTGGTCAACTCCAGGTACTCAACCTTTAACTGCAAAAACAGGTTCAGCAGTATTGGCAATTAACAACGCCAATTTCGGTGGAACAACAGCAGCATTAGGAAACAGAAGAGTTGAGACACCGGTTGTGAACTTAGGTGCATCAACTAGTCCTTATGTAAGATTCTTTATGTTTTCGCCACTTGCAAATACGAACAATCAAGTACGTGTAGTTGCATCTAATGATGGCGGAACAACTTGGCAATATATTTCGCAGATCAGTCCTGGTACAGGATCAGCCACTGCGTTTTCAAGTAATTCGCCTTGGGACAGGATCAATGTGAAGATCCCTGCAGCATTTAAAGTAGCAAATGCAAAGTTCGCAATTGAAATCACCAATAATGGCTCAACTGGAAATTATTACATTGATGATTTTTCAATTGAAGAATTTTCACCAATTACAATTACGTCTGCAGCAACCGGTAACTGGTCGAATCCTGCAACTTGGGTAGGTGGTATTGTTCCTACAGGTGATAATAACGTTGTTATTGCTGCCGGACATACAATTACATGTGATCATATTACAGCTCGTATGCAAGATCTTAATATTTCTGCTACCGCTGTTTTTCAATACACCTCTACTACGGCCATTGCTCAAATATTTGGTGACCTAAACGTTGCTTCAACAGGTACGTTTTTCTCAGGTAATGGAGTTACTGGACGTAAATCATACTTTGGGGGAAACATCGTTAACAATGGTGTACTTAACTTTCAACCAAGTACAAGCACATCAGGTGCATTAAACTGGGTTGGATATGCACATACATATTCAGGTACCGGAACATTATTTAATAACCGTGTTCCGCAAGTAGGTCACTTTGCTTCCGCTGGCGTACAATATTTGAGTGCTTTTAGAATATCAAATTACGTAGGCTTATATGTAGGTACCGTTGATGCAACAAACTTAACACTAGGCGGTGGGCCTGCTTCTGCACTTTTCCAAACAGACAGAACTATCGGTTCATTCATTAACACGCCAACATTTGATAATACGCTTGTATCACAGCGTAGTATGGCTTACGTTACTCCATTAACAACTGCAAATCCCGGAGGTTTTTTCTTTGCTCATGCACCTGTTTCTTTAACTCCTGCTAACGAAATTTTTTCTGTTGCAGGTTCTTACAGTGTTACAGGTACTTTACAAATGAACACTTACAATAACATTTCACTTGGTTATTCATTAACAGTAGGTACTACTACTGGTGGTGGTCTTTCTTTAACAAGAGGAATTATTTCAACATCTAACGTAAATATGTTAGTGCTAAATACATTTATAGCAGGTGCATTTGGAACAACGCCTTCTACAATTGTATGTAATGGTACCAATTTTGGCGGCACACATGGCTCATATGTGAACGGACCAATAAGAATTATGTTCCCAACATTAGGAACCACCAACAGAACATTTCCTTTAGGTGTAGGTACTGCTTTCCATAATAATTTAGCAAGCGCTAACATTTATCGTCAAGTTACTGTTGGTTCTGGTGCAGTAGTTTGGGCAGGACAAAATATTACTGCTACAATTGAGAATGCTCCTAGTGGAACATTTAATGCACCGGTTACAGCAGTTTTTGGAAGCAGAGCTTACCGTTTGAATTTTAACGGTGGTCCTGGTTTACCAGCAAACGCTTTTGTAACATTAAATGCCAACAACTCTACATTTGGTGGAGCTGATAACTTATTAGGTAATTTACAAGATTTACGAATTGTACAAGCTAGTTCATTAACCGGACCTTGGTCAGAGCGTTCATTAACAGCGGGTACAGGACCGATCATCAACAACGCACCATTATCAAGATCAACTGTGAGCGCTGCTCCAGGACCGATCAATAACGGTGATGAATATTTTGCATGGGGAAGTACGGGTGGTGCTATTGACATTGCTGCAACTGGATTTATTAGTCCTCCTGCCACTGGATGTTACGGTAATAATCAAACAGTAGCGGTAAATATTTTAAATACCGGATTAACTACAATTAATTTTGCTACAAATCCGGCTACTGTAAATGCAGTTGTTTCTGGTGCTGTTAACTTTACGTTTGCTCCGGTGATAGTTAGTAGCGGTACTTTAGCCGCAAGTGCTACACAATCGGTGTTGATCTCAAATACATTTAACATGGTTACTGCCGGTAACTATGCGTTTGATGGTACAGTTACAACTGCCGGTGATCTTAATACAACTAATGATGTTTACACAACTATCACTAGAACAGTTACCACTGCAGTTAGCTTACCATTACAAGTTGATTTTTCAGGCTTCAACGGATCTAACCTTAGTACTCTTTTCCCTGGTTGGTCTGAGTCAAGTGGCACAACTCCAACTACCACAGCTTCGAACTGGTTAAGTCAAGTAGGTATTAGCGTTCCAACTAATACAACTTCCCGTTTAAATTTATGGGATGTAAATCAAAACGCTTGGATCTTAAGTCCAAAATTTACTGCAGGTGCCGGTTCACAAATAACTTTTGATGCAGCCTTATCTGCATTCAACAATACAGTAAACACTGGGGTTTTAGGCTCGGATGATATGTTAAGAGTTATGGTGTCAACGGATTGTGGAGCTACTTATGTTCCTATTTTCACTGTTAATGCCTCAAGTAACTTAAATCTTAATTTCACCAATTTTATAGTTCCTTTGGGAGCATATAATGGTCAGGATATTATTGTTGCATTTTACGGAACAGATGGTCCGATCAACGATGCACCTGATATGGATATTCATATTGATAATATCAATATCTACAATTTACCAGCCTTTGATGCCGGCATTTCTGCATTATCTAGTCCATCAACTTCTGGTTGTTATTCAAACAATGAACCGGTAAATGTAACGTTAAAGAACTTTGGTTCTAACACCATTTCAACCTTCCCTGTTTCAGTGATCGTGAGTGGAGCCGTTAATCAAACATTAACAGCAACATTTGTTGGAACACTTGCTTCAACTGCTTCAGTTACAGTAAACGTTGGTAACTTGAACATGAGTACAGCAGGTGTTTACAACTTCAAATCATTCTCATCATTACCGGGAGACAATATTCCTTCTAACGATACGAATGTGACTTCAAGAACAGTATTTCCTACATACACATTACCTTTGATCAATGGATTCAACGGATTTAATGGTTCAAATCTTCCAACAGTTTATGTAGGTTGGAAAGAAGCACAAGGTGCAACAGCTCCAGGTACAGGTACTCTGTCTAGCTGGACAAGTCAAACAGCTTTAAGTGCACCAACAAATACGAATTCGCGTATTAATTTATTCGGAAACACTCTTAGGGAGTGGATCGTTGGGCCTAAATTTATTGCAACATCAAGCACACAAGTTACATTTGATGCTGCTTTAACCGGTAATACTACTGCGCCTTTCACACCAAGTGTTATGGGTAGCGATGATCGTTTATTAGTTTATGTATCGAACAATTGTGGCGCAAGCTATACACCGATATTTACAATTAGCGCAACAACTAGCTTAACACCTACATTTAGTAATTTTGCAGTGAATCTTTCTGCGTATGCAGGTCAAGAATTAATAGTTGCATTCCAAGCTAACGATGGTATTATTGATGATGTTGAGAGTTACTTTTTACACTTAGATAACATCAATATTTATAACATCCCTGCGCAGGATGGTGGTATCACCGCTATAACAAGTCCTTCAGCTGTTGGCTGTTACGGAGCAGCAGAAAACGTTCAAGTGACTTTAAAGAACTTTGGTTCAAGTTCAATTTCTAACGTTCCGGTTTCTGTTGTTGTTAGTGGTGCTGTATCACAAACATTAACTACAACTTTTGCAGGTCCATTAGCTTCATCAGCAACCATAGCAGTGAACGTTGGTACATTGAACATGACAACTGCCGGCACTTATAGCTTCAACGCTTATACATCGTTGGCTGGTGATGGATTTGTTTTCAATGATTCAACAAAAACCACACGTAACTCACTTGCAACTTATACTATTCCAATGGTGAATGGATTCAATGGATTTAATGGTATTAACTTACCAACCATCTATGCTGATTGGAGAGAATCACAAGGTGCTCTTGCGCCTAGTACTGCAACAATCTCTAATTGGACAAGCCAAACTGCTTTAAGCGCACCAACAAATACCAATGCTCGCATTAATCTTTTTGGAAACACATACAGAGAGTGGATCGTTGGGCCTAGATTTGTTGCTACTTCTAGTACCCAGGTAACTTTTGATGCAGCATTAACCGGAAATACTACAGCACCATTTACACCAAGTGTAATGGGAAGTGATGACAAGGTGATGGTTTATGTATCTACAGATTGTGGTGTTAACTTTACGCCAATTTACACAATCAGCGCGGCAAATAACATAGCGCCTACTTTCAGTAATTTTGCTGTAAGTTTATCAGCTTATGCCGGACAAGACGTAATGGTTGCTTTCCAGGCAAATGATGGAACAATTGATGATCCTGAATCTTACTTCTTCCATTTAGATAATATCAATATCTATAATTTACCAAATCAAGATGCCGGTATTACCGATCATACAAGCCCAGCTACAACCGGATGTTTTGGTCCTTCAGAAAACGTGATCGTTACTTTAAAAAATCACGGTGCCTTAAGTATCACAAACGTTCCTATTACAGTTTGGGTAAGTGGTGCTGCAGCAGCAACTTTAAATACAACTTATACAGGAACATTAGCGCCTCAAGCTACTGTGGCTATTACTGCGGGAACTTTAAATATGATTGCAGGTGGCACTTATAGTTTTAATACGTTTAGCTCTTTATTTGCTGATGGTTACTTCTTAAATGACACATTAAAATCTACACGTTTCACAGCTCCACTTTTCCCAACACCACAAGCTGTTAACTTTACAGGATTTAATGGTTCAAATGTTCATACATTGTTTGCTGGATGGGCTGAAGGAACAGGAACTGCAGTACCAACAAGTACAACATCAAACTGGACATCACAAACCGGATTGAATGGACCTACTAACATTACCGCAAGGTTACGTTTATTCGCAGCAACTACGAATGCTTGGTTGATTAGTCCTAAAGTTGCGGTGAATGTGAACTCACAATTAACTTTTGACGCTGCCTTAACTCAATTTGCGAGCACAACTGCTTCAGCAACGCTTGCAAATGATGACATGGTGCGTGTGATGGTATCAACTGACTGTGGTATTTCGTTTGCTCCGATATTTACCTTAAGTTCGACCAATAGTTTATCTACAACGTTTACTAATTATACTGTTTCTTTAGCTCCTTATGCGGGCCAAAATGTAATATTAGCATTCTTTGGAACAGACGGTCCTTCTGATGATGTACCGGATAATGATATTCACTTAGATAATATTAATATCACTACACCTTACGGTGATGACATGAGCGCAACTGCAATTGTTACACCATCAGCCTTGGGTTGTTACTCGGCTGCTGAACCTGTAAATGTTGAGATCAAGAACTTTGGTATGAATACACAAACCTTAGTTCCTGTAACAGCAGTAGTAAGTGGTGCTTTGAACCAAACTTTAACCGGAACCTATACCGGAACATTATTAAGTGGGCAAACAGCTACATTTACAATTGGCTTAATTAATATGTCGGCATTTGGAACCTATTCATTTAATGCTTTCACAGGATTAGCTGGTGATAATCAGCCACTGAACGATGCATTAACAAGTTTAGCTACAAGAACAGTAGTTGCTCCTATTTCAATTCCATATTCGCAAAACTTTAATGCAACATTATCATTACCTGCAGGCTTTACTTCTAACGGTTATAATGTAATGGCAAATCATGGAGAGAATTACAACAATAATGCGCTATCTAGAAATCTATGGGCTACTACAAATACATTAGCCGTTGTTACCTTACCAAAAATGGGTACGGTAACTGCAACCTCTTCGTTGAAATATGATTACCGTATTCAGAACTGGAGTGGTTATCCTGCATCAGCAGCTACTTCAACTTTAGACTGGGCAAATGATAGTTTAAATGTTTATGTTTCTATTGACTGTGGCGCAACATTCTCTTTAGTTCAATCAAACAATGCAGCAAACCACACACCAACGATCAGCTTAACTACTAAGTCTGTAAATTTGGCGCCATTTGCTGGTAATGATATTATCATACGCTTTATTGCGAAAAAAGATCCTGCCGGTTCTGGTGACTATTACCCAGATCTTGATAATATCAATATTTGTGCTGGTCCTCCAAATGCACCTGTAGCAAGTTCTACATTAATATGTAACTCGAACTCTGTTGCTTTAACTGCATCTGGTACAGGTTCATTAAGTTGGTATGCTACTTCTACACCAACCAATGCAATAGCTACAGGTACACTATTCAATACACCAACGTTAACCAACACAACCATTTATTACGTGAAGGATTCAACATTGTGTGGTAATAGTATCTTAACTGCGGTAAACGTTACTGTGAGTCCAACTCCTACTTTAAATGCAGTATCATCTAACAGCTCAATTTGTGTTGGATCAAGTGCTACCTTAACAGGTTCAGGAATGAATACGTATACTTGGAGTACAACTTCTACTAATACTGTAATTGTTGTTACACCAACAACTTCTACAACGTATACTGTTAGTGGTTATTCAGCTTTATGTTTATTAACGCAAACAACTACAGTTTCTGTAGGGGTTAATGCACTTCCTTCTGTTTCTTTAACGGCAGGTGCAACAACCATATGTGCAGGAGCAGGTAGTATTACCTTAGTAGGTTCACCTGCAGGAGGATCATATTCTGGTGCATCGATCACAGGTAGTTTGTTGAGTATTTCAAATCCGGGAACTTTTGTTCCGGTGTATACTTTCACAAGTAGTGTTACAGGATGTTCAAACTCTGCTTCAACTACAGTGGTGGTTGGTAACTGTACAGGTTTCAATACCCTAACCGGAAATACAAGTACGATCAATATCTATCCTAATCCTAACAATGGAAACTTTGTGATAGATATGACCTCAGCATCAGAAAGAACAATTGAAGTGATCGATATTTCAGGTAGAGTTGTTCTAATGATCAAGTCGTCAGAAAGCAGTATACCTGTGAATATCTCAGATCTTACAAATGGAATGTATCAAGTAAGAGTAAGGTCAGAATTTGAACAAAGCATATTCAAAGTAATTAAGCACTAAAAGTTCTCTAGTTTATTTAGTGTGTTAAGAGGTCCCTCCGGAATTTATTTCGGGGGGATTTTTTTTGCACTTATTATAAAAACGGATTTGGAAATTCTTAAACAGAATTTAAGCTAACAGCCTAATGAACTAATTATTTGGGCGTGCCCCCATGAAGTGAAAAACCGGACATACTCTGGAAGTTTTTCACTTCATGGGGTCGGGCTTTCGCCACTCGCTCTTTTTTATCTCTTTCTCACAAAAAAATTATTCACATGAGATAAAAAAGGAGCTCAAAAAATGGCTCAATCCCTCACGCAAGAACCGCATCTGTCTAGAAATTCAGGTCAAATTATATACACTTAAAGTAATCGAAGGTCTCTAAGCAATCGCTGCATTTGTAAAGCGCTTTGCAGGCAGTGCTGCCAAATTGAGAAACTAGTAATGTGTTCTTGCTTTTACAACGCGGACAAGTAACCGCTTTATGTTTACCGGTGATGAATGATTTATCGGTTGTTGATTCTTCGGGTGGAGCAATTCCGTATTTTTGTAATTTGAGTTTTGCTTCTTCGCTTAACCAATCGGTGGTCCATGCCGGACTATACACCATTTTTACCGTTACAGTTTTAAACCCATTCTCTTTTAATTTAGAAACAACGTCATCTTCCATTTGTTTCATCGCAGGACATCCGCTGTACGTTGGCGTAATGATCACTTCAATAGCATCGTTACCTAGATCTTTCACTGATCTTACAACACCAAGTTCTACTATGGTTATTACCGGTATTTCCGGATCAGGAATTTCAGAAAGTAGGTTTAATATTCTTTGTTCAAAGTTCATTTGATAACAAATGTAATTAATGTTATCTAATCTTTATATGATTTTTGACAGGCCTTCACATTATCTTCAGGATCAAGATCTATAAGCTTATTATAGGGATCTATTCCTACCATAAAAGGCTCTTCAGCTAAAGTGAATTCTATCTTTTGTTCCTTACCAACGATCTTGTATTTCTTAAAAATAAGTTCTTTCCCTAGCTGATCTTTATTTTTAGTATTCTTGGCAAACACACCTACATCAATCCAATCATTCACTAAAACATCCTTTGCTTTTCCTAAGCTATCACTTTTAGTTTTACCGGCATTGATCAGCATGGTCACTTTGAATTGATCATTAACTTTTTGAACACTTACGTTGCGCACTTTATTATCAAAAACAACGATGCGTTCAAATAGATCTATTAACGTTTCTTTTAAAGAATCAGGCGTAGAGCGTTTGATCTGTGCATAAAAATCTTTAGCTGTTGTATATGGCGGCTCTTGAAATGCCTTGTCTTTTAAATAACGCTTCATGGCCAAATTCAAACTATCCTCACCTATATAATCTTTTAAAGAGTACATGATCATGCTTCCTTTGTTGTAATGAATGTATTGTTGGTTCTCTACAAGCATTAACGGCACCTCTTTCCTGCTCTCTTGAGCTCTTCCCATTAAATAACGATCCATTTCATACTTCAAGAATTTCTTCATGGCCGGTTTGCCATATTCTTTTTCCATTACCATTAATGCACTGTACTGACTCATGGTTTCACTCATTAATGTAGAACCTTGCACATCGGCGCCAATTATTTGATGTGCCCACCACTGATGGCCAATTTCATGCGCCGTAACATAAAAAGGGAAATCAATACTCTCTGCATCATCGGGATCAACCTTTGCAATAAATCCTATAGATTCTGAATACGGAATTGTGTTAGGGAATGATTGCGCAAAACTCGCGTATCGCGGAAACTCAATGATACGAACTTGTTTATGCTGATATGGCGAAAAGTTTGCAGTATAATAATTCAAAGACTTTTTTGTACTGTTAACCATGCGGTCTAAATTGTAAGTATGATCCTTGTGATAATAGATCTCTATATTTACCACATTTGTTGGATCATTTGGATTCACCCACTTGTCTTTTAATACCGAATACTCAGCCGATAAAAAAGAATAAAAGTTAAGTATCGGTTTATCCATTTTATATTTAAAATATTTTCTGCCATTACTTTCCCATTCCTTTTCTAAATATCCGGGAGCAATAGCTATTTGTGAAGGAATGGTTGAAACAGTAGCTTCAAATCTGATCCAATCTGCATCTTTAGCAATATAGGTGTTAGCATAAGCGGTGGTATCATCAATAGATGCTGTGCGCGGTTTAGGGGTTAGATCATATTTCTTTCGCGTAGAATTATCACCTATCTCTAAATTATCATTGTAACCTATGAAAGGCAAAGCACTGCTGTTAAAAAACGTTCCATTGTCAACGATGTCGGTAGATGAACCACTTTCTGAAAATCCATGTGAATAATGTTCCAAGGTGAAATCTAAGCGGATACTATCTCCAGGCATCATTGGTTTTGCTAATTTATAAGAGTAGAATCCAAAGTCGTTATCATCTATTTCCTTCTTATGAACGGCTTGAAGCTTGATCTCTTTTATATCCTTAGGCTCATACATTCCTACATAGATCTTTGTGATAGCTTGTTTGTGTTTGTTCTTTAAATAATAATGACCTTTTACTTTCGCTCCTTGTTCATTCGGAAAAATATCAACTTCTACACTCGAAGAAACGATCCTCGGCTGTAGATCTTTAGCGCATACCTTA
>Ga0209972_10003676_pt1 | contig 11934 bp, 13 predicted proteins | sample NOAtaG_7_FD_187302 | JGI IMG/M metagenome (GOLD analysis project Ga0209972, IMG submission 187302) | Freshwater lake microbial communities from Lake Erie, under a cyanobacterial bloom - NOAA_Erie_Diel1S_2200h metaG (SPAdes) (version 2) | ecosystem: Environmental > Aquatic > Freshwater > Lake ...
TAGCAGCAATTTCCCTTGGTTTGCTGGTTCTATTTCTTGCTGTTCCTTTTCCACCTTTATGGGTTCTCGCGGATCTGTTCTACTGTCTCTTCGTCGCTTGTTCCTAATTTTTCTTTGATGATCAGCGCCCCAAGCACCATCTGAAATGGCTTTGCTGGTGCTCCTTGTCCTTCGCTAAATTGTTCTGCATATTCACTCTCAAATTGTTCCCACGGTAATAGTTCCGCTAATTTTACCCATCGATTTTCTCCTGACAGTTTGCCGCCAAATGGTAAGTAGAAATTCTCGAATGATAGTTGTCCTATAGGGGTTTTTCGGTACATGAAATTTTATCGGTGCAAGGTTTTTTCTTTGTTTTGCTGCTTTTCTTTGCATTTTATCAGTTTTCAAGGCAACGAAAACTAATGCTCGTATGCTTTTCTTGCTTTTTCAGCAAGCCCTAATTAGAGAGTTCTATCCCAAAAGTACTAACTTCAATATCGTGAAAGAAGAAGACTTTCAGGGAGCCGTGGATTTTATAAATCACAGACCGAGAAAATCTCTTGACTATCGTACCCCTTACGAAGTATTCTTTGCTTCATCAGAACTCGTTGCATTTCATAATTGAATTAGCGATAATAATTAACTAGATTAAGTCTCTAGTAAGCAGGAAGGCTTAATTATTTGTAGGATGCGTTAGTGCAACGTAACGCATCCATTGGTTAAAGATGATGCGTTACGCTATCGCTAACCCATCCTACATTTAATTGCAACAACTTACTTAAGTACATAATTAACATCATATTATTTTTGAGGATTTCTCTATGAAACGTTCCGAGTCACTTGCTGAGATTTTAACTGGAGATCTCCCTAGTGTCATTGCTGACTTTCAAGGAATTATTGTTGATGTCAATGAGCATTTTGAAATATTTACGGGATGGAAAAAACAGGAAATTGTTGGGCAACTGATCTCGGTAATTTTACCAAGTTATTTTCGAGAATCTCATCATATGGGATTTTCTCGCTTCACTGCATCTGGTGTTGCGACTATTCTCAATCACCCACTAGAGCTTAAAGTTATTACTAAAGACGAGCGAGAGATCCTATCTGAGCACTATATTCTTGCTGAAAAACAAGACGATAAATGGAGCTTTGGGGCAACACTTCGACCACTTGAATCTTGATTTTTTAGTTGACAATCCTAAGATTATATTCATGGAATCTACACCTTCTCAAATACAGGAACTGCGATCGACTCTAGGGAAAATGGAAATCGCTCTGGGTGCAGTAGATAGTGCTATTGTCTGGACTAATGCAGAAGGACTTATCCAATGGTGTAATAAATCTTTTGATCGCTTAGTTGGAAAATTACATATTATGATTTTGGGCAAAGAATTGCCGCCACTTTTGCCTCTGCATTATGATGACATTCTTGTACCAGCCGATAAATATCCCGTGGCATTAGCTATGGAGAAGAAAGGAAAAATTAGTGAGTGTTACGAGTGCTATCTTAGCGAGAAAGTCTCGATTCTTGAGGTTACTTCTACTTATGTGGAAATAGAGCTTAACGAGCCAAAAGAGATTAGCATAGTTATCACAATTAATGATATTACTGAACAACAAAGAGCCCAGATATTATTGCAGCAGTCTAAAGCAGAATTAGAGAAGAGGGTAAATCTTAGAACTCAAGAACTAGTCGAATTGAATGAGCGGCTAAATCAACAAAATTATGAGCTCCAAATAGCCAAACAAACAGCAGAAGATTCTAACAAAGCAAAAAGTTCTTTCTTGGCAACAATGAGCCATGAAATTCGGACACCAATGAATGCGGTGATTGGAATGACAGGTTTATTAATTGAGACTAATCTGGATGCGCAACAGCGAGATTTTGCTGACACCATTCACAACAGTGGAGAGCACCTACTAAACCTTATAAATGAAATTCTAGATTTTTCTAAACTGGAAGCCCATGAGATGCAGTTAGAGATACTTGACTTTGATATAGAGTCAAGTATAGAGGAGATCGCTGATATTTTAGCTAAACCTGCTCATAGTAAAGGCATAGAAATAGCTACGTTTTTCCATCCAAACACTCCAAAATATTTGCAAGGAGATATCAGTCGCTTACGACAAATTTTATTGAATTTGACTAATAATGCCATTAAATTTACTGAACAAGGAGAGGTGATCATTGAAGTAAGCCTAGAATCTGAGCTAGAAAATTCTGTTGTTTTGAGGTTTGCTGTGATTGACACTGGGATTGGGATACCAGAATCTTCTCAGTCCAAGCTATTTCAGCCTTTCATTCAAGTTGATGCTTCAACAACTAGACAATACGGGGGGACAGGCTTGGGTTTGGCTATCTGCAAACAACTGGTAGAGCTAATGGGAGGAGAAATTCATTTAGAAAGTGAAGAGGGAAAAGGTTCAACCTTCTGGTTTACAGTTCCTTTTCAAAAGCAAATTAATAAATCTCATAAAAATCATAGCTTAGGGATAGAGCACCTTCAAGGGCTAAAGGTTTTGGTGGTTGATGACAGCATTACGAACTGTAATATCCTTTATCATCAGCTGAAATCTTGGGGGATGGTGGTCGATGTACTTATCCAATCTACTGATGTTATTCCTTGTCTACTTCGAGCCATAGAGATGGGGCAGCCATATCAAGTTGCACTACTTGATATGCAAATGCCTGATTTAGACGGCGAGCAGTTGGGAATCCAAATTAAAAGCTCCAAAATCTTGAAGGATGTGCATTTAACCATGCTTACTTCTCTAGATCAAAGTGGTGCTGCGAGGCGTATGTTGGAGATTGGCTTTGCTGACTATCTCTGTAAACCAGTCCGCAAAGCGCGTTTGTTAAATAGTTTAGTTGATACAATCGCAGGAACACCAGATGAACAAACAATAATCAAAGAGAACCTTAAAACCAAAGAAATTCGCCCTGCTTCAAAACTCAGAATATTGCTTGCTGAAGATAGTCCGATCAATCAAAAAGTTGCCGTCAATCAATTGCACAGTTTGGGCTTTAAGGTAGATGTTGTCGCTAATGGGCAAGAAGCTTTAGATCTACTTGAAAAGGTTCCCTACGATATTATTTTAATGGATTGCCAAATGCCAATCTTTGATGGCTATAACGCTAGTCGGCAAATTCGCGATCGCGAAGCAGCCCCAAATTATAAGTTCCCAAAACTAATTATCATCGCGATGACTGCTAATGCAATGCAAGAAGATCGCGATCGCTGTCTTGATTCGGGCATGGATGATTTTTTGAGTAAACCTGTACGCAAAGAAGATTTGGCGAGAAAGTTAGATTACTGGAACCAGATTCTATCCGAGAAAGGTGATGTAAATTTTGTTCCTAATATTGAGATCTTATTGCCAAAGAGTTATACTTCTGAAGTTGATGACATCCTCAATGATTCTGAAGTAGAAATTGATTGGCAATATCTTGACGAAATGTGTAGCGGTAATAATGAATTTAAGCAAGAGCTATTGCAAGCTTACTCAATATCGATGCCTGAGCATGTAGAAGCTTTGGAGATCGCAATATCTACAAAAGAATATATAAATATTGAGCATGAAGCACATTTTATCAAAGGATCAAGTTCAGCGATCGGGATTACTGGAGTTGCAAAATTAGCTAGTTTATTAGAAGAAAACGGCAAAAACAAAAAAATGCCAGAAAACACTCCGATCTTCCTTAAGAAAATTTCAAAAGATATTGAACAGATAAAAAATCTAGCTCAGGAGATTGGGACATAATACTTAACTATTCTCATGCAATAGCGGCTATCTGCGGTTTTATCATAGGTAAAGATATTCATCATTTGACTGATCAAACTTAGCCCACGTCCTCCTAAAGCATTAACGTCAACTTCATCTAGTTTTAACAGTTTTTCTGAGAGATCGAAACCTGTCCCAAAATCAAACACTTTGATCTCAATGAAACTATCCGTAAGATTTGCCTCTAAGCTAATGGGTGTTTCCGACGGCTTTTCCCTATGGGGCATGACGCACAGAATTGGTAAATACCTTGGCTAGAGCTGTCTTACACCGTAACCAATCAGAATTTGGGACGGATGTATGCGAAAGTTGCTCAAACCAATTCAAAACGTGAACAAGATCGTTAAGACTAGTGGTTACTTGTAAAAAAATTATTTGAGACACTGCAGTTCTACCAAGATAAGTTTTGAGATAAAATTATGACTTACGTAAAAATGCCCTGAAAGCCTCATTTTGCCGTAGGGGCAATTCATGAATTGCCCTTACGGCTCGTTCTTTTGCGTAAGTCCTAAAAATATAAATCTGATTGTAAATTTATTAGTAACTGAGATATGGTTCTTTAAGGAACTAATTTTCAGTTTGAATGATGTTTTTTCTAATTAAATTAATTTAATTAGAAAAAACATCATATAACTCTATCTAAATATAGTACTTCAGGCAAATAGAATGTTACAAATTCTAGTAATTGATGACGATCTTGTCATGCAGATGATTTTAAAAAATACTCTGCAAAGTCAAGGCTATAAGGTGATTGTGGCTAAGAATGGAATTGAGGGAATATCTTTAGCAAAAAAACAGCTTCCTGCTCTAGTCATCTGTGATTGGATGATGCCAGAAGTAGACGGGCTAGATGTCTGTCGTCAACTCAAGCTAGATCAAAATTTATCGTCAACATTTTTTATTTTGCTAACCTCTAAAGGAGCTGTAGAAGACAAAGTTCAAGCTTTAGATAATGGAGCTGATGATTTCTTGTCTAAACCGATTGACAAAACAGAATTAATCGCTAGTGTAAGAGCTGGGCTAAGAATTTATCAGCTTAATCAAGACTTACAACTACAAAAGCAATTATTAGAAGCAGAGATTGCAGAGGCAAGTGAATATATCCAATCTCTTTTACCAGCAGCCTTAAAAGGTGAAGTTAATATCCTTGCTGAGTTTATTCCCTCTAGTCAATTAGGGGGAGATTGTTACGATTTTTATTGGTTAGATGATGATCATCTAGCTATTTACCTGATTGATACTTCTGGGCATGGCGTTGGTTCAGCCCTATTATCCATCTCAATTTTAAATCTCTTGCGATCGCAGTCTTTCGGTAAAGAGAAGTTTTATGAACCAAGTAAAATTATGACTGAACTAAATCAAGCTTTTCAGATGAGTCAGCATAATGGTCGTTACTTTACGATGTGGTACGGAGTATTCAAGCGATCGCAACGTAAACTGACCTTTGCTAATGCTGGACATCCTAAAGGGCTATTGATTGCGAGAGATCTCGAAAATCCTCAAATACAGGAACTGCCGAGTTTAGATATACCTGTCGGATTTTTCCCAGATGTTGAATATTCTAGTTCGGAGATTTCGGTTCCTCTAAACAGCAGGCTCTATATTTTTAGTGATGGCATTTTTGAAGTCAGTCAAGAAAATGGCAAAATTTGGGGCGTGATTAATTTTTTCGATCTCTTGAAAGAGAAATTTGCCGTAGATGAAGAAGTTACTGCCAATTTAGTTCTTCAAAAGATTCGTACTGGAAATCCAACTGCCAAGTTTGATGATGATGTTTCATTATTGAAAATAGATTTTCTATAGAAATGGATAGAGTAGTGCTCTGCGCTGCTACTGCCAAGGGAGTTGCGCCGCAACTTTCTTGGCGGTTCTGCGTTTGATTTCAAGAGATCAATGCATCAAACGCTGCGCGATCTGACAAAATATCAAAAACCTTATCCATTTTGGTTAATTTCAAGGTGATTTTGATCTGATCATTGAGAGAGCAAAGATATAACTTAGCTCCTTTTGATCTAACTCGTTGCAGTGTCACCACCATCGCTCCCAGACCAGAACTATAGCAATGTAAGCTTTGCTTAGGACATAAAACCCAAAAGATGGCAGAGCGAAGCTCTGCCATCTTTTGGGTTTTGAATTGTCCTATCTATCTCTTACGTTGCTATATCCATAAAAAAATATTGGTAAGGTCAATTAAAATTGTCTCAACTCCAGCCTCAAGGCGATCGCTAACTTGACTACCTCCAGCAGTATCAATAATAGGACTTACGCAAAAGAACGAGCCGTAGGGGCAATTCATGAATTGCCCCTACGGCTCGTTCTTTTGCGTAAGTCCTAAGAATATTAGCACTCAAGGGTCATGCTTTCGTATGTTACCCCACGAGTTGTTTGAATTCGCTCAGTGGGATTGGCTTTAATTTTATGGACAAACTGTGATTTTGTCATCTCTGCATTCACCGCACTATTCTCCACATCAAGATCTAGTTGAGCGAGGTTGCGATCAATTTCAGCAAGGCGATTAACTATTTGCTGCTGGCGATCGCATACTCGCACCAATTCTTCTTGCAGACTTTCTTTCTCATTAGCGAGTTGATGCATCTGAATATATAACGCTGAAGGAGTTTTACGCAAAGGCATAGAACGCAACTTTGGCTGGATGGGTCTACGAGATGCACGAGAGATAGTCATAGGACTTAGTCCTGATAGACATTTTATTTGGTTGTAAAAACTTTTAATCAGTAAACAATTTTATGATTTAGTTGGACTTGGCTCAAAGAATACTTTATATAAAATAAATCCGACTAGCGCCATAATACCTATTGAAATTGCCGCTGTAACTAGCCTAAATATAAAACTCAGAATTGTAAAGGAAACTAAGCCGATCACCACGATCGCTGCAACTTTGGTTGCTCCAGTAAGGCTATTGACCCAAGCAATTAGACTACCCAATCCAGTTTTAGCTGCCTCAACACTTTGACCAATAGCAATACGTTCTGGCTCAGCACGTTTGTTTGGGTCGTGAGTTTGACCACTTGCTTGTTGTTTATTGCCCATCACTTCGCGCTCTAGCTCACGAAAGCGTTCTTCTAGGTTATCGGGTTGACTCATATCAGCAAATGAATAAAAAACTATGTTTCATTCTACTGCATACCTTGGAATCCCCTCAAAATTTAAGATAATTCTATAGCAATTTAAGCTAAACCAAAACCAATAAAGTTGCGCCCCGCAAGGGCGCAACTTTATTGGTTTTGGCAATTTATTTTGCACAAGTACTTATTGCAAACAATTCTAAACATAAGTCTAGAGAGCTATCCCGAATTTTATTACAAATTGTTAAAATAATATGTAAACTAAAGTCTACAAGATGAGTCTCTAAAAATCCTATGCCTGCAACCAAAAAAGACTTTGCGTTAGATCGTTATGATGTCGATGCGATCGCAGACTACTATCGCAACCAACCTTTTAAAGTCTGGTGGCGATGCATAGTGATTTTTGTGCCACTAATCTGGTTGTTTCTGAGACTACGGCTCAATGCTAAAGCTTCAGCAAAAGAATTAAAAAAATTAGCGATCGAATCGCGTAAGCTGCTTACCCGTTTGGGCCCAGCATTTATCAAAATTGGTCAAGCACTCTCCACTCGTCCCGACATCGTGCCGCCTGTGTTTATGGATGAACTCGCTGAACTTCAAGATCAGCTACCACCGTTTCCTAATGAAATCGCTTTCCAATTTATTCGCGATGCATTGGGAGACGATCCATTAGAAGTTTATGCAGAGATCTCTGACAATCCGATCGCAGCTGCTTCCCTCGGGCAAGTTTATAAAGGCAAGCTCAAAACAGGTGAACTCGTTGCTATCAAAGTGCAGCGCCCTGACATCGCCGCAGGTATCGCCCTTGACATGTATATCCTGCGTGGTATTTCCGTATGGCTCAAAAAGACCTTTAAATTCGTTCACACAAATTTAGCAGCGATCCTTGATGAGTTTGCTAGTCGCATCTTTGAAGAAATGGACTACACATTTGAAGGTCAAAATGCCGAGAAGTTTGCTAATTACTATGGAGGATTAGACGAGGTTTATGTTCCCAAAATCTATTGGCAATATACCGCTAGACGCGTATTGACAATGGAATGGATTGAAGGCATCAAATTAACCAATGTACTAGCAGTAAAAGAAGCAGGATTTGATAGCCGCCGCATTATCGAAGTTGGCGTGCAGTGCTCTCTGCGCCAGTTACTCGATTATGGCTATTTTCATGCCGATCCTCATCCTGGCAACTTATTAGTAATGGGTGATGGCAAACTCGCCTATTTAGACTTTGGGATGATGAGCCAAGTTTCGGCTGAACAGCGCTTTGGACTAATCGAAGCGATCGTGCATTTAGTCAATCGTGATTTTACGGCTCTATCTAAAGACTATGTACGTTTGGGCTTCTTGACAGAAGATATTGACTTTGAAGGAATTGTGCCTGCTCTATCGGAAGTCTTTAATCCACCTGAAGGTCAAAGCTTGACTCAAATGGATTTCAAAGACATGACTGATCAACTTTCGCAGATCATGTATGACTATCCATTCCAAGTCCCAGCTTATTATGCACTAATCATTAGATCGCTAGTCACTTTAGAAGGGATTGCTTTAAGCGTCGATCCCAATTTCAAAGTTTTAGCAGTCGCCTACCCCTATGTAGCAAACCGTTTACTAAATGACTCTGCCCCAGAATTACGGATGGCTCTGAAAGATCTACTCTTCCGTGATGGCGAGTTTCGTTGGAATCGTTTAGAGAATTTATTGAGCAATGCTCAAGAGAATCCCGATTATAATTTGAACGGAACTCTCGATAAGGGAATTGAATTCTTGCTTTCAGATCGCAGCGAATTTATGCATGATCGTATTATTGATGAAATCGTTAAAGGTATTGAAGTTGAGACGAGTAAGCGTTTGCCAGAAAGGTTTCGCACTTCTCTAATTGGCGATATTGTGATTGATCCTAAAGTCAAAGCATCAATATCTACAACTGAAGCCCCTTCAAGTTTGGGTTATATTGCCAGATTATGGACAATTCTTCAAAAAGATAAGGCGATCGCACCCGCAGATATTCTGCCCTTAGCAACCCGTATACTCAGTAAGCGTCAAACGCTTACTATTGGACGTGATGTTATCTCTAAACTAGCTCAGCGATCGCTAGTGCGAGTAGTGCGCGAAATGTTATTACGCGACGAGAAGAAATATCAAGATGATAAGCAGCAGGATTTGGTCAATAATTCTATTCGCAATCCTCAAGGCAAAGAGCGAGAACTAGTTGGCTCTGGTTTAAGACGACCTGTAAATGGTCGTAGTTGGTAAAACAAAAGGAGCGTTTAACGCTCCTTTTGTTTTTTAAAAGAAAAGTTCTATTCCTGACTCTGTGCAAGCAGTCTCCAGCAAATCACTTAAACTCAGTTCCCCAGCCCATTTTTGCAAATAATCTAAATCAAGGCGATCGCCCTGAATCTTTAGTACACCCAAAACATCGCGCCATTGCCTCTGTGATTCATTCTTAGTCATTCGATACCAGACTAGTTTTTGCAAAATGATATCTTCAGGAGTGGGCAAGACTAGCGTTTGATCGGGGTTTTGCCGAACTAATTGCGATCGCCGACGTTGAAATTCAATTTGAGGAAAAGGATTATCTTTAAGTACAAAAACATCTATTTTCCCCAGAGAGTCATTATCAATAAGATTAAAAGAACGTTTAAACCTAATTGCATCTCGAACCGCATCTTCAGACACATAGAATCTCGGTTGAAGAGCTTGCAGTAGTGGAATTAGTTTTCCTATTTCTAAATCAGCAACAATATCCACATCTTCGGTTGCTCTCGGCTCTCCCATCAATGTACTTGCAACTGAGCCACCGACTAAATAGGGAATATCTAAATTATTAAAAATTGTGGCTATATCCAGCGCTAGTGAAATTGGATCAGTAAGCATAAGCGGTTGAGCGTATTCAGAAATATTTTGATAGACAAGATCGGAAAAATTAGATTTTAATGTAGCTTTAGCAAATTCATATCGCAATTCCTCTAAGCTTGCTTTTGGATAACGTTGTTGAAGACCAATTAAACAAAGTTCTAAGCATCCTTTTGTCCAACTGGTTGCCCTTTCAGCTTTTTGAATTAGAGTTAGTGCTTTTAACCGACTAAACAGATATATCTCTGCATCAATGCTGGTGTCAATGGATTGGGTTTTGTATCCTTCAGGAGCGCTTAGCATGTAATTTTACCTGTCCATCTGACTAGGGCAAACAAAGGTTAATATAAACGAAAACACCCTGTAAATTATGCTAACACAAGCCGATCTTAAGAGTGAGCTAGATGCATTGGCTAGTCCAACAAAAGCGATCGTGCTTTCTCGCTTTTTTAAAACGGGTAAAGGCGAGTATGGAGAAGGCGATCGCTTCTTAGGAATTACCGTTCCAGAGCAACGCCAATTAGCCAAAAAGTTTATCAGTCTTGGCTTTGATGAGATAGAAAAGCTCCTACAAACGGACATGCATGAATATCGTCTTACTGCGCTACTGATTCTTACCTATCAATATCCTAAAGCCGATACTTTTAAACGAGAAGAAATCTTTAAGTTCTATCTCAAGCATACCAAATGGATTAACAACTGGGATTTAGTGGATGTTACCTGCCGTCAGATTTTGGGCGTACATTTACTTCATCAAGACCGCAATATTCTGTACGAACTAGCCCGATCGCAAAATCTTTGGGAACAGAGAATCTCAATTGTTTCTACCCTAGAATTTATCAAACATCAACAGTTTGCCGATACTCTCGAAATTGCCATAATTCTGCTAAATCATTCCCACGATCTCATTCATAAAGCAGTTGGCTGGATGCTCCGTGAAGTTGGCAAACAAGATCGTCAGATTTTAGTAGGTTTTTTGGATATCTACTATCAGCAAATGCCCCGCACGATGTTGCGCTATGCGATCGAGCATTTTGATGAACCAAACCGAAAAGCATATTTGTCAAAGCCCAAGAATTGAGTGACGGCACGAAATACCGTCACTCAATTCTTGGGCTTTCGCACATCTTGGCAATATTGTTTAACTGCTTCCGTAATTATGCTGTTTAGGTCTACATACTTGTTTGCAAAAGGCGGTTGCCAATCGGATAAGCCCAAGACATCATGGGTTACAAGGATCTGTCCATCACAGCCTTGCCCCGCACCAATGCCAATTGTAGGAACAGGAATAAGTTTCGTAATCTGGGTCGCTAACTCCGCAGGAATATTTTCTAATAAGAGTGCAAAAATACCAGCTTCAACTAAAGCTTTGGATTGATGTAAAATTTCTGAGGCTGTATCAGGAGTACTACCTTGAACCCGATAACCGATTCGATGTACAGATTGTGGTGTTAATCCTACATGCCCCATCACAGGCATTCCCGCTTGCACTAATTTGTGAATAGTTGCAACCATATCGGGATAGCCACCTTCGAGCTTAATACCCCGCGCATCGGTTTCTTTAAAAATACGCCCAGCCGATCGCATCGCTTCTTCAGTACTAACTTGATAGCTAAGAAATGGCATATCGACAATTAGAAAAGCATTTTCGACCCCACGTCCGACTGCTTGAGCATGATGGATCATTGCATCAAGAGTAACGGGAAGCGTGTTTTTATATCCAAGCGTCACCATCGCCAAAGAATCACCCACCAAAATTATATCCACGCCAGCTTTATCAAGCAGTTTAGCGATCGTATAGTCACTTGCTGTCAGCGCCGTGATCGGCTTTTTTTGCTGTTTCAATTTTTGCAATTGGGCGATCATTACTGACATCGGGGCATTCCTCGCAAGTATTAAAGAACCAATTTGTTGTAGCGCGACAGAGCAACAACAAATTGGTTCTTTATTTTATAGGGATAACATCTAATGTAAACTTTTTAAAGCAAACGCAAAAGATTTATCGAGTTCGGTACGAGAAGCAAACATTATGCAAGTTGGTCAAAAAGTTCGTGTTCGTAGTTTCAAAGATGGCAGTGGCAAGGCGATCGCTAATAAAGTCGGCGAGATCGGAGTCATTAAAGAAGAAAAAATTATGGATGGTAGCAAATGGGGCTACGTTGTCAAGTTCCCTGACAGTACCAAGTCTTGGTTTTTTGCAGATGAGTTAGAATCAGTAGTCTAAAAC
>Ga0209972_10003679_pt1 | contig 11929 bp, 10 predicted proteins | sample NOAtaG_7_FD_187302 | JGI IMG/M metagenome (GOLD analysis project Ga0209972, IMG submission 187302) | Freshwater lake microbial communities from Lake Erie, under a cyanobacterial bloom - NOAA_Erie_Diel1S_2200h metaG (SPAdes) (version 2) | ecosystem: Environmental > Aquatic > Freshwater > Lake ...
AAGAGGTAAAGGTCTGGACTATTCTGCATTTAGCATTATTGATGTGACTACAATGCCTTATCAACAAGTCTGTGCTTTCCGAAATAATCTTATGACTCCTATTGACTATGCGGAGATTGTGTATCGACTAGCAAAAAGTTATAATAATGCTTCCGTTCTTGTGGAAGTAAATGATTTGGGTGAACAAATATCAACATCACTTCATTACGATTTTGAATATGAGAATCTACTCTTCACCGAAAATGCAGGCCGAAGTGGTAAACGAATCTCGTCCGGTTTTGGTACAAATGTCGACAAAGGTATCAGAACTACCAAGACCGTAAAATCTGTCGGTTGTTCTATATTAAAACTATTAATCGAACAGAATCAACTTGTAGTACACGATAAACACACTATCTCAGAACTATCTACTTTTTCTAAGAAAGGTGTGTCATATGAAGCCGAACCAGGTAATCATGACGATATGGTTATGGGTCTGGTTCTTTTTGCATGGTTATCCGATCAGACATTCTTTAAAGACATTACAGATATCAATACTTTGGCTAGACTTCGTGAAAAATCTGAAGAAGAAATAGAGAATGATCTTTCACCATTTGGTTTTGTGGATCATGGTGAATCAGTACATGAAATACTAGAAAAACCATCTAGAGGGTGGTTCAATACTCCAGAGAATGACTTTTTATAAATAAGGTTAGTTGGATTTGATAGCGATCTTGAATGTACTTTACTATGCCGTCCTATCAATAAAATCGGCTATTTTATAAATATATTGATAATAACAACATCTCTTGAAAGGAGAAAACTATGGCGGTACTAGTAAGTCCCGGTGTAAATGTTTCTGAAATCGACCTTACTACGGTTGTTCCAGGCGTTTCCACCTCTACAGCTGCCTTTGCGGGTGTATTCCGCTGGGGTCCAGTAGGTGAGAGAGTTCTCATCTCAAATGAAAACAATCTGGTGGCTCGCTTCGGTAAGCCAACTTCTCTTAACCCAGAAACATTCTTGACTGCTGCTAGCTATCTTAGCTATGCTTCAGCTCTTTATGTTGTTCGTGCTGCAAATACTACAGTTGCAGGTGCAAATGCTGCACTTAATTCAGTAGCAAATACAGATACAGCTAACGTTGCAAATTGTGTAGTAAAGAATCAAGCAGACTACGATGCACGTGCAGGCTTTGATTCTGGTACTCTTTATGTTGCTAAGTATCCTGGTGATCTTGGTAATTCACTTAGAGTTTCAGTTTGCGATAGCGCAAATGCATTTAACTCTACACTAGATCTAGTAGGTGATGAAAGCAGCAATAGTATTACTGGTTCATTTAGTATTTCTATTGGAACAAATACAGCTACTCTATCATTTAAATCAGACGATGTTCTTGCAGCTGCAAATACCTATGCAAATACCATTGCTGCGGCTTTCTCAGTAGGTGATGCTATTAAGGTTGGTAATGCTTCTATCGGTACACAATATCTTACTATCTCTGCTATTGGTACACCAAGCTCTAACGCTACAGCAAATCTTGCATCCTTTACTCTATCTTTCCTAGACAAGTATACACTTGCAACAGATTATGTAGCAAATACTACAGTAAACGGTAGTAACACTGTTGTTGGTGTTTCTCGTTATTGGGAACATCATGGTCTAGTTTCTGGTGCACCTACAACCTCTGAATATGTAGCTGCTTCCGGAAATTCCTCTGCTGTGGATACTGTTCACGTAGTTGTAACAGATCAAGATGGTAAATTTACAGGTGTACCTGGTCAAATTCTAGAAGTCTATCAAGGTCTATCACGTGCTACTGATGCAAAGAACTCTGATGGTTCCGCAAATTACTACAAGTCAGTCATTAATACCAAATCTGCTTATGTTTGGTGGGCAAATGATCGTACAGGTGCAACATCAGCCACTGCTGCTCTTGTAGCTTCTTCTTCCAATGCTAAGCCAGTTCGTCTGGACTTTGCTGGTGGTCAAGATGGTTATTCAGAAGGTGATGTACCTCTAGGTGTTCTTGCTTCTGCTTATGATCTTTATAAATCAGCTGAAGCGGTTGATATTGGTCTAATCATTACTGGTAAACCTGTTGGTGGATCCACAACTGTAAATGGACAAACCGTTTCCAAGTTCCAACTTGCAAATTACTTAATCGACAATATTGCTACAGTACGTAAAGATTGCATTGTCTTTGCTTCACCAGATGATGCTCTGGTTACTTCAAATGTAGGTGCTGAAGCACAATCCATTGTCAACTGGAGAGGTGCCGTTACAGATACAACTTATGCAGTACTTGACTCCGGTTATAAGTACATGTATGATCGCTATAACGACGTATACCGCTATGTACCACTAAATGGTGATATTGCTGGTCTATGCGCTCGTACCGATCAAACAAATGATGCATGGTGGTCTCCTGCTGGTCTAACTCGTGGTCAAATCAAGAACGTAGTAAAGCTTCGTTTCAATCCAAACCAAGCTGAACGTGATCTTCTTTACACCAACGCTATTAACCCAGTGGTATCTTTCTCCGGACAAGGAACAATCCTTTACGGTGACAGAACTGCTACATCCAAGCCTTCCGCATTTGATAGAATCAATGTTCGCAGACTATTCATTGTTCTAGAAAAAGCAATCTCTCAAGTTGCTAAGACAACTCTATTTGAGTTCAACGATGATTTCACAAGAACTCAATTCAGAAATATTGTAAATCCTTATCTACGTGAAGTTCAGGGACGTAGAGGTATCACTGACTTCCTAGTGGTGTGTGATACAACAAATAATACTCCTGAAGTGATCGACCGCAATGAATTCCGTGGTGATATTTACGTTAAACCAGTACGTTCTATTAACTTTATCCAGCTAAACTTTGTGGCTGTTAGAACTGGTGTAGAGTTCAATACAATCATTGGTCGCTCATAATAAATAAAAGAAAAAGGAGTTAAAAATGCCATTTAATATTAATACTTTTAAGACAAATGGACTTCAATTTGGAGGGGCTCGCCCTTCCTTATTTGAAGTAATTATGACGGTACCAGACGGCGTATCAGATCTTGGTGTAACCGATAAATTAAGATTTACCTGTAGAGCATCTTCAATACCAGCAGCTACAATTGCACCAGTTGAAGTTCCATATTTTGGTAGAAAAATTAAACTTGCTGGTGATAGAACATTTGCTGATTGGTCAGTAACAGTTATGAATGATGAAGATTTTATTGTGAGAAAAATGTTTGAACAATGGTCAAATATTATTAATAATTATGAGGAAAATTTAAAAACAGCAATTTCTAATGAATATAAAACTAGAGATGCTCAGGTTTTTCAATATGCTAAGAACGGTGGAGCTCCTATCAGTGCATATAATTTCATTGGTTTGTTTCCATTGGAAATTTCAGCTATGGATCTAGATTGGGATGCAACAAACACTATCCAAACTTTCAATGTTACATTTGCCTATGATTATTGGCAATCTGCATCAATAGACGGATATCCAGCAATACTATAATATTAGGTGGGGAGGGAAACTTCCCCACTCTATATTCTGTAACTGATTCAAGAAAGTATACATATGCGTCTTTTTGGTTTTGAATTTGTCCGCACCACGCCGAATGATATTGCTCCTTCATTTGCCCCTAAGGAAGTAGATGACGGGGCAGTTATTGTTGCGGCTGGCGGTGCATATGGGACGTATATAGATCTTGATGGAACTGTCCGCACCGAAGCCGAATTAGTTACAAAATATAGAGAAATGGCACTTCAACCCGAGATTGATGCCGCAGTAGATGAAATTGTCAACGAATCTATTTCTATTGATGAGGATGATATTGTGAATATCATTCTTGATAATCTTGAAGTTACGGATAAAATCAAGAAAGTTATTCGTGATGAGTTTAAAAATATCCTCAATATCCTAAACTTTCAAAAAAGAGCCTATGAAATCTACCGTAGATGGTATATTGATGGCAGACTTTATTACCACATTTTAATAGATGAAAAAGATGTTAAGGCTGGTATCAAAGAACTTAGATATGTTGATCCAAGAAAAATCAGAAAAGTACGTGAAGTAGGTAAAAGAAAAGTACCTGGTGGAATTAGTAGTGATGCAGTCATTCCCAGAGTACAAAATGAATACTTTATCTTTAATGATAAAGGTTTTAACTACGGTAATAAAGTTGTAGGACCAACAACTGCTGGTCTAAAGATTGCCAAAGACTCTATTGTTCATGTAACCTCAGGGCTTACAGATACACAGGGAACCATGGTTCTCTCATATCTTCATAAAGCAATCAAAGCACTTAATCAGCTCAGAACACTTGAAGATGCTCTAGTCATCTACAGACTAGCTCGTGCACCAGAAAGAAGAATTTGGTACATTGACGTAGGTAATCTACCAAAAATGAAAGCAGAGCAATACGTACGTGATATCATGATTAAGCATAAGAATAGACTGATCTATGATGCTGCTTCTGGTGAAGTTCGTGACGATCGCAAGTTCATGACTATGTTAGAGGACTATTGGCTACCAAGAAGAGAAGGTGGTAAGGGAACAGAAGTCACCACACTACCCGGTGGACAAACTCTTGGCGAAATGGACGACGTTCTATACTTCCAAAAGAAACTATATGGTACACTAAACGTACCAGTCAATAGACTTAACTCAGATGCTCTATTTTCAATCGGTCGAGCCACAGAAGTTACTCGTGATGAAGTTAAGTTTTCCAAGTTTGTAAACAGACTTAGAGGTAGATTTTCACATCTATTTACTGCACTACTTGAAAAGCAACTAGTACTCAAAGGTCTAATGTCAATTGAAGATTGGCAAAATATTGCTCCAGATATCAAATATGACTTTGCTAGAGATAACTACTTTACCGAACTAAAAGATGCCGACGTTATGCAGAATAGACTTCAACTTTACTCTGCATTTGATCAGAATCAACTTATTGGTAAATACTTCTCACATGAATATGTAAGAAAGAATGTATTTAAGCAATCCGACGATCAGATTGAAGAAATGGATGAAGAAATTGCAGAGGAAGAAAAAGATCCTCGTTGGAATATGAGTCAACTTGAACCCGGTGCAGATAATTTTACTCAACCTGGTGATGACCAAGGGCAAGCACCAGCACCACAAGATGATGGTGCTTCAGATGATCAAGATAAAGTAGTTGAAGCACAAAAAACTGTGGATCGTTTAAGTAAACTCTCAAAACGATCCATACAAGATGAAGCAAAATATAGATCAGCTATACAAATTTTAGCTAGAAATAAAGGTGGGGATAAATAATGCCAGATATTAGTGATTTAATTACATACAGTATTAATCAAAAACCAGCTGAATTTGAAGCAGCATTTAATGATGTTATTGCATCCAGAATAGCTTCTGCTGTTGATGCCAAAAAAGTTGAAATAGCTCAAAGTATGTTCGGTGCTGATCAGCAAGAACTAGAAGATTTAGAGGACGAAGAAGATGGCGAAACCACTGAGTGACATCCTCAAAGGTGTCAAAACATCTAAGATAGAACCAGGTTCTACTGGTAAAAGACCTGGTGTGGATTACGCACCTAAGTCTAAAGGTGACCAAGACTTTGTAGCAAAGCACAAGACTGAAAAGCATGCCGATCGTGTAGGTAATGAAGATGATGTTTATAAGGGCACTACAAAGTATGTCCTAGATAAAGCATCTGAAAATAAACACGGCTATGATGAAGATGAATCAGAAAAAGTCTACGAATCTCTTGAAGAAGCTACTGTAAAACAAGTCAACGATCGTATGGATTCATTGGTTGCTGCTAAAAAAGCAGAAAAAGCTGGTAATAAACAAGCTCAATATATGCACATGGCAGATTACCATAGCAAGTTTGCTACACATGTAAAAAGCAAAAGTGATGTTCAACACCACAAAGCACAGGCTGATAGATATAGATCCGCTGCAAAAGCATTTGAAGAATCAACAAAATGCAATATGACTGAGGCTGGTAAATACTGTCCTGTCCATGAAAATGCTTCATGCATGGAACAAAAAACTTTAAAAGAAAAAGATAAAAAAATAAATGAAGAGAAACATGTTTTTCATGTTCATATGCCTTCATTAGATACCAGACTTCATAAAATGGTTGATCCTGAAAATGATGGCAAAACATCAGAACCTATAGGAAATAAACCTAAACCAGATCGACTAAAGATTACAGTTCCTGGTGATAGAAGAACTGCTACTAATAAGGCTGCTAAATTTGTAGCTAAAAATTATGGCACTAACGTTAAATTTACTTATTCACATAAAGTGGATGAATCACTAGTTGCACCTCTACTTGGCTCAAATGATGATGAATCTGCTGAAATGGCAAAGACACAACTTCGTGCACTTGCAAATAAAGCTCTTGTTCTAGCAATGTTCCTTTCCGATGATCAAGTTGTAGAACCCTGGGTTCAAGCCAAGATTGCAGTTGCTAAGGATAATGTAACCGCAGTACATGATTATATGGTCTATGGTAACCATGATAAACCAGAAAAAGAACAAACTGCTCCAATGGATACACCAATGACATTTCCCAATATGAATGTCGATGTAAATACCGGAGTAAATGTATAATGAATATCATTAAACCATCAGCAAATGCTATTGCAGTTACTACACAAAATACCGTAAATGGATCAACGGTACTTTATGTCTCTGCCGCTACTGCTGCTCAAGTAAATCTTTATTCAAACTCTACTACTCAATATGCTTCATTTGTTCTTCCAGCAGGTCAATATATCTTTGTTCAAAAAGCACCTACTGATTTGATTTCATCTAATGCTACAATTCAAGTAACATCTGCTGCTTACAGAGGCTAAAATGAAACTCATTGTAGAACAAATCGACGAACTAGAGTTCATTACTGAAGCTAGAGAAACCGGTGAAAAAGATCATTACATTCACGGTGTATTCCTGCAAGCAAATAAAAAGAATAAAAACGGTAGAGTCTATCCCATGAGTGTCATGGAACAAGAAGTTAACCGTTACATGAATGAGATTGTAAAAAACAATAGAGCATATGGTGAACTTGGTCATCCAGCTGGTCCACAGATCAATCTTGATAGAGTCTCCCATATGATTACAGAACTAAAACGTGATGGTGATAACTTCATCGGTAAGGCTAAACTTACAGACACACCTATGGGTAATATTGCCAAAGGACTACTAAAGTCTGGTGCAAATCTAGGTGTTTCATCCCGTGGTTTAGGTTCACTGAAGCCTAATAAACAAGGTATTATGGAAGTTCAAGATGACTTCCGTTTGGCTACTGCTGCTGATATTGTTGCAGATCCATCAGCTCCCGACGCTTTTGTGAAGGGTATCATGGAAAATGTTGATTGGATTTATGATCCAGTTAAAGACACTTGGTTGGAGCAAAAACTCCATGAAACAAGAAAAGCTCTTAAGAAAATGTCTATGGACGAACTAGAGCAAAATCGTTTAGGTATCTTCGAGAGTTATGTAAAGTCTCTCGTATCAAAAAGTAAGTTTTTATAAATATTTCAAAATACTTTAAAGGGAGACATTATATGTCGGAAGAAGTAGAAAACAATAATTTAGAAGATTTTACTCAGCTTGATGAAATTTTTGATAATTATTTTCAAGACGAAATTGTAGAATCTGAAGAACAACTTGATGAAGTTATGGGATCTATCAAGAAATTTGTTGGTAATATAAAAGATAAAATCAAAAATTATGGCGGACCTAATGGTAGTCATTCAATTACAGCTTTAAAAATGGCAAAAGCTAGAACATTAAATAAATTAAATAAAATCGCAGATGATAATTATGAAAAAAGAATGAATTATCTAGATCAAGTACATGCACAGGCAAAAAAAGTTATGGATTCTGGTGATCATAAAACAGCATTTAAAATGTTAAAACATGCAAAGCGTAATCTTAAAAATATAGGAGAAGAAATTGATTTAGATAATCTAGATGAATCAGTGGCTTCAGAAACACTAAAGCCTGGTTCACGCACTGTAGCTGATCCAAAGTCTAAGATCGAAGCCATCACATCTGTTCTTGGTGCGATGCATTCCATGCGTAAGGATGATCTTACAAAGTGGTACACACAAGCTATGGCTCTCATTGGTAAAGAAGCCGATTCTCTACCAGCTGGTGCCAATGCTGATGCCAATGCATCAACAGTAGATATGAAGACTGGTAAAGGTCCAAAGACTCGTGATGCAATGCCAAAACTAGACTCCAAGAATAATCCACTTGCTTCAATGAAAGAAGACGTAGAGGAAATGTTTGAAGGTCAAGACCTATCAGAAGAGTTCAAAGACAGAGCCACAACTCTATTTGAAGCTGCTGTAAACGCAAAGCTTGTTATGGAAACTGCTCGTCTAGAAGAAGAATATGCAACTAGACTAGAAGAAGAAGTTGCAGAAATTGCCGAAGCTCTAGAAAATAAACTAGATACGTATCTTGATTATGTAGTTGAAAACTGGATGAAAGAGAACGAAGTTGCCATTGAATCCACCCTCCGTAATGAACTTATGGGTGAGTTTATTGATGGACTAAAGAATCTATTTGCTGAGCATTATATTGAAATGCCAGAAGATAAGATTGATGTGGTTGAGGAACTAGCTGCTAAGGTCGAAGATCTAGAAGCTATGCTAGATGAAACCATCACAGAAAATGTCGAGCTTAAGAATATCGTGATCGAAGCGGAAAAGAATTCCGTTCTTGAAGATATGACTGAAGGTCTCACATTGACTCAGGCCGAAAAGTTTGTAACACTTGCCGAAGGTGTAGACTTTGACGGAGACCTGGACACTTACAAGAAGAAGCTATCTTATGTAAAGGAAACATACTTTGCAAAGAAAGCAGCTCCTGTTTCTAACATTGAAGAAGAAACCTTCGAAGGTGAAACCGTAGCGCCAACCGCATCCGGCGATCCTGAAATCAATAGACTTGCACAAGCAATTTCTAGAACAGTTAAAAACCGTTAAAAGATAATCTTTTATAAATAATACAACCTAACTACAGAAAGGGATATTAAATGTATCTTGCAGAAGAACTACAGAAGAAGTGGGCCCCAATTCTGGAGCACGCTGATCTTCCTTCCATCAAAGACTCTCACCGTCGTTCCGTAACTGCTGTTGTTCTAGAGAACACTGCTCGTGCAATGCGTGAAGCATCTGCTCATGGTCAATACCAAACCATGCTAAACGAAGCAATGACTTCAGTTATTCCAGCAAATGCTATGGGCGCTTCAAGCTCAGACGCTTCAACAGGCGCCATTGACACTTTCGATCCAGTGCTTATCAGCCTAGTTCGTCGTGCAATGCCAAATCTAATTGCTTATGATATCTGCGGCACACAGCCAATGACTGGTCCAACAGGACTTATCTTTGCAATGCGTTCACGCTACAGCAACCAAGCTGGTGATGAAACATTCTACAACGAAGTAAATACATCATTCTCTTCCGTTGTATCTGGTGCAAACACATTCGGTCAAAAGTTTGTTGGTACCATTCCTGGTGCAACTAACACAACTCCAATGACTGCCGTTAACACCTATAATACAGGTTCCGGTATGTCTACAGCTCAAGCTGAAGCTCTTGGAACTGATTCCAACTCTGCTTTTGCTCAAATGGCATTCTCAATCGAGAAGGTTACTGTAACTGCAAAGAGCCGTGCTCTAAAGGCAGAATACACAATGGAACTAGCACAAGACCTTAAGGCTATTCATGGTCTAGATGCTGAAACCGAACTTGCTAACATCCTTTCCGCTGAAATCCTTGCTGAAATCAACCGTGAAGTTGTTCGCACAATCAATATCACTGCCGTTGCTGGTGCACAAGACAACACAACAACTGCTGGTATCTTCGACCTTGACACAGACTCAAACGGTCGCTGGTCAGTTGAAAAGTTCAAGGGTCTTATGTTCCAACTAGAACGTGAAGCTAACCAAATCGCCAAGCAAACCCGCCGTGGCAAGGGTAACATCGTAATCTGCTCTTCCGATGTTGCTTCTGCTCTACAAATGGCTGGTGTACTTGACTACGCTCCTGCTCTTAACTCCAATAACCTACAAGTAGATGACACAGGTAATACCTTTGCTGGTGTTCTTAACGGTCGTCTAAAGGTTTACATTGATCCATATGCAATCGGTGGTAACTACCTAACTGTTGGTTATAAGGGATCTTCCGCATTTGATGCTGGTCTATTCTACTGCCCATACGTCCCACTACAAATGGTTCGTGCAGTTGACCAAGATAGTTTCCAACCAAAGATCGGGTTCAAGACTCGATATGGTATGGTTGCTAATCCTTTTGCACAAGGTCTAACTGCCGGTGCCGGTGCACTGACATACAACACCAATGTTTACTATAGACGTGTAATTATCAATAACCTAATGTAGTTTTGCATACCAGGTATTCAAAAATGTAATACCTGATTATGTAAAATATGTTATAATCTAGAGAGAAAGGGGCTTCGGCTCCTTTCTTTTTATATAAATACTTTCAACCAAAAATATGGAGTAAAAAAGTTTGACAAAAGCATTAGTAATCCCCCCTAAAGAAGAGTTGGAAGCAAAGTATTCACAATATGGCAGCACCATATCTCAACTAGCACGTGAATATAAAACATCACAACCTACTATGAGAAATTGGTTAAAAAAATATGATATCAAAAGAAAAGATCATATTCAAGCATCTACTGAAGCAAATAATAGAAAAAGACTAAATCCACCTGCTAAAGAAATACTTGAAAGATTATATTCTAATAATAGTTTAGAACAATTAGAATCTATTTTTAATGTTGGTCAGCAAACCATTTATCTTTGGTTAGATCAGTATGATATCAAAAGAAAAACACTTTCAGAAGCATGTAAAGCGGGCAAAGGTAGGAAATGGGAATCTATTATTCCCAACAAAGACGACTTTACAAGCGCTTACAAAGAACTAAAATGTATGAAAGGACTTCAAAGCAAATTTGAGTTGAGTATTAGTTCAATCAGAAAACTATTCAAGCAATATGAACTTGAACCCATTCAAGCACTTAGATCATTACCAGAAATCAAACTATATAATGCTTTATCCTCAAGCACTGGTTTAAAGTGGGATTCTTGTGATAGAAGTGTGATTAATCCTTATGAACTAGATCTTGTTTGCCGTGAGAGAAATCTTGCAGTTGAATATTGTGGTCTTTATTGGCATTCTGAATATATGGGTGAAAAGATTAAAGACTATCATCTTAAAAAACTAAATGCTTGTCTTGAAAAAGGATATAATCTTATTACAGTTTTTGAATATGATGATATGGATAAGGTTCTATCACTCATCAAAGGTAAACTTGGTTTTAATACTAAAATAAATGCTAGAGATTGTGAAGTAGTCATTCTGGATTCAGCTGAAGCTAAAGCATTCAATGATGCCAATCATATGCATGGTCACCATGGGGCTTCTTTTCATCTAGGTTTAAAACATAATGATGAACTAGTGCAAGTATTATCAATGGGTATGTCAAGATTTAATAAAAGTTATGAATGGGAATGCGTACGAATGACCATCAAACTAAACACTAGTGTTATTGGCGGTGCTTCAAAACTATTCAGTCACTTTATTAAGATGAAAAATCCTTCATCAATGATTACATATTCGGATAGAAGATTTGGTGAAGGTAAAGTATATGAAAACTGTGGATTCAAGAGAGTAGAAAACTCTGGTCCAAACTACTGGTATTTTCATAGATCAAATCCAAATACAGTATCATCCCGTGTTACATTTCAGAAACATAAACTCACCGAAATGATCGGTTATGATCCTGAACTAACTGAATGGGAAATCATGAAGGCATCTAGATATGATCGAATCTGGGATTGTGGTAATAGCAAATACGTCTGGAATAAATAACTAGAAACTAGATTAAGGTAATATTATGTCAACTCAAACTATGCCAAAC
>Ga0209972_10003689_pt1 | contig 11906 bp, 4 predicted proteins | sample NOAtaG_7_FD_187302 | JGI IMG/M metagenome (GOLD analysis project Ga0209972, IMG submission 187302) | Freshwater lake microbial communities from Lake Erie, under a cyanobacterial bloom - NOAA_Erie_Diel1S_2200h metaG (SPAdes) (version 2) | ecosystem: Environmental > Aquatic > Freshwater > Lake ...
GTTGTCGGAATGGTCGCTGTGGGGTGGGTTTTAGGGTGTGTTTCCCCCCTCACCCCGGCCCCTCTCCCCCGTTGGGGGCGAGGGGAGATTTCAATTTTCAGTTGCCAGCTTTCAGTTGCCAGTTTTCAGTTGCGGACCGGGCTTTCTCTGCCCGGTTCTCGTGAGCGATCCACCGGCGGAGTTCCTGCGGCCACACCTGAGCTTTTCCGCACCGCGACGCAGTCAGCGATGACCACGCTGCTGCTGCCGATAATACTTCAGTCCCGGCACAAAAAAGGTCACTGCCGACATCACACCAAACAGCGACACACTCACGTCCGGAAGATCCGATGCCGCAATCGCTGCCATCAGCAGCGATGTCCCAAACATCAGCAGCGATTCCACATAAAACCGCCCCGACAAAATCCCGGCCTTCGCCAGAAAAACCATCCCCGCAATCACTCCCAGCGCCGGCGAAAATTCCAGCACCCGCAGACCCATGATCGATTCCACCCCAAACAGCATCGACGAAGCAATCATGCTGCCACCCCACAGATGCGCAATCTGACGCTCCACCGCCGTGATCGGTCCGGCCCGATGCCGCAGATTCCAGAAGATCAATGCCCACAGTCCCAGACCCACCACCCATAAGGTGACAAACGGCCACCGCGCTGAGACCCCATTGAGCTGCATCCCGTTCGTGATCAGGCACAACAACAGCACCACCAGACTGTGCCACATCCACAGCAGGCCCCAGTTCTCAAGAATCGCCGCATGATGCGATTCACGGAACAGGCGAGTCATCACCTGGGCAATCGTCGAAGACCGCGCAGTGACCGGTTCACTGTTCAGCCACGCCCGCAGGTCCGCGGCCAGCGCCGTCGTCGATACATAACGCAGGTCCTGAGGCTTCTGCAGACACTTCAGAACAATCATCTCAAGATCCGAATCCACCGCGCGATTCAGCATCCGAATGCCCGGCGGATCCTGCTCCAGTACCATCAGCACCGTATCCAGCGGCGATGCCCCCTGAAATGGCGGACGACCCGTCAGCATCGCAAACAGTATCGCACCCAGACTGTACACGTCCGATGCCACCCCGATCGCATCCGTCTGACCAGCTGCCTGCTCAGGGGACATCCATGCCGGAGTCCCGAGGATGGCGCCACTTTGAGTCAGACTGTGCAGGTCCGCGGCCCCGGCTGACACCTGGTCGTCCACGCTGACGCGCTTCGCCAGCCCGAAGTCCGTCACAAACGGTGTCCCGTCTTCAGAGATCAGGATGTTGCCGGGTTTTAAATCCCGATGCAGCACGCCCGCCCGATGGGCCGCACCGATCGCGTCCACCACGGGAATCAGCAGCGAGACCGCTTCGCGCGGCGGCATCGGACCACGCTGCAGTCGCTCGGATAATGTCGAACCGGGAATGTACTGCATGCTGAACCAGGGCTGCCCGTCCTGCTCGCCCACTTCATACACCGGCACAATGTTCGGATGCCGCAGCCGGGCAGCCGCCAGCGCCTCAGCACGCAGTCGCTGCAGGTCGATGCTGGATGCCAGTGCCGCATTCGGGATCATTTTCAGCGCCACCGTCCGCTGCAGACTGCTCTGCCGCGCACGATACACCACTCCCATCCCCCCCCGACCCACCTCCGCCTCGATCGAATAGTCCCCGATCTGACTGCCAATCAGCGAAAACAGCGAGTTGCGGCCAGCACGGCGACGCCCGCCGGCCACCTGCAGCACGTCCGCGTCCGACATCCAGCTGCCACTGCCCCAGCCACCGTCACTGCCCGCCCGACGAACCTTCGATCCACCGAGACTGCCCAGGCTGAGCCAGTCCGCGGGGTTCCCGGCCACCGTCTCCAGCAACGCCAGATCCTCAGCCATCCGCGCCGTTGCAAACAACTCACGCAGATCACGCTCCAGATCCGGATTCCGCCGAATAGCGTCCTCCAGACGCACCACCGCCTGGCCACCGCGAGAATCATGCATGAGCTGGTCAAAGACCACCGCCAGACGCTCGTCCCGTTCGTCCGCCGTTTCCGCCATCAGGACCTCACTTCGTTGACGTCAGACGATAAATCCCCTGACCATTCACCGTCTCCAGCATGTAATACAGCTCGCCGGATTCATCCTGTCCAAATGCCAGCACCGGAAATCCCGTCGAAGCAATCGACTTGTTGCTGACCACCCGGCCACTGGCAGCGTCGTACTGCAGAGCCCAGATGCGGCCACTGATGAAGTCTGCATACACATAATTGCCCTGCAGCTCCGGCAGCTTCGAGCCACGGTACACAAAACCACCGGTAATGCTCTTGCCCAGCTGATGATCATACTCCCACACCGGTGGAATCGAGGGGTCCTGAGCCGTGGACGGCTTGTTGTTGAACGGATACGACGCCTCTCGCACGCTCCAGCCGTAGTTCCCGCCCTTCTGCACCAGATTCACTTCCTCCCAGAAGTCCTGACCCACGTCCGCTGCCCACAAGTCACCGGTCTTACGGTCAACTGTCAGTCGCCAGATGTTGCGGAATCCATACGCATAGATTTCCGGCTGAGCCCCCGCGCGGGACACAAACGGATTGTCCGCCGGCACCGCATAATTCTTACCCGACTGATGGTGATCCACGTCAATTCGCAGCAGCGAACCCATCAGAGTTCCCAGATTCTGGCCATGCCCCAGCGGGTCGTTGCGACCACCACCATCACCCAGGGCAATGTACAGATACCCGTCATGCCCAAAGGCAATCGAACCACCGTTGTGATTCGAAAACGGCTGAGGAATCTTCATGATCACAGTTTCACTGGCCGGATCTGCCTTGTTTGGATCGTCCTTTGATATCGCAAAACGCGAAATCACCGATGTTCGCAGCTCCTGCGAAGAACTGTAACACACGTAGAAATAGCCGTTGCTGCGATACTGCGGATGAAATGCCAGCCCCAGCAGGCCCTCTTCCGCGTCCTTGCGAAAATCCTGCACGCGGTCGCGAATGTCCAGAAAGAGTTTGGCCTCTTTCACCGCTGCATCTCCGGGCAGCACAAAAATCGTCCCGATCTGCGAAGCCACAAAGATTCGCTGACTGCCGTCACCCGCATGAGTCAGCTCAAGAGGCCTCATCGTCTGAATCCGCCCCTCGTCGTCCACTCCCTCATAGCCCTCCCAGGCGATCTCGGGGAACGCCGGAGTCCCGGTGATGTCAAGCTGACCGTCCACCGGATCCGCCACCGTGCCGTCTTCCGACAGCTCGCGAATCCGGATGTTCCGGTAGGAGACCGGATCACCGTGGTCCTGCAGACAGATATGCCCCTTCGCAGCCTTGCCAAACTGCGGGAACTGTGCAAACTTGCTGGCCGCAACTCGCTTGTTCCAGTCGTCGCTGCCTATGTTGAAGTAGTAATAGCTGACTCCGTTGACCGCGACTTCACACTGCTTCGGGGACACTCGCAGATACACATGGTTCCATTCCCCGGCCGGTCGGGTGGCATCATCCATGTCGATGCCCTTGAAACCAACCTGGTTTTCGAACTTCACTGCCCACTCAGGCTTCTGCGGCTGGTACAACTGATACAGCCAGCCAGCCTTCTGCGGATCGCGACCGTCAACATTGTCCTGTACCTGCACCTCAGGTCCCGAAGCCCACGGCCGCGGATCGTCCTCGGTCACCCGAAACATGATCCCACTGTTGCCACCCTTCGATATCCTGTACTCCAGCGACAGCTCGAAGTTTTGATACTGCTGCGCTGTGACGATGTCACCGGCACCTGAACGAGTTTTCTCCAGAGCCCCGTTGCGGACCTGCCAGCCATCACTGAGCTTGTCCGAACGGTAATTACGCCAGCCCTCCGTTGTGCGACCGTCAAACAGCAGCTTCCAGCCACCACGAAGCTCTCCAGCCGTCAGCTGCGGCAGCTCCTGATTCTTCGGTTCACCCGGTTCACCCGGTTCAGCAGACGCACCCGGTGCCGCGGTCGCACCGATTCCAGCACACAAACCGGCCAGGCACAACATCATGGCCAGCCGACGAAACGCACACACACAGGTCGCAGTCATGTGGGATTCCTGCAGAAACGCGAGTGGAGAACAGTGCGAGCCCCCCGGTGACTCGCTGCCGCAGAGTGTACGGCAAACGCGGGCGGAAATCCAACCGACGTTGTTGGGGAGTTCCCCCGCCCGCCCAACACGCCCCGCCGCAGCTCGGGCGTCAGCCCGAGATCTGTCCTGAAGGGGCTTCGCTGCGGGGCGTTTTTGAACCACGAATGTGCACGAATGGGCACGAATTTTTGCAGCTCGGGCTTTCCAGCCCGAGATCTGTCCTGAAGGGTCTTCGCTGAGGGTCGTTTTGAACCACGAATGGACACGAATGGGCACGAATTTCTGCAGCTCGGGCTTTCCAGCCCGAGATCTGTTCTGAAGTGGCTTTGCGAGTGTTGTCGTATTGAACCACGAATGAACGCGAATGGACACGAATTTCATGTAGCTCGGGCTTTCCAGCCCGAGATCTGTCCTGAAGGGTCTTTGCGAGTGTTGTCGTATTGAACCACGAATGGACACGAATGGACACGAATTTTTGTAGCTCGGGCTTTCCAGCCCGAGATCTGTCCTGCCAGGATACGTCGTTTTTGCACGTCGTCTGTACCTGCCGGCATCAAAACTGGAAATTTGTCCCGCGCGTCTCCGGCCCGAGCCCCCCTTCTGCAATTACGGACTCCGCCCCCGCAGGGCCGCCTGACCGCCTGCCTCGCCAATTCAGCATGGCTGATTTATACTCCACATGTCTTCGGCTCCTGCCGTGCCGCACAACTCAAAACTGCTCCCGGACCTGCCTGCATGAATGAACTGATTCGCGCTTCAGCCGGCAGCGGCAAAACCTATCAGCTGTCCAGCCACTTTCTCCGCCGGCTGTTTCAGGGCCAGCGCCCGGATTCGATGCTGGCCACCACGTTTACTCGCAAAGCCGCCGGTGAGATTCTGGGGCGAGTGCTGCTGCGACTGGCGGAGGCTGCTTCGTCCGCAGAGCAGGCAGCCGAGCTGGAGGCCGCACTCAATGCCGGCACCATCACTCGCGAAACAGCCCTCAGTATGCTGGCCGATCTCACGCGCAGCCTGCACCGGCTGCGCATCTGCACGCTCGATTCCTTCTTCCAGCAGGCTGCTCGCGGGCTGACCCTGGAACTGGGGCTGACCCCCGGCTGGACCATTGTGGACCCGCATGTCGATGCGGACCTGCGGGAACAGGCTATTGATGCCGTGCTGGCTCAGCAGCTGCCGCAGGATGCTCAGCAGCTGATGCAGATGCTGGCCAAGGGCAAGCATCGTCGCAGCGTGCGTATGCTGATCGATGAAACTGTGCAGGATTATCACGAGCTGTATCAGCAGACTTCGGAATCCGCATGGCAGCAGATTCCGCGCGGACAGCGGCTCACCGATGACGCCAAATCACAGCTCGTTCAGGCTCTGCAGGCCGCCGAGCTGCCGGCTGACAAACGCATCACCAAAGCCCGCGACGAAGATGTGCGACGGTTTCAGGCCGAACTCTGGGAAGAATTCATTTCGACCGGAATTGCTGCCAAAGTGCTGGCCGGCGAAAGTGTCTACCAACGGAAAGAGCTCAGTGACGAGGTGCTGCACCTGTATCAGCGTCTCCTGCAGCACGCCCGGGCGGAAGTACTGGAACGACTGGCACTGCAGATGCAGGCCATTCGCAGTCTGATTTCAAGATTCGACACCGAATTTTCAAAGCTGCGGGCCGAACACGGCTGGCTGGGATTCAGCGACGTCACCCGTGTGCTGGCTCGTTCGGTCGATGCCGCCAGCGGTAAACGCCTGAACTTTCGCATGGACAGCAGTCTTCGCAACCTGCTGCTGGACGAGTTTCAGGATACGTCCAATGATCAGTGGAAGGTGCTGCGGCGACTGGTGGATTCGCTGCGGCAGCACGCCGATTCCAGCGTCTTCTGCGTGGGTGACGGCAAGCAGGCGATTTACGGCTGGCGCGGCGGCATGGCCGAGATTCTGGATGCCGTGCCGGTGGCGGTACCCGGGATTCGTGAAACTGGTTTAAATGCCAGTCGTCGATCGGCACCAGCCGTGATGGACGCGGTGAACCGTGTGTTCCAGCATGCGGCCAGTCATCCGGAGCTGGCGGAGTACCACGATGCTGTGGCTCGCTGGCAGGAACGCTTCCCGGAACATTCCACCGTGCGCAGCAGCGAATCCGGCTATGCGGTGTTTCGCACGGAGCCGGAGTTCGAGGGTGAGACGGCGGCCGAGCGGCGGGGACCGCGATTCGCATGGCTGGCGCAGCAGATCGCGGAGCTGCATCAGCAGCTGCCGGGTAAGGAAATCGGCGTGCTGACTCGCGGCAACGCCGCTGTCGCACGGCTGGTGCATGAGCTGACCGCTCTGGGAGTGCCGGCCAGTGAGGAAGGCGGTACGGCACCAACCGACAGTCCCGCTGTGCTGGCCGTGCTGGCCATGCTGCAGTTTGCGTCTCATCCGGCCTGCACCGTCTCTCGCTTTCATGTCAGCCAGTCACCACTGGGACCGGTTGTCGGGCTGACTGACTGGCAGGATGATCAGCTGGCCGGGCGTGTGGCCCTGCAGCTGCGGGCGCGACTGGTGGATGACGGCTATGGACCGTTCCTGCAATCGATTTCGGAGTCCATTCGCAGCCAGTGTTCTGCCCGTGATCGTCTGCGAATGTCGCAGCTGGTCTCGGCCGGCTGGCAGTTCGATGAAACCGGGTCTCTGAATCCCTGTGATTTCATCCGACTGCTCGAGAACAGTCGATTCCAAAAGAAGCGGAAGGCTCCGGTCCGCGTGATGACGATTCATCAGAGCAAGGGGCTGGAGTTTGACTGTGTGGTGCTGCCGGAGCTGGACACCAGTCTGTTCAAGGCACCCGAGGCGGCAGCCGGCAGTCCGGCAACCGGGGAACCGGCGGACCGGGTCTGCGTGTGGGTCAACCGCAGTCTGCGGCAGCTGCTTCCTGACAATCTGCAGGCGGCATTCAGCGAGACGATCGGGCAGAAGGTGGCGGAGAGTTTGTGTTTGTTCTACGTGGCCATGACTCGGGCCAGACGCTGTCTGGTAATGCTGTCGCCGCCGATGGAAGGCGGCAAACCACCGAAGACCTTTGCCGGCCTGCTGCTGGCCGCCCTGTCCGACAGGACTCAGGCCGGTCCGTCGGAAACGATTTGGGAGACCGGGGATCCGCAGTGGTTTGCGGAGCGACCTGTGGCGGCAGCGAAGTCGCGCGGTGCGCGTGCTGCGTCATTGGCTGCTGCTGCGGCGGTACCGGCATCAGCGCCTGCAGGGGCCCAGTCGGGCACTCGCAGGCCGGTGCCCGCGTCCGGGCGAATTCTGCTGTCACCAATGCCGGACGGACGGCGACGAGGTCTTGCGCGGTCAGCTCCGTCACGCCATGATCAGACAACTTTGACGCTGCCCGTGCTGGCGCCTGCGGCACCACGGCAGGTGCGAGGCCGGGGGCGTGGCGCTGCGGCCTTGGCCGCAGGAGGCGGTGCAGCAGCGGTGGTGTCAGCGGCCGAGTCTGTGGAACCGCGTATTCGCGGAATTTTGCTGCACGGCTGGTTCGAGCTGCTGCAGTGGCTGGATCAGGAACCAGAGGATCAGTCGTTGCTTGACGCTGCGGTGCGATTGCAGATTCCGGTGGAAACAGCGCAGGCACTGCTGCCGGCATTTCGACGGCTGCTGCTGTCGGATTCGGTGCGGCGGACTTTTGACCGAGCGACGGCCGGAGCGGCGACAGTGTTTCGACCGTGGCTGCCGCAGTTGGCGTCCGGTGAGGCGCGACTGGTGGTGGATCGCGAGCGACCGTTTGTGCTGCTGGAACGCTCACAGTTGATTCGCGGCACCATTGACCGGCTGGTGCAGGTGAAACTGGGCAGTCGGGTGGTTGCGGCCGATATTGTGGATTTCAAGACGGACCGTGTTTCCGGGGAAGTGGGCGAGTGGATTCGGGGGCGGGTTGAGTATTACGGGTCGCAGCTGCTGGAATACCGCCGCGCTGTTGCTCGCATCTGCCGACTTGAACCGGCCCAGGTGCAGGCCCGACTGCTGCTGCTGCAGGCGGATGCGGTGGTGGAGGTGGGGTGAGTTTTAATGGTTCCCTTTCACTTTCCACCGATTATTACCGCTGATCAGCGGACCGCAGAATTCTGCGAAATTATCGTCTGTACTCAGGCCATCACCGGAGCAGTTTTCCGGGTGCAACCCATTGTAAACCTCCCGAACGGCCTCGTTGCCGCAGTGTTTTCCCAACGCGACATAACGCAGGAACCTGCTTGCGTCAAAAAACTGATCGGCAGTCGAATCATGGGGAAATACAGCATCGGCCTTCATGAATTCCTGCAGGTCCCACGGGGCATCGGAAGGCACTGTCAGCTTTACGTAGACAAGGATTCCGGTGAATGCCGGTTCTTCTCCGACCGATGGGTACTTGAGTTTGAAAATCTGTACCGATTTCTTTGCGCAACCTGTGTATGGTTGAAGGGAAGGACCGCTGTTTAGCTGTCCTTGCATTTTAAGTGCAGAGAGTGTTTCCGGGAGGCTTGCGTCAGGATTTTCTGGATTCCTGTGCATGTCCTCTTTGCCTGGCCAAAGTTCCCACTCAATCCCGAATTTTCCTGCTGACTCGGACTGCAGATTCAATAGATCTTCAAAAGTAAAATTCGGATCCAGGCCTGCGTCACATGCCAAAATGAATCTGCACCTGCGCTGCAACAGTGCGGCGATTGCCAGGTTCTCGTTGTGACCACCATCGGTGATGAACTGAAATGCGCGGTCTCGTGGAGCCTTGGTTATCCATTCCCAGGCCAGCCTGAACAATGACGGAAATGCCAGATCACCAGGAGGACGACTGGGGTGTGGCAACCATCTTCCCAATCTCATATTCAGTGCGATCATGGCAACGCGGGTCAGTATACTTCCTGCTGCGACAGGGCTGACGGCGGCTCCTGAAAGAGCCATGGCTTCGGCGATTGAAACATTACCACCGCAGTAGTCCTCGGTTTCTCTATAGCCAAGCAACTTGCCGCCGACGTATGCAGACGTAAATGTGAAGCTGCCCGTCTGGCTTTTTGCTGAGGTGACATCACTGTCGAAAGTGGAGACTGCACAATTTATGATATGGAATGGTCCACCGTGTGCCACCGTGTTAAGGTCCTTCAGCAGCAGGGTACTGGCGGGCAGTCCGTGCGGCGCCAGCCAGATTGATGAAAGTGTGTCACGGTAGAATCCCTGCAGCAGCAGCGGATTCATGGTGAACAGAAAACCACCGGCTGCGAAAAGAATTGTCGATGTCCAGAAGATCTGTGTTCTGGTGTTCTGGTCACGTTCCTGTACGATGTAGGCAAATACCTCTCTCGCGCTGAAAAACTGATCGGTTTCTGCGAGATACGCCTGGTCGGGAGTCGGTTCGTGAAAGTGTTCGGAAAAAGTCATCATCACCAGTTCCCAGTTGGCCTTCTGAATGCTGCTAACCTGTGCTTCCCGACCCTCCAGCAAACGCAATCCAGCGGCAATCTGTATGTCACTGACGTCGCGATTGACGGTCGGCAGCAGCACTGTGGCGGCCTGCCGTTTTCGAATTTCCTCTGCCGACCAGATTTTTGAACTGGGAACCATGATGCCGGTCAGAATGCGCACGTTCTTTTGCCACAGCGACTCTGTTTGCTGAACGGATGAAATGTGACTGGGCGGTTGATTAAGTTTGAGAAATATTCGTGGTTCCTTAAGTACCTCGAGATTGATTGCCCGGATGATGAACTTTGTGGATTCCCGGTATCGCCGTTCGTCGTGCAACGCTGCCGCGAAATGCTCGCCGACTCCACACAGGTAGGCGATATGCCAGAAGTGATTTGTCGCATAGCTCACGAGGGAGTAACGTAGTTTTCGCTTACGGTGCTGCTGCATAAACTCCTCAAGCAGCAGTCGCCCAATGGCTTTCTGCCTGGCGGTCTTGTTCATCCCACTCGACGAGTTGTCGTTGACAAAGTTGCTGTCAAGTTGCAAACGCAGGCTTTCAGGCGCGGGGAAGTCATTCCATGACTCAGCGTGTTTTCCAATCGCCTCGGTAAGGATCTCCGCCATAATGAAGCGGGCATCCTGTGGCTTCGATGGGCGAGTGTTTGTATCTGTTTGGTAAAGCAACTGGTCAGCGAAGGCACCCCAGTCGCGAACATTGTTCGGATTAAGTTCCCATGGATAAGGTCTTTGATCATTGTAGCCGGAGATATTTTCGCGGCTGATGATGCCTACCGACAGCAATGGAACTCCGAAGATCAGAGCCGCGGTGGCTATGTTGAAGATCCGTTGTCGCAGGGGCGAGCTTTTTGCCTGCCCACTCTCCAGCAGTTTTCTTGGATTTAGAGCTGGGAGTATACTGACTGTCAGGACGGACAACAGGGCGCCCGAGAGATACCGGAGCAGGGTTTGTAGTTTATCCTGAGTGGAAGTTCGCAGACCAAGTGTATCGGAGATGATCGAGATGTCGACGTTATCCGTGGACAGCAGGGAGACACCACCGACTGTAATTGATGCGAGAAACAGCACATAAAAGGTGGAATTCATAAAGCGGATTCTGCGACCGAACCGTTGGGCGATGGCCGTCACCAGAATCGAGGCAAGCAATACGATGAAGGAGAGGAAAGATGGAAGAAAGGCTCGAAACGGGTCCGGTGCGAATCCAAGCGGAGCCAGGTACTGAATCGCCAGCGGGTGATCAATAGTTCGAATGAACAGCGCGATCAGGCTGGTCGCACTGAGCAGGCCTGTAATGACCAGCCAGGTTGTCAACAGCCATCCTGGAAGGTGGCGACTGAGGTATGCGAATGGCTGCAGCATTTGTGACCCGAGAGTGGCGAGTGTTCCGGCCTGCTGTCGTTGTTCCGGGCCGTCGCAGGCGATTGCGGGAGGCGGCAGATGGACACAACTCTTTGTTTTCTGACCCGGCTTCCAGAGTACGGTTTCCCGTGTTTTTAACGTGGACATCCATGATGTGTAGTACGAGCCGATGTATCCACCACCCGAAACGGTTGACAGGTAGTCGAAGCAGTTCAGTACCTCGTGCTCATAGAGTGACTGCAGAATGCCGAGGCAGAATGCTGCAGAGCGAGTGCCTCCTCCGGACAGTGTCAGTCCAGTGGTGTCGTCCAATTTGTCAAGTCGACCCGGGCGATGGTCGGTCGCGGATGTGTCGGCCTCCCTTTCAATGACTTTCTGGTCTACTCTGCTGCGACGTTCCCGCAGCAGGATTTCTTCGAGCTGCTGCACCGTTTTGAAAGAGTGGCTTGAATTTGCCGGCATTCAGTTGGCATCCAGTCGGACTGTGTCTGTGATCGAATCAAGTCAACACTCTGACTCAGCGGATCTCTCAGGGGTAAAGTGAAATTCGGTTTCTTTGAGATCTTTTGTGAGATCCTTGTTTCCGAGACGTAGCAATGGTTAGCTCAATATTTGCATCGACTGTGAAGCAGGCAGTATTCGAAAAAAGTGCGGTTCTTCGATTGTGGGGTTGCGGGAGTTGCTGCAAAATACTGAAGCGCAGGCGGTTTGGCTGCTCGTGAAGCAACCCCGCCGTTTCACCGCGTTCTTTCCGGGATATGGAGTTTTTCCTGTGTTGAATGTTGCCACAGTCCTCACCCCCCCCTCACGTCGTGCCTGTGTCGCGCTGCTGACTCTGCTGCTGGCAGTTCCGGCAGCTGCCCAGGAAGCAGCTCCGGCGGCGACCGAGTTCCAGTATCCGCTGGCGGTGGCGGCTCGGGCGGACGGCGTCGTGTTTGTTGCCGATCGGAATCTGCCTGGTATCTGGAAGGTCGAAAATGGCCAAAAGTCCATCTACTTTCAGGCATCAAAGAAATTTCGGACTCCGCTGAATGCGGTCCGGTGCCTTGCATTCGAC
>Ga0209972_10003690_pt1 | contig 11906 bp, 9 predicted proteins | sample NOAtaG_7_FD_187302 | JGI IMG/M metagenome (GOLD analysis project Ga0209972, IMG submission 187302) | Freshwater lake microbial communities from Lake Erie, under a cyanobacterial bloom - NOAA_Erie_Diel1S_2200h metaG (SPAdes) (version 2) | ecosystem: Environmental > Aquatic > Freshwater > Lake ...
TCTATGACGGTGGCACGGCCGGTGGTGACGGCAACGTCACTTCGCAAACACAATACGTGGATGGCTCCACGACTCGCGTCACCGCTTTCGGATATGACTTCCGCAGTCGCCAGACCACGATCGATGGTGAAGTCGATTACTACGAGAAAAAAACGTACGACAATCTCAATCGCGTCATCAAAGTCGAGCGATTTAACACCACCAGTGGCGGCAACCTGATCGCGAAGTCAGAAACGAAGTATGACGACCGGGGCCGGGTGTACCGCACGATCCGGTACGCGGTCGACCCCTCCACCGGCACGGTCGGCAACAGCCTGAGCGACAATTCGTGGTTTGATCAGACCGGTCACTTGATCAAACAACTGCCGGCTGGCTCCAGTCGATTTACCAAGATCAGTTATGACAGTCTGGGGCGAGCCACCGTCCGGTACTCAGGCTACGACCTCGATGAAACCTCGTACTCCGAAGCCAGCTCGGTCACCGACGACACCATCATGGAGCAGTCGGAAACCGCATTTGACAATGCGGGCAATGCCATCCAGCAGACTGTGCGGCAGCGCTATCACAATGCGGCGGCCAGTCAGCTGGGAGCGCTGCAGAATCCGTCGACCACACCCAAAGCCCGCGTGACGTATGTCGCCACGTATCCGGATGCACTCGGCCGCACCGTCGCGTCGGCAAACTACGGGACGAATGGCGGCACCGCCCTGTCACGGTCATCCACGATCCCGACAAGATCTGACAATGTGCTGGTCAACACCACGGTCTATTCGTCGGCAGGAAATCAGCAGTCGACGAAAGATCCGCTGGCCATCGAAACCCGCTATGAACACGATGCGATGGGCCGGGAAACCAAACGCATCATGAACTATGTCGCCACTCCGTCGTCATCATCCAGCAGCTCGGGAGGCTGTGCGCCGTCGGCGGATCTCAATGTGACCGTGGAAACTACCTGGAATGCTGACGGCAATGTCAAAACGATCAAAGCGAAGAACGCGACCACCGGTGATCAGACAACGGAATATGTCTACGGCACAACGCTGAGTGACTCGCAGATCGCCTCCAGCCTGCTGAAGCGGGCGGAGATCTATCCGGACTCCGTGGACGGCTCGGACAGGATCTTTTTTGAATACAACCGGCAGGGAGAAACCACGAAGTTCACGGACCAGGCGGGAACCGTGCATGAATTTGATTTCGACAAACTGGGGCGACAGACGCACGATCGCATCACGACGCTCGGCAGTGGTGTGGATGGAGCCGTCCGGCGAATCAGTTCAACGTTTGAAGTCCGTGGCATGCGGGAATCGGTCACGTCGTATGACAATGCCACGGTCGGCTCCGGCAGCATCGTGAATGACACGAAGTTTACCTATAACAGCTTCGGTCAGTTGACGGCCGATTATCAGTCGCACTCGGGAGCCGTCAACACCGGCAGCAGTCCCAAAGTGCAGTATGCGTATGCCAGCGGCTCGGCCAACACCATCCGTCCGACAACCGTCACTTATCCGAATGGCCGGGTGGTCACGTATGGATATAATGCCAGCAATTCGATGGCCGATGCTCTGTCGCGAGTTGCGGCGGTGATCGACAACGATGGCGGTGGTAACACCACGTTCGTCGCCCGCGTTTTCACCAATTTGGATGCGCGCACCCGCAGGGAGTAATTGTTCTACTTCCTTGGCACTCTCCTTCGCAGAATGCGTCTCCCCTGAATCTACTTCTCTGTCTTCTTCCCTGTGTTTGCGTTTCGCGGCTGCCTGCGGACATACGAGCCGCGGATGCCGACCGAATTTTCGGGGACGCGGGAGCAGAAATACGCCGCTACGGCGACTGGTGTGAGCTATGTTCCGGGCTGGGTGAGGCGGACATGCGTAGGAAGCCTCAATAAAAATGCCCGAATCGCTTTCGCAGAGCGATTCGGGCGGATCCGACGGGAGCAAGACCTCCCATGGAATGCAAACAGTCTAGCATCGCCAAAGCAGCCGCGCCGAGAAAATCTCGATTTCCAGCCCGCGATTGTCTGCGAAAAGGGTGTCGCTGCAGGTTTACGCCCACATCAGGCAGTCAGCGTTACTGTCAGGATCCAGACTGTTTGCGGGAAGTTCGCCGCTGGCATGCGTCAAGACGCCAACGTGTGCGTCGCCAAAGGCTGGAGGTCCGCAAAGCCGAAGCCGCCGCCTCCCGAGAACGCCGCATCCGCAGGTCGCGCATCGCGCAGGTACCGCGCGTGTCGACGGAATCGGTTCTGCCGGCAGCATCGACAGCCCTGTCGGGTGCGTCGTCACGCAACACAGGAAATCTTGGCCCAATTTGTGACCGTGTTGGCTGTTATGAACCGCCACGCACAGCGTACCGCTGCTCGTCAAGATATTGCAGTCAGGAATGTCATGCTGCGATGCGGCGCGTGCGGGATCGTGAACGCAAGTTGTTGTGGCGGAGTAGCTTCGTCGGTCAGATGAAGTGCGATGCGGAGGCACAGAAGCGACGGACTGCACAGCGGGTTGCCACTTCGCTGCCACGTTCAACTGGCCTCGATGCCGACACCGATACAACTCCTGACGGCGTCCAACCGTATCGATCTCCTGCGGAAACGCCGGTAGTGTGTGGCGACCGAAAGGAGAAAGTTTCCAATGACGTCCAGGATCCAGAAGAAGCTGTTGCTTCCTGACCGCGTCCGCCGCCCACCTGAAGAGGGCTTTTCCTGGGTGGACCGACGATTCCTGCAGGATTACGCCCCGCGACTCTCGCGGGACGCAATCCTGCTGTATTTCTTCTTCACCGCTGTCAGTGATCAGCAGGGACTCTCGTTCTTCGGCGACTCCACGATCGCCGTGCGTCTGAGGCTGCATGAAAAAACTGTCTGTGAAGCACGCACCGAATTAGTGAGCCACGATCTGATTGCATGGCATCGGCCACTGGTGCAGGTGCTGTCACTGCAACAACCGAAACTACAGCGAAGAGGCAGTCTGCAGTCGCTTGGTGATCTGTTTCGTTCTGCTGGAAACAAGGCTGACAGGCCCAGCAAGGGGGACGAGTCATGAAGGTCTCTCAATGGGCTGAGATCCGTCGTCTGGCCGAAGTTGAAAAGTTATCCCGGCGCGCTATTGCTCGACGATTGGGATGCTGTCAGAGAACTGTCGCCAGAGCACTCCGCATGAGCCAGCCACCGGATGAAAAACGGGGGCCACCACGAGGCAGTCTACTCGACCCGTGGAAGCCAAAGATTGATGCAATTCTGGAACGTTATCCGGAACTGTCCTCAGCGCGTGTTCAGGAGGAAATTTGCCGCGGTCCTGATGGATATCGGGGCGGCATCACGCTCGTGCGCAACTACCTCCACCAGACCCGGAAGCGCCCGTCGCGTGTCTATCAGGAAGTCGAGTACGAGCCGGGGCAGGCGCTGCAGGTTGACTGGGGTTCCTGCGGAACCATCCAAATCGGCAGCACTCAGCGAAAAATTTCCGTGCTGGTCGCCGTCCTCTGCTACAGTCGCATGTGCTACATCGAATTCTGTCTGTCACAGCGGAAGGCGGAATTCTACAGAGCCATTGTGAACGCACTGACATTCTTTGGCGGCAGTCCGCGACGGATCATCTTCGATAATCTCAAGGCGGCTGTCCTGAATGGTTCCGGTCGTCACGCATGTCTGCATCCTGAGTTCCTGGCCCTCTGCGGACACTTCTGCCTTGAACCGATTGCCTGTGAGCGACGCGATCCGGAATCCAAAGGGACGGTTGAGGCCGGCGTACGGTATGTCAAACACAATGCACTGGCAGGACGGAAAGAGCAACTGATCACATGGGACGACTATCAGCAGCTTGCTGCCACCTGGCGTGATGACGTCGCCAATGTTCGTCTGCATCGCTCGACGCGGCAGAGACCCGTCGATCGATTCATTCAGGAGTCCGCAGCGCTTCGTCCCCTGCCAGAATTTGACTTTGATACAGACGAAGTGACACCAGCACTCGTGAGTTCCCATGCGCATGTGCACTTCGATGGGAACCGCTATTCCGTTCCGCCAAAGCTGAAGGATGAAACCGTGACGATTCGCGCCAACGCCTCACAGGTCCGGATCATTGACGGCAGCCAACTGGTGACCTGTCATAAGCGATGCTATGACCGCAATCAAAAACTCTCGCTGCCTGAACATCGCCTTGAAGCCCTGAAAATGCGGAGTCGCGTGCGCGCCCATGACATTGAAGACGCGTTCGATACACTCGGTGAAGTGGCCCGGAAGTTTCATCTCGAACTGCGCCGACAGCCGGTGAAAACGATAACCCATCTGCGTCGCATTCTGAATCTGGTGCATCTTTATGGTCGACGCGATGTCATGGCTGCGATCACTCAAGCCAACCAATGGCTGACCTTTGATGCGGCCTACGTCGAAACCATTCTGCTACAGGATCGCAGACGGAGGGAATTGCCATCACCTACGCAGGTGCGCCCCCGCCGTGAGGAATTGCTTGAAGAGACGGATCTGGAAGAACCGAATCCCGCTGTCTATGACCGTTTGACCGATACTGCAGGAGAATCAGAAAATGAGTGATCATCAATCGAAGCTGCACCAACTTCTGCACCAGAATCTTGCCGAACTGAATCTGACGCAGATGGCTGCCAATTATCGAGAAACACTGGACGAGGCAGCTCGTCACAACAGCTCTATGCTGGAAGTGCTGTCATCGCTGGTGGCGATGGAAGTGACCTCTCGGCGTCAGCGCGCTCTCCAGAGGCGCATCATTCAGGCTCGATTGCCAAAGGTGAAGACATTGGCTGAGTACAAATTCGATTTTCCGAAGCGAATTCCGAAGCAGAAAATTGTCCGCCTGTTCGACTGTCAGTTCATTGAACAGCATCAGTCTGCCGTTTTGATCGGGCCAACGGGAGTCGGTAAGACGCATCTCCTGACAGCAATGGGCTACACAGCCTGTGAACGAGGCATCAGCGTACGTTTCACGCGTGTCATCGACATGATCAATCGACTCACGACTGCTCAGATCAATGGCACGCTGGAACAGGTGCTCAAAGTGTATCTGAAACCATCCCTGCTTCTGCTGGATGAGTTGGGCTATCTGCCCATCGACAAACGCGGTGCCGATCTGCTGTTTCAGGTTGTCGCGGCCCGATACGAATCCGGATCGATTGTGATCACCACGAATCGTCCGTTCCGAGACTGGGGCCGAATCTTTGACGTCGACAACACCCTGGCTACCGCCATGATCGATCGACTCATGCATCATGGGGAGGCAATTGCCATTCAGGGAGACAGCTTCCGCACGAAGGACGGCACGACCGGCCAGTAACCACATCCCCTGTCAGCATCAGGCTCCGTCATCCCTGGCCTCGTCAGAAGGTGTAGTGACGGTTTTGCAGGAGACCCTGCGCGCCCTTTCGGACCAGGAAGCCGTCCGGAAGTAGTCAGCGGACCACTGCCGTGCCTCACCCCTGACCCTCGCTCTGACCAGCGTTCTGTGATTGCAGCCCCAAAGGCGGGCCGCTCCATCACCGCATGGTGAATCCGAGTTGAGTCAGCACCGCAGGTGCGCATCGTCCGTGGACGGCGACTCCAGCCAACCGTCAGCCGCCTCTTCTCGACGCAGTCGGCGAGACACAGCTTTGTGTCTGACAACAAGCCAGCCCAGCACCAGCTCCGCACGCAAAAACAGCCTGCGCCGAGCCTGGGAGAATACGCCCGTTCGTCGCACGATCGTGACTGCTGACCCTGAATGTGGTGATTTTGCAGGCAACGAACGTGGTGCTACCAGGCGGAGCCACGCATCTGGCCGATTACTCGTATCTGGGACAGCAGTCCTTTGTGGAAACCGACTACACGCAGCCCGACGTGCGCTATACACTGGTCGGAACGGCCGGAGGCGATGATCCGGATACGGGCGACATCTACCGGGGACTGGATCGCTTCGGACGCATCAAGGACAGCGACTGGTACAATTATGGGACCTCGGCCGATGCCGATCGGATCAAATACGGCTACGATCGCTCGGGCAGTCGGATCTGGCGGGAGAACACTGTGGCTCGCTCTCAGGGAAAATACTTTGATGAGAAGTATCTGTACGACCAGATCCATCGCCTGAAGGACATGTCACGCGGTGAGTTGACCAATCAGCAATCCACAATCTCCAATCGGCAATTCGCTCAGTGCTGGGGGCTGGACGAAACGGGCAACTGGAGCAACTTCCGGGAAGACAACACCGGGGGTGGAACGTGGACGCTGAACCAGTCACGAACATCCAACACGGTCAATGAGATCACCGACATCACGGAAACCGTGGGAGCGTCGTGGGTGACGCCGGTCTACAGTCGTGCGGGCAACATGACCACGATGCCACAACCGGCCTCACCGGCCAGCAGCTACACGGCGACGTACGACGCGTGGAACCGGCTTGTGAAGATCGCATCCGGTGCGAGCACGGTATCGGAATACCAGTATGACGGAGCCAAACGGCGAGTGGTGCAGAAGTCGTACGTCTCAGGGACGCTCAATGAGACGCGGCACCTGTACTACACCGACCCCGGCAAATGGCAGGTCGTGGAGGAACGCGTCGGGACTTCGACCAGTGCGAACCGACAATTCGTGTGGGGGCTGCGGTACATCGATGATCTGATCCTCCGGGACCGCGACACCGACGGCAACGGCACGCTCGACGAACGGCACTACAGTCTGCAGGACGCCAACTGGAACGTCACAGGGATTGTGAACACGTCTGGCGTCATCCAGCAGCGATTTGTGTACACGGCCTACGGGCTGCCTGTCTTTTTAAACAGCAGTTTTACGGCAGGCAGCAACACGGCGGGCTGGGAAGTGCTCTATGCAGGATATCGATTTGAAGCCGCGACCAGTCTCATGCATGTCAGACACAGGGTGCTGAATCCGGCACTCGGATGCTGGGTGCAGAGGGATCCGATTTCAGCACTAGACAGCAGCCCGTTGTATCAATACGTTCAATGCCAACCGACAGGCTTTATTGACCCGGCAGGTTTAGTAGCTCTTCCACTTATCTTGAATCCGGCAACGCTCAGCCTTTGCTTGTCTATACCTCCATGCGCTGCTGCTTTAGCAGTGGGAGGAGTTGCGGTGGCCGCGGTTGTACTTTATAAGTGGATTCAAATTGGCGGTGAAATTTGCCGCGTGGTAGCGAAGGCAATCACCGGTGCGGCAGCCATTTGTGGTTTTTACGAGCGATGGTGTAAGTGGGGCAATGTGTGCGGACATCCGCCGGAGTGGCGGCCAGATGGCAACCGAGCACCGTGCGGTAGTTGTTTCGCAAAATGCCTCGCGAGAGGAGGGTCATGGGATTTCCTGAACTGCCCCATGGGCAATCACAATGGAGGTCCGCCTCAGGTTACTCACAGCGACCCCGTAGAGCCTACATATCCCTGCTAGTTAAGAACGCAGCTATTTCGTTTAGTCGTCACTAACAGGAAACATCTAATGCCAGATACATCATGGTTATCTGACCTCAATCTTATAGACTTAGTGGGCGAATGGTCGCAGGATCCGTTTCTTCATCCATTCACAGGTATTCTTCAATCCGTACGCGTTTTTCAACCTGTTGTGGGTAATGACCTACAGTATTTATGTAAAATTTACCCAAAGCAGGAACAGGCGATTGTCTGGACGCCGCATCCGTATCTATTTCAACTCTCGAAAATCAATGCTCTAGATATTCTTAAGAACCGAGGTCTAACTTCAAATGACTGGGTCTCGATAGCCTCTTGTTACGGTGCCATCAACGTATGGAAATCGTTCTGGGGAGTATGGCCGGATTACTATTCGATAATAATCGAGCACGCAGGGACAGCGCCTTCAAAACCGCCATCGATCATTGATATCCTGTCTAGCTCGTCCTTGGAATCAGAACCGCACGAAGGCGGCGGACGTTCATTTTTCTTTCCGGAAGGAAAGTGCTTAGTTCATATGAATTGTAGTGAATTCTTCCGGAATGGGCATCCTGTTGTTTTTTCATGGAGCGATCGCAGAAATTACAAGGCCAACAACCTGCAGCTTCGTAAACTATTTAGAGGGTACCATATCCGCGTTGCCGATGCATACGGGAACATCGTGCAATTCGATGACTATCTGTAGTATCCGGATTTATAAGTGGTGGTATTTAAAAGAGATGCGAACCCCTAAATGGGAGCTGCCTCTTACCCTTCGATTTGCGACATCAAAACTGCAATTTTATACTGCGCAAAAGTGAAGAGCAATGAGACGTTCTACTATCTTTACCAGCGATCAGATAGCGGAATATGTCTACGGCCCAACGCTGAGTGACTCGCAGATCGCCTCCAGCCTGCTGAAGCGGGCGGAGATCTATCCGGACTCCGTGGACGGCTCGGATAAAATCCTGTTTGAATACAACCGGCAGGCAGAAACCACAAAGATCACGGACCAGGCGGGAACCGTGCATGAATTTGATTTCGACAAACTGGGGCGACAGACGCACGATCGCGTCACGACGCTGGGCAGTGGCGTGGATGGAGCCGTGCGTCGGATCAGCTCCACCTATGAAGTGCGGGGCATGCGGGAATCGATCACGTCGTATGACAATGCCACGGTCGGCTCCGGCAGTATCGTGAATGACACGAAGTTTACGTACAACAGCTTCGGTCAACTGACGGCCGATTATCAGTCTCACTCGGGAGCAGTGAACACCGGCAGCAGTCCGAAAGTGCAGTATGCGTATGCCAGCGGTTCGGCCAACACCATCCGTCCGACGACGGTGACGTATCCGAATGGCCGGGTCGTCACGTATGGGTATGACAGCAGCAATTCGATGGCGGACGCACTGTCGAGGGTGGCGGCGGTGATCGATAACGACGGCGGAGCCACGCATCTGGCCGATTATTCGTATCTGGGATGTGGCACTCCCTCTCCTGGTTTGGGAGAGGGCCGGGGTGAGGGTATTGTGGAAACCGACTACACGCAGCCCGACGTGCGCTATACACTGGTCGGAACGGCCGGAGGCGATGATCCGGATACCGGCGACAAGCAACGAAAGCCGCCAAGCGAAGAGCGAGGAGGAAGGCTTGAGGCGGTAGCGCAAGAAGAGCTGGATCGCTTCGGACGCATCAAGGACAGCGACTGGTACAATTATGGGACCTCGGCCGATGCGGACCGGATCAAATACGGCTACGACCGCTCGGGCAGCCGGATCTGGCGGGAGAATACTGTGGCTCGGTCTCAAGGAAAATACTTTGATGAAAAGTATCTGTACGACCAGATCCATCGCCTGAAGGACATGTCACGCGGTGGACTGGGATCCGGCGGCTCCACGCTCAGCAACAAACAGTTTGCTCAGTGCTGGGGCCTGGACGAAACGGGCAACTGGAGCAATTTCCGGGAAGACAATGCCGGGGCCGGATCGTGGACGCTGAACCAGTCGCGGACATCGAACACGGTCAATGAGATCACTGATATCACGGAAACTGTCGGAGCGTCGTGGGTCACGCCGGTCTACAGCCGTGCGGGCAACATGACGACGATGCCACAACCCGCATCACCGGCCAGCAACTACACGGCCACGTATGATGCGTGGAACCGGCTCGTGAAGATCGCGGATGGCGGGAACACGGTGTCAGAATATCAGTACGACGGAGCCAAACGGCGGGTCGTGCAGAAGTCGTACGTCTCCGGGACGCTGAACGAGACGCGGCATCTGTACTACACCGAACCCAGCAAATGGCAGGTCGTGGAAGAACGTGTGGGGACTTCGACCAGTGCCAACCGGCAATTCGTCTGGGGGCTGCGGTACATCGACGACCTGATCCTCAGAGACCGCGACACCGACGGCAACGGGACGCTGGATGAACGGCTCTACAGTCTGCAGGACGCGAACTGGAATGTCACCGGTCTGGTGAACACCTCCGGCGTCATCCAGCAGCGCTTTGTGTACACGGCCTATGGACTGCCCGTCTTTCTGAGCAGCAGCTTTACGGCAGCCAGCAACACAGCAGCGTGGGAAGTGCTGTATGCAGGATATCGCTTTGAGACGGCCACCAGTCTCATGCATGTCAGGCACAGAGTACTCAATCCGACACTCGGGTGCTGGGTCCAGAGGGATCCGATTGGGTCAGCGCTTCCACTGGACCTTTACAGCTACAGTGCGTCAAGTCCTCTCGCAAACACAGATCCCACAGGGATGATCATTCCTCTAATCATTCTCGCCGCTGGTACGACCCTATCTATGGCCCAGTTGAAGGTGCTGGCGGCACTGCTCGGAATCTCAATCCTCGCGCTGCTTGCGTACCTGGCGGCTGAATGCATTCGGGTCATCCCAATGGATATCACGATTCGACGGCCACGGCCAAGAAACGCGGACAATTGCGACTGCTGGTGCATCGCAGAGGTAAATGGCGTACAGGGTGCGCCTACGAATGTTGGAATGATGAGCAAGGAAGAGTGTTTTGCTATCTCAGGACCGGTTGAGGAGCCCGGCGTTCCAGTTTGGGAGAATCTCTGCGGTTGTGGAGAAGGCTGGTGGAGGCTGAACTAATGGAAACGGCAAAGAATGAGTACCTGAGGCGAATTGCGGGAAGCGCCCTATTTGCAATGACGAGCCTGCACCACCATATCATGGAGCGTATCGTGGCTGAACTGGGGCCTCGTTTCGAACTTGTTGACCTGCTCTCCCTACTGGAATCAGATCAAGAGTTTTGTGAGAAAAAGGCTATCGCCAATAACACTCACAGAGTGAAACTCTTCGCCCTCCAGACACTGCAAGCTTTGGTCGCAGTTAACATGGTTGAAACGGAGCAGCCGCCCGACAAGGGTTATTGGTTGAAGTGGCCAACTTGCAGCTTGCCATCTGCTGATTAGAACGGAAAGGACGCAATCGGATGATTCAGTCAGATTACACGCAGCCGGATGTGAAGTACACGCTGATCGGCACGGCTGGCGGCGATGATCCGGACACGGGGGATATCTACAGGGGACTGGATCGCTTCGGACGCATCAAGGACGGCTATTGGTACAACTACGGCACATCAGCGGATGCCGATCGCATCAAATACGGCTACGATCGCGCGGGCAGCCGGATCTGGCGCGAGAACGTGGTGGCTCGCTCGCAGGGAAAATACTTTGATGAAAAGTATCTGTACGACCAGATCCATCGCCTGAAGGACATGTCACGCGGTGAACTGGGATCCGGCGGCTCCACGCTCAGCAACAAACAGTTTGCCCAGTGCTGGGGTCTGGACGAAACGGGGTGGAAACAGCACGTTCGTTGCTGCCAATTTCAGCAGCGAGGCGACCTCCAGCGGTTGAGGCCTGTTTCCTTCCCTGCAGCTCCTGCGACAGCTTGTTTCCTTCGAAGAGCTTCCATCCACTGAATTTCCTTCTGCGTTTCCTTCCCCGCAGTCTCCTTCAGGGGGGGGCCACCGGACTCAGTGTAGTCGGGATTGCGGCTGAACCGCAGGCGACAAAGCCTCAAAGTTCCGGCGTCGCTCAAAGCATGAGCTACGTTTGCTGACGAGGGAGGCCTCCGATCGTGCGGGGCCTCAATAAAAAATGCCCGAGCGGCCGTAGAGCAGCCGATCGGGCGGATCCCTGGAGAGCAAGACCTCCCGTGGGATGCTGTCAGCACAACACAGATTCAACGCACCGGCGTCGAAAATCCAGATTTTGGGCAGCGTGTTTGTCCGAGGAAGGGTTGCGAGGCCGTTAACACGCCGCGTACCGGTAACCAGCGCTATTGTCAGGACCAGCAGTGTCTGCAGGAGGTTCGCCGCTGGCAGGCCGCCAGACGACAGAAACAGCGGCGACTGCGGCCTGAAGTTTGCAAAACGCAGGCCGCTGCAGCGACTGACAACCGCACAAATGAATGGGACACTGGAGCTGGCATTGAAGGCTTATCTGAAGCCCTCGCTGCTCCTGCTGGATGAACTGGGTT
>Ga0209972_10003691_pt1 | contig 11901 bp, 12 predicted proteins | sample NOAtaG_7_FD_187302 | JGI IMG/M metagenome (GOLD analysis project Ga0209972, IMG submission 187302) | Freshwater lake microbial communities from Lake Erie, under a cyanobacterial bloom - NOAA_Erie_Diel1S_2200h metaG (SPAdes) (version 2) | ecosystem: Environmental > Aquatic > Freshwater > Lake ...
TTGTTCTGCGCCTTGCCGAAGATCAGCGCCAGCGTGCCCGGCTGCTTGCCCAGCTCTTCCAGCGTGTGGCGGTAGTGGTCGAACAGCGCGTCGTCTTGAAGCCACCGACCACAGCTACAAGCGGCCTGCGGCGAGCATGAAGTAGCGGTGCCCTTGGTCGGCATGAAAACTCACCTCCACCCCGAAGCGTACCGGCGAGGCAGAGTCGATGCTCGGCACCGCCACGCGGTCCACCTCCAGGCGCCGGACTTCGCTGTGGCGCACCGGCTGCAGGTCTTCGGCCGTGACCAAAAACAGGCGATCCCCGACGGCAATTGGGCCTACCGCCTCGAAACAGACAATCCGGTTGTCGTACACAACCAGAGGCTCGCCCAGCGCCCTTGCCGCGCCCAACGCGGCCGCGTGCTTCATCGCTTCTTGAAGCATCACCTCATACAGGCTCACCCCGTAGGCGCGCACAAAGTCGCAGCGTTCCATCAAGAGCGCCACCGACTCCAGCTGATCCGCTTTCATGGCACCATGGGACACATCGTTGCGCCGCTGCACTAGGTCGTCGATCGGTTCCAACAGAAGCGTCGCCTCGGCGTCAGACAGCGCGGCCCAGTCGCGTTCGGGTGCCCTCGCCGCAAGGTGGGCTTTGAGGGCCGGCGCCAATGCGACGCGCCTGACGTGGTTCTGCACACCGATGCCTTTGAGCATTCCAGTAATCCGCCCAAGGTTGTGGTTGCCTCGGTGAAACGCGAAGGCGTGCCCATTGAGCCTGAAACCGCCGTCGCCTGCCGTCAGGCACGAGTGGAGGTTAGCCACCACCCGCTCATGGGTCGTCTCCGTGCGGAAACGATCCTTCAGCAGGGCATTGGCCAAGGCAAGAGACTGCTCTAGGTGTACCTTGCGGATCGCCTCAGGCAGCGCCTCGTACCGCTCAGCAAAGCCGCCCAAGTGGTTGACGAAGCTCACCACGAGGCCGTCCACCAGGCGCTCAAGAAGGCCATACAGGGAAACGATGCCGACGGCATAGACATACTGCTTGGTGTGGGTCGCGTGTTCGACCAACTGTTGCAAGAGCGCAGCCTCTTGGGCAAGCAGCTCCTGCCGTCGGGCATTGAGCAGGCCGACCAGTTCGTGCTCCCGCTCGGTTCGCTCCAGGAAACTGAAAAGCCGGTCGAGGCCGGCGGTGAAGTCGGCCAGCTCCGCCCTCATGCCTGGGTCAGCAAGTCGGTTAGGAAGCCTTCGAGCGCCCTCTCCCGGGCCTGCAGCGCGCTGGGGTTCACATTGCGCCCCTCGAAGGTGTCGTAGTTGTTTCGATAGAAGCCCTCGATACTGGCCTGCAGCTCCGGCGCCTTGGCCAGGATCTGGTCCCGCTTGTCTAGGTGTCGGCTCACGACGGCCATCAGCGCGTCATAGACCGTGGTGGTAGGCCTCTCCAGCCACGACCACACGCTGCGCCGCTGCCGGTAGAGCCAGAAGGCTCGCTCCCCGAAGGCCGCCTCACTCAGCGCGATGGTGTCCAGGAATGTCTGCTCGAGGGCCTGCAGCGTCGGTTGCGGGAAGAGGTTGCCGAACCTGAGGAAGCTGTCGAGGTACACCGACAGCGGCACCGTGCTCTTGTGCAGGCGGTGCTTCTGACGGTACGCGAAGAAGCGAAGCACCAGCTCCACGTCCTCCATGCGGCGGAAGTCTTCGCTTTCTTGGCGCTCGTCTGACGGCTGTCCGCCGTTGAGCTCGGCGGCATCCGGCAGAGGCAGGCCCCATAGCCGGCAAAGCGACGCATTCCTGGACAGCTTGATGGTCAGCCTGTTAAGCGGTCCGTCGAAGATGGCGTTGCGCGTCTCTTGGGGCGTAAGCTTGGCGCCGCCGCTGTTGATTCGCTCGAAGACTAGCTGCTTCAGGCGCAGCGCATCCTCGGCATTCTTGGCCGTCTCCTTGAGCAGGATCACCGAGGAAAGATAGCGCCGGTCGATGCCCTCGCGGACCTTCTCCGGCAGAGCCTTGTAGGTGCGGCCGTTGAGTTCGGGCCACTGTGTGAGACCCACCAGCGCAAACTCGTCGCTGTAGAAGGCGCGGATGGTCGTCAGCCGCTGCAGGCCGTCCATCACCTCGTACTTCGAGTAGTCGTACTCGTAGAGAAAGATGGGCGGAATCGGCACGTTCATGATCAGAGACTCGATCAAGCGCGAGCGCTGCTCGACCGACCACCGGTGGCGCCGCTGGTACTCCGGCGAGAGTTCGTAAGCGGAGCTTTCCACCAGGCCAGGCACGGTGCTCAGCGGATAGCGCGCTTGTTCGGTGACGATGCGGATCTCACCTCGAACATACTTCTCATTGATGATGTCGTCGGGCGTCGGGGCAGTGGGCGCCGGCACATCGACCGTGAAGTCCAGCTCTTCGCCGTCAAGCAATGGCATCGCTCGCCTCCTGCTCAGAGTGAAGCTGCACCAGCGAGCGGGACCGTACGCGCGCCGGCAGCGCCGCCTGCAGCTGTTCCAAATGCGCCTTGATCTCCTGATAGGGCAACTCGGCCGGCCCCAGGTCGATAAGGAGCTGAGAGGCCGCGATCACGAAGCGGTCCGCCCGTGACACGACCAGGCCCGCAGCTTCCAGCTGACTGGCGAGGCACTCGACGCGCGCCAGGATGGGCTGCTGGGCGCACGCGCCCGCCGCGACCAGCCCCCGCTTCTTGCAGACTAGGATGGCATCCAGGCTGATCGGGTCCTTCGCCGCCGTCTTCGGACTAGCCGCCTTCAGCTCGGCATGCACCGGATGGGCCGCCACGACGGCCAAGCCGGCGGTCTCGATGGCCTCGTAGATGGCGGCCCAGCCTTCGGCGCGGGAATGGTGGAAGCTGAAGGCCAGCACGCCGTCGTCCTTGAGAACGCGGCGGCACTCGGAGAACACGAGGGAGAGCTGCCGCGCGAACGCCCGAGGGTCCTTGTGCTGCACCTCGCCGGCATCGGAGGAATCGGGGCGCTTCATCCATGGATAGCGCTTGGACAAGACCGGCGAGAGCCAGGCAAAGAAAAAGTCGCTCAGCTCGCTGTAGTGTACGAAGTCGAAGTACGGTGGATCCGTGATCACCGCATCAACCGAGGCTGCGGGCACCGGCAGCTGCGCGCTGTCCCCGTTGAGAACCATCAAGGCACGGCTGGCGTTCTGTAGCTCCTGCCAGGAATCCACCAGGCGGGCATCCAGCGGCGCGCTGGCCAGCGTCTTACGGCTGCTGGCCTTGAGGCCGAAGAGATCGCGCTGCAGCTCAAGCTCGAAGGGTTCGTCCAGATAGCGCTTGGCACGCAGCAGGCGGGACTCGAACAGCGTACTGAACGTGCCACTGCTCTTGTCCGTTCCCCAGATCGAGTTTTCAAGCGGAGTGCGCTCGGGCTTGAGGATGTGGTTGGAGAACATGTGGCGCACGGCGCCTGTTCCCTCGCCCTTGAAGCTGCAAAACAAGTTATTGAACTCCAGCGTGCTCGAGAACAGGCACAGCATCTGTTCCTGAACGGCTATGTCCTCGATTTCGAGGATAGCCTTCAGAAGCAGGCCCAAGCAGAGCTGCTGACGCGCGTTGAAGAAATCGCGCCAGTGCAGGTAGTTGTAGCCACGCGCCTGGTCCGTGTTGTGCCCTGGGCGGACGGCCAGCGTCGGCAGCGGAAGGTCTTCGCGCTGCAACCGCTGTTCCGCTTGAGCGAATAGTGCTAGGTCTTCATCCCGGGCGGGCAGGTAGACCTTCGAGCCATCGGCCCGCAAGGCCATCATGGCGTACAGCCGATGGCCCAGCGGCCGACCATCGGCAGGGAGTAGGTCCTTGATGCGATAGCGCGTACCGTCTGCCGCGCGCACGCTCTGTCCCTCGGCAGGCCCGTGTTGCGGGTCGAAAGAGTGGCCGCAGTGCGGGCACGTAACCTCCATGGAATCGAACCGTCCCTCCGTAATGCCCCAGCAGCTTGGACACACGATCTGGGCGCGCGGCTTCTTCTTCGGATAGGCATCCTGCGAGAAGACATAGCGCGACAGCAGCGGTAACACCTCGCCCGTGGGGAGTGCCACGCTCTTGCACCAGAAGTAGTAGAGAACCGGGATAAGCTGGCCCGTCTCAGGGTCGCGGGTCTGGTAGAACCGTTTGATCTCCGGAGCCACCGTGGCCGCCAGCCGGGCGAAGGCCGCACGTAGCGTTGCCTCTGGTACGCGCGTAAATGCCTGCCGGACCAAAAAGGTGCTGACGGGGTTGATGTCGCTGCCGATGGCCTTGGCACCAAGCTTCAGCGCCTCGCCCAACGTCGTCCCGCTGCCCATGAAGGGATCGAGCACGACCTTGCCAGCCAGGTCGTGATGCTCGTAGAACTGCTTCCATACATCGACAGGCGCTGGGCTGAGAGCGCCCAGCGTGATGGCGCGGAACACTGAGCCCAGGCGCGTCGCCCACCACTTGTGGATGTGATAGATCGGCCGGTTGATCTCCTTGCGCCAACTCTCCTGCTCCCCCAGCTCGCTCACCTCGACCATCGGAAAGCCCACCTCCAGGGCCGTCTTGGGCGGGCCGTGCGCAGAGCCCTCGGACTCGTGCGTCGGTACGGCACTCATTCATCGACCTCGTCGATAACGTCAGCAATCGCACTTGGCCGGGAAATCATCGACACGGGCTTGGCCGACTGGCTTCTTAGGCGATAGGCGATGAAGCGGTGCTCTGCGCTCGCGCGCGGATTGGGCACTCGCTCGGCTGCAAGTACGTTGGTACGTAGGTCGAAGGTATAACCAACGACAAGCTCGGCGGCCTCGACGCGCACAAGCCTGCCAACCTCCTGGAAACGGTCCGGCGCCACGAGTCTCTCTGGAACAATTAGCGTCATCAACCCGGTGGTGCCCTCTGTCAATGCGAACGGCGTGGGCGCCACATACATCTTGCGGTCACGGATCATGATGTCGCCGTAGGTGCCGAAGCCCTTGACGCTCTTGTTCTTGTGGACGTAGTTGTGGTCAGCGTTCAGGAAATCCCCATGGCAAATCACAAGGTCGACCACGGGATACTGCCGTCGACCATTGCCGAGGTCCTTGAATGGTGAGAGGTCCGCAGGGTAGCGACCGAAGACGTAGAAGATCTGGCGGCCGTTGTGGTTGCCCGTGGGCACCTGGCTGTTGGAGTCGTAGTCGCGTTCGCGACCGGGCCAAGCCAGGCCCTTGATTTCGTAACCCTCGGTGTACTCGACCAGAGCGAAGTCGGGGTAGGTATTGCGGCCGGAGCCCTCGAAGTGAACCGACAGGTGTTCCAGGCGCCTTTGGAACCAGTTCTGAAAGTGGAACTCCTTATCCTTGGCGCTGACTGATTCGATCAGCTCGCCAGCGATAACTGCGGCCACGCACTGCTCGAAGGCATCGAAGCACGTGGTTCCTGGTTGTACTCGCGTCACTTGTTGTTCTCCTGCTTCAGCTATGGCACTGCTTAGCGCAGAGTGCGGCTGTGTCTTGAGGCCAATACGTCAATAATCGCAGCTTCGCTGCGCTGGGATTCGCCGGATGCCGGCTCAAGTTGCGAACGGCCCGCGTGTTGGCCGCAGCCTGCGCGTCGCCGTACTCCGTCACCAGACTCTGGTTGAAGAAGCCGAAGGTCTGCTTGTTGGGCGTGGCGGTGAGTCCAATCAAGTGCGCGTCAAAGTACTCCAGCACCTGACGCCACAGGTTGTAGATGCTGCGGTGGGCCTCGTCGGTGACGATGATGTCGAAGGTTTCGATGGGGAAGGCCGGGTTGTAGTCGATGGGCTCGGGGTCGTTGAACAGGCGCTCCACGGCGGCGGTGGATTCATCGTCGGCTTCTTCGGGCAGCTCGCGGCCCTTCAGCATGGAGAACATGCGCTGGATGGTGGTGATGACCACCCTGGCATTCGGGTCCAGGTTGTTGCGGGTGAGGTGCTGGACGATGAACTCCTCTCCGAACTTCCAGTTGTTGACCGGCGAGACGTACTGGTCGAACTCCTTCTTGGTCTGCTTGCCCAGGTTGCCGCGGTCCACCAGGAACAGCACCTTGCACGCTTCGCCGTACTTGATCAGCCGGTAGATGAAGCTGATGGCGGTAAAGGTTTTGCCGCTGCCGGTGGCCATCTGGATGAGGGCGCGCGGCTTGTTCTGGGCAAGGCTTGCTTCCAGGTTGCGGATGGCGGTGATCTGCGCGGGCCAGAGCCGCTGTTGATTGACCCTGTCTCCCCACTCGGTGACCAGCGGCGGCATGGCGCGAACGCGCGTCAGGAAAGTGTCGGGGGCGTAGGGTGCCCCGCCTTCTTGGGCGGCCCTGGGGGAAGAGGCCCCGCCCAGACTGCGCTTATCGGCGGAGGGTGCAGTCGCCTCAGGGGTCGTGAGCCAGCCGGCCAGGGTTTCGGGCTGGTGAAAGGCAAAGGTGGTGCGGGCGCGGGGCTCGGGGTCCAGGCCATTGGTGAAGTGGGTTTCCGCCCCCGTGGATTCATACACAAAGGGCAGCGGACGGCGCCACGCGGGCAAGGCCGCCGGCAGGCCCTGGGCGTAGCGGGCGGACTGGGCTTCCACGCCGGTGAGGGTGGCGCCCTGCTTCTTGGCCTCGATCACGCCGGCGGCCTTGCCGTCCACATACAGCAGGTAGTCGGCAAAGCCCAGGCCGCCTTGCAGCGGAAACTCGCGCAGCGCCACACCCCGGCCGGCATGCACGTCGGCCTGGGACACATCCATCACCTTCCAGCCGGCCTGCGACAGCAGGCGGTCTATGGTTTGGCGCGCGCGTTGTTCGGGGCTCACCGCCTCTCCCTTGATGTGCTTCCATGCTATCCAAAGGGCGCGGCGGTGGGAAAGGGTTTGCGCCCGGGCCAGGCCGGCTCAGCGGCGCTGGCCCTCGATGCGCCAGCCTTCGCCGTAGGGGTTGTTGGGGCTGTCATGGCGATACGGGCTGCCGGCACCGTAGGGGTTGTGGATGCTGTCGGGCGAATAGGGGCTGCCGTAACGGCCGTAGGGGTTGCTGACCGACTCGGGGTCGTAGGGGTTGGCGCTGAGGCGGCCGCGGTAGGTGCCCTGGCTGTCGTACAGGCGGGGGGCGTCGGTGGCGTAGGGGTTGGTGGCGGAATAGGGGCTGTAGGGGCTGCCGTACAGGCTGTAGGGGTTGTTGAGGCCGCGTGGGGCATAGGGGCTGCCAGCGCCATAGGGGTTGGCGATGGACTCGGCCTGCAGGGGGTTGCGCGACAAGCGGCCCAGGTCTTCGGCACGGGCCGTGGACGCCACAGGGGCGATCAGCAGGGCGGCAAGGGCAAGACGGCAGGCATGCGGCATGGCGCGGGCTCCGGGGCGTGTTGATGCCGGTCATGTTGCATGCGGCAGGGGATCAGGGGGTGAGCCTTTGGGGTTGGCGGGCTACAGCGTGGGGTGTCGGTTCAGCGATGCCAGGCCGCCCTGCTCGCGCGGGAAGCCTGCTCCGCTGCATGGACCCGTTTCGGGTCTGGCAATCGCGTCAGACGGAAACCGGCCTGCACCCTATGCTGGGGGTGCCCGATTACCAGTCTAAAGTGGGCATTCCCGCAGGCGCGAGACGTGGTGGTGAAGCCGCACGGGTTCCCGCTTGATCCTGCCAGTGACGGCGTTACTTACGGCCACGCCAATAGGCCGGCCGACGCCGGAAGTGGGCAATCGCAAAGACCACGCGCTCCGCCGGTTCAGGGCGAGGGCCGCAGCCACCGATTCCTGGAACTGTGCACCAAGCCCCTTCTGCTGCGCCTCGGAGAAGGCGCCCTGTTCAAGGAGCTCGTCGCGCGCTTCCTGAAGAAAGCGAACCGGCTTCAACCGGTGATGCGACGCGCGGCCGCGAAAACCTCATCGGCCGAAACAAGCCTGGCCTCTCCCCGCTCGTACCTGGCAATCCGGCTGGCGATTTCCCATTCCCGGGCGGCCTTCACGCCGCGGTCGGAATCTCGCTCGACCGGATCGAGGAGCTCCTGCGCCGGTAGCGCCCGTTCCTCGATGGACAGCGCGCCGGCCTTCTTGCAAAGCTCGTCGAAAAGGGCAGACGTTCGCGTCCCCCGCCAAGGCGATGGGAAGAGCCTGCTCCACCGCTTTCGCGCCCCTTGGTAGCGCTTGCGGCGGCTGCAAAGCGGCCCGAAACCCGCGGGCTGTCCTGTTGCCAACCGGATGGGGCGCGGGGCTCGATGGGTTTCGACTTCGGGCCTTACACTCCACACCATCGATCCAGCCCGGAGTCTTCGCCATGCGCCTGCTGCTCCTGTGTGTGCTTTCCCTGCTCGCCGGTTCCGTGGCCGCCGCGCCGCTGGACGGCACCTGGCAACTCGACACGGCACAGGGCACGTTCACCGCGCGGCTGGTCACCCAGGGGCGGGCCGTCATTGGCACCATCGACGTGGCCGGGCGCTCCACCATCTCGCTCACCGGCACGCTGCAAGGTGACGCCGCGGCGGGGCTGGCTTCCACGGATGAGGGCGTCGGCCGCTTCGAGGCGCGGGTCCAGGGCGATGCGCTGGAGCTGGTGCTCTCCCAGGAGGATGGGCCCAATCAGCGCGCGGCGCGGTTGCCGCTCAGCTTCCGCCGCGTGCAGGCCGCCGCGCCACCCGTGCCGGGCGGCAAACCCGCCCCGGCGGCGGGCGACGCTGGCGGCGATGCGCGCCTCGTGGGCACGTGGGAGTGGCAGGAGGTCATCAGCTCGGGCGGCGCCTCTTTCGCGCAATCCGAGTGGCTGGTGATCCGCGCCGACGGCACCTTTGCGTGGAACAAGGGCGCCGCGGCGGCGGGCGGGGCGGGCTGGTCCTACGACGGCGGTTCGGGCGGCGATGGCATGCGGGGCCGCTGGAGGGCGAGGGGCGGCGTGCTGTTCGCCCAGGGCGCCGACGGCGCCTGGATGCGCGTGGGCACCTACGGCATGACGGACGATGGCGCGGCCATGCGAATCAGCTACGACGGGGGCGACAGGCGTATCTGGCAGCGGCGGTAGGCGCCAACGGATCAGTCCAATCGGGCAAGCACGTCCCGGATCATTTGCTCCTGTTGCCGCGTGGTGTCCTGCGCCCCAGCTACGCAGTCGAGGGCGGCCTTAAGGGCCGTCTCATCAAGGTCGAGCTCCCACTCCACGACGCCTTGCCGCTGCAGACGGTGGAACTCGTCCACGTCGAGATCGTCCTGAGCGCGGAGGTCCACCCAGGTTTTCAGTGACAGGGCGCCGCCAGGCACGCCAAGATAAAAACCGGGATATGGATCGCCATGAAAGCAGGCTGGGTTTTTGCGCCGGCCATGGGCACGGCTGGTGAGCGTTCTCACCACCAGATCGCGGTCCGGAGGTGCTGCGAGAATGAACGGGTACTTTCGGTGCAAAACCCCGGTGGCGCGGTCCAGGTAGAACCGCTCGTGGCGGAAGATACCTCCTGGAAAGAATGCCACGAGCAGCCAGAGCCTCAGCGCGCGGTCCGGTCCGCGGCAAGTATTCCCTCGAACTGGTCAGCTGCCTCCAAGACCGCTTCACGGGCCGCAGGGTCGGATGGCACGGCAAGGCTGTAGGGAATGCGCTCGTTACGGCCGCGCCCCTCGTCCCAGATGGTGGACCACGGGCCCCTTTCGTCGTGAGTGACATTGACCATGGGTTTCGACAAGTCGTCCCGAAAGCGCTCGGCCAGCCCCCGCATGATGGCCAGCTCGCGCTTCGTGAAATGCCGGTCCTCAAAATCGCGCTTCGGCACCACCGTTTCGCGCACGTAGTCCACCACCCGCTCTGGCTTTATCTCGATGGCCTCTCCAAGATCAGCGGGCAGGTCGTCCCACTCCGCATAGAAATCGACAGGCACGGGGCCCATGGGCCAGGCGTGATACCCAAGCCCCGTGACGCTGTGGCCAGTTTGCCGGTAGTGCTGGAAATCGAGGAGGTAAAGCAGCTTGATCAGCTTGATCTTGCCGCAGTGGCGGGTGCGGCTCGCGAAGAAAAGGACCGTGTTGATCAATTTCTCACGGCGATGGGAGATGAGCATGGGCGAAGTGTCCTGTAGCGGAACAAAGGCCCGCAACCTCGGGGCCTTCGAGCAACGGGCCTGCGTTTGCATGTGACGAACTCTACGACGGTGGAGGCTTGCGCGCGAGCCACCGGTCCAGCCCGTTGGCGAAGGCCTGCCGGTCGGCCTGGCTGAAGGCCGGCGGGCCGCCGGTGTTCAGGCCGCTGGCACGTAACTGGTCCATGGCGTTGCGCATGTCCAGCAGGCCGCGCACGTTGTTGGCGTTGAATTCCTCGCCCCGCGGGCTGAGCGCCGCGGCGCCCTTTTCCACCACGGCGGCGGCCAGGGGAATGTCGGCGGTAATCACCAGGTCGCCAGCGTGGGCCTGCCCGGCGATGTGCGCGTCGGCCACGTCGAAGCCGCGCGGCACCTGCACCATGCGAATCCACGGCGAGCGCGGCACGGTGAGCCACTGGTTGGCCACCAGCAGCAGGGGCGTGCGGGTGCGCTCGGCGGCGCGGTAGAGGATGTCCTTCACCGCCGCCGGGCAGGCGTCGGCGTCCACCCAGATGCGCGGGCCGGCTTCGGTCATGGCGCGTGGCCGCCATAGCGGATGCCGGGCGGCTGCGCGCGGCCAGCGGGCTTGGTCACCGCGGGCAGGGCGCGGGCGGCTTCAACGGGCGGCCGCATGCAGGGCGATGCGGTTGCCTTCGGAGTCTTCGATCTCGGCCACAAAGCCGTTCTCGCCGATGGACTTTTTCTCGTACAGCACCTTGGCGCCAAGCTTCGTGGCGCGCGCCAGAACGGTGTCGATGTCGGGCACCGAGAAGTAGAGCACTGGGCCGGCCTTGCCAGGGACGTACACGTCGCCCTTGGCCAGCGCACCGCCGGCGCCCGGCGCATCGGGGTCGAAGGGGAACAGCGCCATGTCGTAGCCGTCGATGACGGTACGCTCGAGTTGAACTTCGAACACCGTGGCGTAGAAGCGCACGGCGCGGTCGAGGTCGGACACGGGGATTTCGAAGTATCCCACCGGGTTTGGCTTGGGAGTGGTCACGGTCTTGGCGGGTGGTGTCGGTTCAGCCGGCTCGCGGGGCGCGCACGCGGCGAGGCACAGGCACAGGATTGCGGTGATGAGGCAGCGCATCTGCGTATTCTCATTCCTCGGCCTGGGCCACCAGTTCGATGCGCTCGCCCTGGAAGTCCACTTGCTGCCCGGGGCGCAGCTTGGCGCGCTTGCGCGACTCGGGTTGGCCGTCTACGGTGACCAGGCCGGCCTCCACGGCAGCATGCGCCGCGCCGCCGGAGGGCGCGAGGCCGGTGGCCTTGAGGAGCTGGTCGAGCTGGATGTACTCGCCGCGGATGGCGAAGCGGGTGGGCATGGCGTCAGACCCCGACCTCGTGGGACCGGCGCCTCGCGAACGCCACGAACCAGTCCAGCGCCAGCGGGTTTGCCATGGAATCCCGGTTGGCCGACTTCTCCACGGGCTGGCCGAGCAGGATCTTCTTCACGGGCACTTCCATCTTCTTGCCCGAGATGGTGCGCGGCACCTCGGCGATGGCGTACACGTCGTCGGGTACGTGGCGCGCCGAGAGTTGCGTGCGGATGGCGGACAGCAGCTGTTTCTTCAGCTCGGCGGGCACATCCGATGCGCCATCGCGCAGCACCACGAACAGCGCCATGAAGGACGGGCGGCCCAGGTACTCCAGGTCCACCACCAGCGAGTCGGCCACGTCGTCGAAGCCCTCCACCACGCGATAGAGCTCGCTGGTGCCCATGCGGATGCCGTGGCGGTTGATGGTGGAATCGGAGCGGCCGTAGATCACGCCCGTGACCGACTCGGGGCGCTCGATCAGCTCCAGCCAGTCGCCGTGTTTCCACACGTTGGGCCAGGTGTCGAAGTAGCTCTCGAAGTAGCGCCGGCCGTCGGTGTCGCCCCAGAAGTACAGCGGCATGGAGGGCGCGGGCGCGGTG
>Ga0209972_10003696_pt1 | contig 11889 bp, 7 predicted proteins | sample NOAtaG_7_FD_187302 | JGI IMG/M metagenome (GOLD analysis project Ga0209972, IMG submission 187302) | Freshwater lake microbial communities from Lake Erie, under a cyanobacterial bloom - NOAA_Erie_Diel1S_2200h metaG (SPAdes) (version 2) | ecosystem: Environmental > Aquatic > Freshwater > Lake ...
CTCCTAGCATCGTACCAGACCTACTGAAATTCCTACGGATACCCACTAATGTATTATAATCATTATGACATTCACTAAATGCCGGATACTCTTCATCGGTAATATAATCCAATGAATCGAGTGACATGCCGATTAATGCTGCACATTCATGAGCATAGAACATTTCGTTACTATCCAGAGCCTCCTCCAACATAGCCCGACTGTTAATTATGACTCCAAATTGAGCTTGAGAAGAGAGCGTAATAAGCAAATGCAATACAGTTAAACATAGGTACAAGCGCATAAGCAGTTGTTTTATTGTTTAACCACTATTCTTCATAAATATTGTAAACGATACACGCTCTAAACGATTTTTTTTCGATTTGTTGAGAAGAATGTAAAAACAGATAGCCGGCTATTTAACCCGGCAAATCAACAATCATAAATTGTTAACGACTATAACTAGAATCTATCACAAGCAAAACAGTGTAACCGCTTAATCGTTCAACTTGAGCACAGCTAAGAATGCCTGTTGCGGAACTTCAACGGAACCAATCTGTCGCATGCGTTTCTTTCCTTTCTTCTGTTTTTCCAGAAGTTTGCGTTTACGGGAAATATCGCCTCCATAACATTTTGCCGTTACATCTTTACGCATAGCGCTGATGGTTTCACGGGCAATAATTTTTGCACCGATTGCGGCCTGGATGGCAATAACAAATTGCTGACGAGGTAATAACTCTTTTAATTTTTCACATATTTTTTTACCAAAGTCATATGCATGATCACGATGTATCAATGCAGATAGAGCATCTACATTTTCGCTGTTCAATTTGATATCAATCTTTACCAAGTCGCTCGGACGGTAATCCAGTGGATGGTAATCAAATGATGCATATCCCTTTGATATGGATTTCAGTTTATCGTAAAAATCAAAAACGATCTCGGCCAATGGCATTTCAAACACCAGCTCAACACGCGAAGGAGTCAGGTAGGTCTGATTTTTGAGTATACCCCGCTTGTTCAGGCAAAGGCTCATAATATTTCCGATAAACTCCGGTTTGCAAATGGTCGATGCAGAAATCCAGGGTTCCTCCACACGGTCAAGTTTGGTAGGTTCGGGTAATTCGCTTGGATTGTTAACCTGAAGTTTGGTGCCGTCGCTGAGATAGGCAAAGTAGGATACGTTAGGAACCGTAGTGATAACGGTCATGTCAAATTCACGATCCAATCGCTCCTGAATAATTTCCAGGTGAAGCATTCCGAGGAAACCACAACGAAAGCCAAAACCAAGTGCGGCCGAGCTTTCCGGCTCAAAGGTGAGGGAGGCATCGTTTAACTGCAACTTCTCAATAGACTCCCGAAGCATTTCATAATCATCAGTATCTACAGGATAAATTCCAGCAAATACCATTGGTTTTACTTCCTCAAAACCTTTAATAGGTTCCAGCGCAGGCTTGCTTACTGTTGTAATGGTATCACCTACTTTAACCTCGTTGGAATTTTTGATTCCGGTGATGATATAGCCTACGTCGCCCGTTCGAATGATATCGCGCGGAGATTTATCCAATAGCAACACACCTATTTCGTCGGCTACATATTCGCCTCCGGTGGAAAAGAATTTTACTTTATCGCCTTTCTTTAGCTCCCCGTTAAAAATCCTAAAATAAGCAATGATGCCACGAAACGAATTAAACACAGAGTCGAAGATTAAGGCCTGAAGCGGAGCCGTGGGTTCTCCCTTTGGAGGCGGTATGCGTTCAATGATAGCCGTTAAGATCTCCTCAATTCCAATTCCTGTTTTACCACTCGCCAAAAGGACATCTTCGCGTTTGCAACCAACAAGATCTACAATCTGATCTTTAGTTTCTTCAATCATAGCACCATCCATATCAATTTTGTTAGCTATAGGAATAATCTCCAGTCCGTTATCAATCGCCAAATAAAGATTGGATATCGTTTGGGCCTGAATACCTTGAGCGGCATCAACCAACAAAAGAGCCCCTTCGCAAGAGGCTATGGCTCTGGACACCTCATAGCTGAAATCCACGTGGCCGGGTGTATCGATGAGATTAAGGATATACTCCTGCCCGTTATGAATATGTTTCATCTGGATGGCGTGACTCTTGATGGTAATACCTTTTTCACGCTCAAGGTCCATGTCGTCTAAAACCTGAGCCTGCATCTGACGCTCGGTGATGGTTTTGGTAAACTCCAATAAACGGTCCGCAAGGGTGCTTTTCCCGTGGTCTATATGTGCAATGATGCAAAAATTTCTGATGTGCTGCATAATCAAATGCAAAGATACGGGATAAACGCCGCGTTCAACCGATAAACCCTAAAATTGATGATAGGTTAATAGATATAATCAGACAAGAAGCTGAATGATGGCCTCTGCTGCTTTTCGCCCATCTATTGCCGCACTCACTATTCCTCCGGCATATCCTGCGCCCTCTGCACAAGGATACAAATTCAAGATGTCGATATGTTGCATTTTTTCATTTCGCGGAATTCGAACCGGTGAGGATGTACGGGTTTCGAAACCAACAACTACGGCATCACTGGTAAGGTAACCATGCATCTTACGGCCAAAGTCAATAAAGCCCTGTTGTAATCGTTTACCAATATTCAACGGGAGCAATTCCGATAACATATTTGATGTTATACCGGGCTGATAAGAACATGCAGGCAGGGTGGCCGAAAATTGTCCGAGCACAAAATCAGTAAGTCGCTGAGCCGGTGCGGCCTGTGATTGCCCACCACTGCGCCACGCCGTATATTCTAAATTTTCCTGCAGGGCTATTCCTGCAAAAACACCGTGGCTTTGATAATCCCGTAAATCATCCGGTTCCACACTTACCACAATGCCACTATTTGCATACGGATTATTTCGCTTACTTGGCGACCAACCATTGGTAACCACCTGGTAGGGTTGTGTTGCACACGGAGCGATAATACCTCCCGGGCACATACAAAAAGAATAGACACCGCGATCAAAGGATTGTGTTACCAAACTATATGATGCGGCCGGCAAATACTGTCGTACATCTTCCATTTCTTTATCTGTATTACAATGATATTGAATACTATCAATCAGCGACTGAGGGTGTTCTACCCGAACACCAACAGCGAATGGTTTTGGCTCAATAGCAATCTGATGCTTGTGGAGCAAACGAAATATATCCCTTGAGGAGTGACCGGTTGCCAGGATATAAGCCTCAGCGCTGTATTGTGTTGTAATCCCTGTAAAATTTCCGGAGTGATCTACAGCCTCCGCAATAATGCCCTGCAGTTTACCGGAGTGAAGCACTAATTCGGTAACACAAGTATTAAAATGAATCTCGCCTCCCAAAGTCAGTATCTTATCTCGCATGGATTGAATAATCTTTGGAAGTTTATTCGTTCCAATATGTGGATGAGCATCAACGAGTATAGACGTGTCGGCACCAAATTCAACGAATCGAAGCAACACATCCATAATATTACCCCGTTTATCACTTCGGGTATAAAGTTTACCATCGCTATACGTGCCCGCACCACCCTCGCCAAAGCAGTAATTGGAATTCGGGTTTACGCGGTGCAATTTATTAATCGCCGCCAAATCACGACGACGTTCTCTGACATCTTTGCCACGCTCCAGAATAATAGGTTTTATTCCGGCTTCGAGCAGGCGTAATGCCGCAAATAACCCTGCAGGCCCTGCTCCAATGATGATGACTGACTTAGCCGATAAAACAGCACGATAAGCAGTTTCATATTGCCGCTTCTCTATAAATGGTTCATCAACAAATACTTCAAGTCGAAGATTGACATAAATTTTTTTTTGTCGGGCATCGAGTGAACGCCGTAATAAACGAATATGTTCTATCCGCTGTTCCTGAACTCCAAGATGAACAGATGCCGCTCTTTTCCAAGCATGCGTATCGGAATAGGCTACGGCAGGTAATCGTACGTTAAGTTGATGAATCAAAGCGGCTTAGTCCTCTTTACCTTTTTCACCAACAAAGTAATCGTCTTTGTCTTTGAAGAGTACGTTAAAGGTAGTCAGCGTTCCATAGATACGTGTAATATATTGCTGAAGATTTACCTTGTCTTCGTCGCTTAGTAATTTATGTGCATTAATTTGTTGCTCCATCACCCGGAGCCTGTCGCGAAGCATAACTATTTTATGAAAAAAGATATCAATTGGAATTTCCTTTGACTTAATGGTATTATTCGCAGACTTAATTTCCAATACCCCTCCCTTCCATTTTTCGCCAAGCGGAACAATCTCCTGAACGCCGGCCCATTGCCTCAATATGCCAAGTAAAGATTTTTCAACGTCACTGATGGTCTCAACTTCGGGATTCACATTTTCGGCGTGCAGGGTTTCCAGCATCGGATCATCTTTTGCAATCTCGTGGGTGCCCTCATCCAGAAATGTAATCAAATAGGTATCGTACTTATTGGCAATGACAACCCCTTGGCCCATTCGGGCGTGCTGAACTCTTGATCCCGCACCTAAATGCATGTCGATATTCATATTGATGTAGTTCTATTAGCTATCAAATCTAATTGGGTTTAGATTTTAGACAAACCGAACTGTTAACATCACAGGCTGAACTGTGTACAGGCCTTATTTCTTTTTAGGCGGTTCAGCAAGTAATTCCATCCGGGCCACAAAGCTGTTCTTTTTATTTTCGGAGCCTACATTGTACTGATAAACCTTTCCGTCCTCTGATTTGGTTCGGCGCTTGTCGGGGTCAATAGCGCCAAGTGCAGTAATAAAGGCCCGGTTGCCTGAGGCAATCTGCAGATTATTATTTTGATAAAAGAAGTAGTACCAGTTATCATCATCACCGGGAATGTACAGACTTAAAAAATCACCGGTCTTCTTGTAGCCGAATTCGAGGTAGGCCTTTTGAATAAGGCGATTAACAGATGTTGTCCCCACATAGGCAACACCAATAGGCCCAATATTGCGGAAGCTTCTGCTTTCGGGATCCCAAACCATATTTAAATCGGTAAGAAACATAGCAAATGGAGCATTCTCAGGACGCTTATAGGTACCTTCTTTATTCATCTGGGCTGTAAAAGACTTATCATCCTTGGGGTCCACAAATTCGGGAATACTCAATTGAAATTCATCACTGAAATAATCCACATCCTCTTCACCGAAATTATTACTCAATATCGATTTACCTAAATTCAACAAAAGATCCTTATCCATATCAAAGGAAATGCCCATAAGTAGGTTAAGCAGATATTCATTCTTTTTTACATCGGTGTTTATCGTGCCGGCGGATTTTACATCTACAAGTCCGAAGTTCAGACCAAAGTCCATTTTACCTTCGCCATATACCTTTCCGCTTACATCATTGTATTTGAAAATATTGCCCCGTTTATCATCCTGAAGAATTTTTGATTTGTTGCCGGCAATAAACTCTTTGGTAGTTTCATCATAAAACACAATACCATTAGCTGTGAAAATATTACGATCTTTTATACTGCGTTTAGCATTAAAGAATGAGGTGTACAAATCGGCCGAATCGGCATAGAACACAATGCCGGTAGTTACCGGCTTCTTGGACATATTCTCCGGATCGGTATAATAGATGAGTGTTGAGTCCGGAGTAAACTCATTTTTAATTGAAAACCAATCTACTCGTATGTTTGGATTTTGCACCTGAAGGCGTGCATAGCCATCGAACTTAAGCGGCTGATAATTTGCGGTTATATCCACCTTACCCTGATATTGTACTTTAGGTATCACCGTAAATTTCAAACTGGTATCGATGCGTGTTTTAGCGTAAGTCCTCAGACTTTTATTATCATCTTTCAAAAAACTGATTTCCTGGAAGGGGATTTTCTGTTTTGTTCCTGTGGCGCTTACAAAATCATAAGTGCCATTTGATTTATAACTGTTCTTGCCATAGATATTTGTTGTGCAATTATAAAACTTGTGAAACTCTGTAATAGTATCGGCTATAATGGTGGAATTATTCAGCGTGCGCATAACAGCTCCCGGCTCAATAACCACTTTATTACTGTCAGGATATACTTTAGCATCTATAACAGCGATATAAGGCACCTGTTTTACCTGCAGGATATAACTGGTGAGATCGTATGTGGCGGATTTACCGGTAAATCGAAGTGAATCCTGCTGAGGATGAATCGATGTAAATTCCGATTCGGTACCCTCGGGTGCAATGAAGGTAACTTGCTTGCGCATCATATCCCACTTAAATTTATTAATCGATGTACGATACTGATTATAGGGCAATTCCGTTGCAACATCATCTGTATTCGAAACAAAGTCTCCTTCACGTTTATCGAAGTCAATTTTAGCATTCACGTTCTGCGTTTTCAATGCAAACTTGGTCGAGTCGAGCGACTTGATATTAAAATCGGCCGTATCGGCACTCATCGAGTTAGCTCCAAAAGCTATATCTCCTGATTTTAAATTGGCATCAGCCCAGTCGAGAAACCCACTGCCCCGCATGCCTTTAGATCGCAATACCAGGGTTCCTTTCAGACGGGTATTATTTTCAAACATCTGTATCGGAATCTCTTTCATACGCACTTCCATGCTGTCGGCATAAGGCTTCCAGTGTACATAAACCTCCGTAGCGTCCACCTTCGGAAAAGGCACACCACCATAAGGCCCCTTTGGCATATTAAAAGATTTAGCATTGGCATTTAGTGAATCCGGGAAGAAAATAATATCCTCAGACTTGGTTAATGAACTAAGAAAATTGATGTCGCCATTACCTCGTAATCCTCGATTATCGAGCGAGATGCTGTTGCTAAATTTTCCTTTACCACCATACAAAGCGATATCGGTTCGTTTGGTGATGAACCCCAATGAAAGGTCTTTTTGTATGCCGATGCGATTCTCGATATCGGGAAAAACACCTCCTGAAACAAGTTTACCATCAAATGAAATCCTCGAAGGCCTGAAAGAATAGAGGCTATCCAACTGAAAAGGTTTTAACTCGTAGTAGAACTTTTTACGGTCGTACACGCCATTGAATGTTTTCTTCTGATCATAATAAACATAAGACTTATCACTGGTTTTGATTGAAGGGAATGTCCAGTCGTGTTTTTTACCTCCTGATTTTGACAATTTGCCATCGATCTGTATCACACCACTTACATCCTGTATGCAGCTATGTAAGGGAACGAGCACAGGGTTTCCATCTTTACCAACCTGTCCGTTTGGAACGTTGAGAAGTAACGTATCGGCGTGCGACATCGTAATATTAAATCCATCATAACTGAAACCAAAGTTCTTACCGTAAACATCGGCGCGACCGGCAAAAAACATGCCGTCAAAATTCATATCCCTATTTTTCATCAGGGTAATACTATCGTTTCGGGGGAAGATGACCACGAAGGAGGAATCGCTGATTTCAATATTTTTAATTCCGCGGATGCCCATACCCAGACTTCTGAAGTCCAGACGAGAGTTAAAATCCCTGTTTAAGGAGGTTATTTTAATTATATCGTAATCTACTTTTTTCAAATCAGCCAGCACATACTTGATAGCTTTCTGGCGAATGGTTACAATCTCATTGAAATCATCATAGTAAATAAATCCGTCCTCAACGAGTTTATATAGCGTTCTCCTTATCGTCTCCGCGTTAAAATTAATATTGATTGTTCTGGCCAAATCATTCGTGCTAATACGGTTGGTGTCGTTTTTCTCTTTGTATGTTTTCAAAACATTAATGATATTGTAATCCGCTACGTTCTGATATTTATACAATCTGTTCTTATCAAAATAGTTGCTGGACTCAATGAGTGCCGGAGTGGATTCACTCGCCAGCATCATTTTGTAATCCAGATGGCTTTCATTCATATCCCAACTCAATGCTTCAGCATAGATATCTACCTGATGATAGGAATCAATAAAAGCAGATTTTGAAATGCCCTGCTCGCCTCGTGAAATGTTTAATTGTTTGGTGCTCATCTTATAGCGAACGATAGCACCCGGATGATACACAGAATCTTTTCCGATATAAATCTTTATTTCTGCCTGATTGCTATTGATATCTTCAAACTTTTTAATACTGAAATTCAGGGCAGAAAGCACACACCCCACTTGTCCATCGTAACGGGTAATAATAAACTTAGCCCTTTGATCGGCTGTTCCACTGCCATTTAATTTACCGCCCTCCAGACTTAGCCCACCTTCGTATTTAACATTACTTGCCAGATTATCGAGGTTTACAAAACGCTGATAAGACTGAAATCGCGGATAGGTTGAGGTTTCAGGCACATTATTGGTAATCAGTTTATCGGTAAATTTTCCAACCAGCTTGTTCTTGATATATGGCACATAGGTAAGCATAACACTGTCAACCGTGTATTCCGATTTAGTACAGTCAAGTGTATAATTCTTAAAGCTAACAAATACATTATCAGGTTCAAGACCACCGCGCTCGAAGCTCACTTCGCCTTTTGAACCTTCCCAACGACCTTCAAATGGAAAATAACGACCCGACGTATTTTTAATCGTGATGGTATCGCCGGGCAGAAATGCAAACAAGTCGGTAGCGGCAAATGATACAGACGGCACTTGTTTTTCATACAGTAAATCGTAATCCACCGAAGTACATTTCCACGTTTTAGATGCAATACTGTTTAATGCATTTTGTGTAAACAAATCGATACTGAAATCGATGTATTGTTCAAACTGTTTGTTATTGCCGGGTTTCTGATTAACTATAATCTGGGGAACTATTTCAAGCCATTGTTCGAGTATTACGGGTGGCAGTTTAGATGTATGAAAATCATTTACCGCCTGAAAGAACTTGATGACGTATGGTACCAGGAGCATTTTTCGATCGCGCATGGTATTGGAAATTGCTATGATCTGTTGCTGGTACGTGCTGTTATATTGTAAGAATGTTACCCCAAAGTCATCCGATAATTTTTTCAAATCATCCCGCTTGGTATCATCTAATAATTTTGAAACCTGTTTAATATAATTTTCAGCATTCGTTTCAAATGCAGGTATCTGCTGTGCGCTGGCAGTCAGTGCGCTAAGCAGAACAATCAATAAAAAAGAAAGACGCATGTATATTTTTAACTGTTTATTTTTTTGTAACAAAGAGCTACCCATTGGTCGGTTTGCAAGGTGCCGGTCATCACCCACCCTAACTCAGTAGCCGCTTTAATAATCAGTTCGGCATCAGTTTTAAGAATACCACTGATCAGGATGCAACCATTAGGCAGTAACAAATTATATAAACTGGCCATATTAGCTAAGATCACATTACGGTTGATGTTGGCAAGAATCACATTGTATTGCTGACCGGAAGCGACCTCCAACTCGCCGTGTTTCACTGTGCAGTTTATAATCAGATTTTGAGTGAGGTTATCCTGCGTATTCAAGCAGGCATTAACATCGTGGTCTATAGCAACGATATGTCTGGCACCCAGCCTGCTCGCCAGTATCGATAAAATACCGGTGCCACAACCAAAGTCAAGCACCTCGGTATCATTAAAGTGAATGCCGAGCATGTATTTCACCATCATATATGTAGTGTCGTGATGACCCGTACCAAATGCCATTCGAGGATTGATGATAATATCGTGTTTAATACCGGCAGGAGGTTTATGAAAGTCAGCTCTGATGATCACCTGATCATCTACAAGCACAGGAGAAAATGATTTCTCCCACAATTCGTTCCAGTTTTTGTCAGCCATCGAACTGATATCGAGTTTGATATTAAACGGGTGCAATAGCTCATCCAGTGTATTTTCTGAAATCGTATTTCTGAACTGTTCCTCACTCATATAGGCCGTAATAAAATCATCTTCCTGCAAAAAACCGTCAAAGCCAATGTCGGATAGTAATGCAATCAAAATCTCCTGAGTTTCGGGATTAGCTGTATGTAATTTAAGTAACGTATAGTTCAGTGCAGAGGTCATTGATGTGATTTTTTAACGTTTGAAATGGAAATTATTGCGCGGCTCTAATAATAGACATAAAGTCATCGACCTGCAAGGATGCCCCACCAATCAGTCCACCATCTACATCGGGCTGTGAAAATAATTCGGCGGCATTATTAGGCTTCACACTGCCTCCGTATAAAATACGAATGCGTCCGGCTATGTCTGCGTTGTACTGATGTTCCAACGCCTTACGAATGAAAGCGTGTATTTCCTGTGCTTGTTGTGGAGAGGCATTTACTCCGGTACCTATGGCCCAAACAGGTTCATAGGCCACCACTACCTGTTGTATCTGTTCTTCGCTAAGATGAAACAAGCCTTCAACGATCTGCAATTCGATATGGGTATAGTGTCGGTGTGCTTCGCGGATATCGAGGGTCTCACCTACGCAATAGATAGGCGTGAGTTCCTGTTCAAGACATTGATTTATTTTTTTGGATAGCTGTTCGCTGTTCTCATTAAAATACTGCCTGCGCTCGCTATGGCCTACAATACAGTGTGTAGCTCCCGTTGAAGCAATCATCGATGCGGCAATCTCACCGGTATAAGCGCCACTGTTTTCCCAATGGCAATTTTGAGCGGCTATGGCACAGAAATTTAATTTTTTAACTTCCTTTACTCCCTTACGAAGATGTATAAATGGTGTAGCAAAGATGACCTCGGCCCCGGTTAAATCGGCCGCTATGATTTGATGAACGGTCTCCTTGATGAAATCAATACCTTCTTTCAGATTTTTGTTCATCTTCCAGTTGCCCGCTACAATTTTCGTTCTCATTGAGTTATTTAAATGTTTTATCGGCTAAAATTAATCAAAACAGTATGCCTTTTGGATTAAGCCGAAATGCAGTGTGGATATCATCTATCTGAACGGCGAAATATCCTGCGGCAATAAAATGCGTGGCCACAATCGATCATCATCAGATAGTGTTCGGCGGGCACATCGGGCAAGGCAAAAAGTGCCATGTGGTTGGAAACTCCACGCACTTGAAATATAATTTGCCCAAGTGTATTCATCAGGCGATACCCTTCGATGTGCTCTCCATCAGGTACCGTAACGTAGATGAGCGTATCACGGTATTCCAGCTGTAACCCTTGGGTGTATAATGCTTTGTGTGTATGAGTTGTAACCGTAGGCTGTGCATCAGCAACCGAGGTAAGCACATACAGCATAATGAATGGGAAATACCATCTCAATGCACCACAAGTCTGGTTGACTGTAAAGTGCCACCGCTTTGCATTTCAATCAGGTAGATTCCTTGAGTAAGATTGAGTGCCTCAGTGGATGTGGAATATACCCCGGGAGGCGTGTCGTTTTGCTGGAACAACGAACGGATAAAGCGTCCGTTAAGGTCATAAAGATGAATCTGCACATCGGTTTTCACAGATACCTGAAAACGTATCGTTGCCTGATGTTCGGCAGGATTGGGAAATACTTCAATTGTATTTATAGGCTCCTTGTCTGTTTCGTCGTAGGTTAGTGGTGTTCCGAGATCTGGCAGAGGCAGGGGCTGTGTGGTGTATAACCTGTAATCTCCCGGCTTAAATGTAATTGTGGTGGACGTGTTGGTGACAGCTATCTGCTCGCCGCTGTAAAACTCGTACCAAGTGCCCGTATTGGGGAATGTAACGGGATAAGTGCCCGATACAACATCCATATGCGAGAGCGCTACTACATTCATGAAGTTATCCAATAGCGTAACACGCTTGAGTAATCCACCTACCTGTATATTGAAATTTGTAGTAGAGAACGCGCTGTACTGACGTCTTAAGTTCATCAATTCGCAGTAGGTTCGATAAAGCCTGAATCGTTTCCAGTCGCTGTAATAATCCCAGCGTATAGGTTTGGGCGAAATGTTAGCCCCACCATATTCGATGCTGTAATCGTAACCCAGTTCACCAAACTGCCATAACATTTTTGGACCGGGAACAGCAAAGAAAATATTGGCACACATCGCAATACGCTGTAATGCCGTA
>Ga0209972_10003698_pt1 | contig 11885 bp, 4 predicted proteins | sample NOAtaG_7_FD_187302 | JGI IMG/M metagenome (GOLD analysis project Ga0209972, IMG submission 187302) | Freshwater lake microbial communities from Lake Erie, under a cyanobacterial bloom - NOAA_Erie_Diel1S_2200h metaG (SPAdes) (version 2) | ecosystem: Environmental > Aquatic > Freshwater > Lake ...
AGTCGCGGCTGTACGCCGACAACCTGAGCTGGAGCTATCAGCGCGTCATGGGGCCCATGTGGACCCGCGGCGAATCGCGCCGGGCTCTCGAACTGATGCGGCGTTCAAGCGAGATCGCGGAGGCGAACCTTGCCAAGCACGGTGCGAGCGCGGTGACGCGGCACACGGCCGCCGCCGCAGCGTTGTACGACGCGTTGGCGGCGTCGGTCGATGGACGGCCACTCGCCGACCTGCGCGACGCGGCCGCACGCGCGCGCGAACATGCGGCCGCGTTGCTCAAGTGGAGTCCGGACCATGCGAAGGGCGCTGATTTCGCCCTCAGCGCGACCATCGTCGAGGCACGGGCGCTGATTGATCATGGAATGGAAGAAGACGGCGCGAAGCTGCTGGCGGATGTGCGATCTTGGACCGCGCCGGTCATCCTGCGCGAGCTGGCGGTCGGGCAGGTTGGATTGAGGATCGCGGCCTCCTGGGAGCTCGAGGCACGCGCATGGATCGCATGCGGCGAGGCATCGCGCGCGCACGCGGCCGTCGATGCATTTGCGAGGGAGATCGAGCGCGAGGGCGAGCGACGGCGGCAGCGCAAGATGTTCGAGCGAGCGATCGCCACGCGCGACATGCTGTATCAGCGCGTGGCGCTCCTGCGGGGAGAGGTGGCGGAAGTCCGCGCGGCGCTCCCCGCCATTCTCGCTCGAGCCCGGCGCGCCCTCGATGCGGAGGGTGCGGGCGCGCTCGACGAAATCGCGCTCGATCTGCTCGAGCATGTCAAGGAAGTTGGCCGGAACCGCGAGCAGGTGAGTCCGGAGGTCTTGGCCATGTTCAAGGACATCGCGCAGGCCGTTGACGCCGACCTGAAGCCGACGGAAGTCGGCGAGGACGGTCGACCGCTTCCGAGGCACTCCCGCTTTGCAGTCGAACTGATCCTCGACCGAGGCGCGGACCTTGCAGCGATCGCTCGGGCCATCCGCGCGCGGGAAGACCACGGCGTCTCGCTCGAGGCGCCGCTCCAGCGGCTTGAGCGCTGGGCGGGTTCGCGCGATCGGCCCTAGGCTCCGTCAGGCAGATCGTCTTCTTCTGGCAGAGTGGAACTTTCGATGCACGGCCACAGGCTCCGGCTCGGCCCTCGGTGCTGGGCGGCGGCGAGGTGATTCCGGTCCTCCTGTTGCCGTCACGTTCGGCGATCGAGGCGGATGCGCGCACTGGCATGTCGACATCCGTAGGTTGTGCAGCGGGGCGGGGTACACGGGAGGGATCGGTCGCTCGAACGGTCCCGTGTCGGTGCATCGCCGGGGATCGCGGTGCCCGCCACGTGGGCACCTCTCGCTCGGACCGGCGTCGCTGCAGCCCACTGCACCCGTGGACCGTCGGAAAGACCTCGGACGAGAACTGGGAGCGGCATTCGATTATCCGGGGATTCCGCTTCGGTTGGTCAATCGATTGTGACGCATTGGCGCGGAACCCGCGCTTCATGGGCACGTTCCGATCTCCCGGTCCAGGCGTAGGGCGCGTTCGGCCCGACCCACCACGGGCTCGCGCCGAGGGCGCGACTCGAAGAGGCCCGTTCCGCAGATCCGCCTGCCGCCTGTGCAGGCGCAAACCGTGAGGAATGAAGCAGTGGCGCGCCTGAAGTGTCCCAATCTGAGGCAACTCAACATCTCCTCGATCTGCGCACTGCTTTGGATCGTCGCAGCGATCCTGACAGGGTCGGTCGTCGACGTCGCAGGAGCTTCGCCGGACCCGATGCCGCGCCGGATCTCTTCGCCGACGCTTACTGGGATTTCCCCGGGCTCGGGCCCGATATCGGGAGGTACGACGATCACGCTCACGGGTACGAACCTCGTGGACGTCATCTCGGTGACAGTGGGAGACGTTGCGGCGTCGAACATCGTCATCCTGAACTCGACGACCCTGACGGCGGTGACGCCAGCGGTCCCGGCGAGCATGGCTGGTCTGAGGACCGTGCGCGTGACCACTGCTGCCGGCATCGCTTCGATCCTGAATGGATTCCGCTACTTCATCGTGCCATCGTGGGCAACCGTCGTCGAGGGAGTTCCCAACGCATCCGTCGTGACCAACTCAACGCTCCGCAACGCAATCCTGGCGTCAGGCTATGCATGGCGGGTACGCGATACAGCGACGAACATCCAGATGCTGCTTGTTCCACCGGGCACATTCAACATGGGTTGTTCGCCGTCCACATTCTCGCCCTGCGCTTCGCATGAGAATCCCGTTCACTCCATCACGCTGACGAGTGCCTTCTATCTCGGACGCTATGAGGTCACTCAGGCGCAATGGACGGCTCGGATGGGATCGAATCCATCGGCGTTTCAGAGTCCGAGCGCACAGGTTCCCGCGCCGCTCGTCTCGAGCCGGCCGGTCGAGCAAGTCTCGTGGACCGCCGTGCAGGCATTCCTCTCGGCGACGGGCATGCGCCTTCCCACCGAGGCAGAGTGGGAGTTCGCGTACCGCGCGGGGACGACAGCCGCGTTCCATTCGATGCCGGCATACCCGAACGGCACGAATGACGACAACCAGGTTGATGCGATCGCGTGGTGGGTAGCGAACTCGATTGAGCAGACGAGGCCCTTCGGTGGACGGTCGGGTAACGCCCTCGGCTTCCACGATATGGCGGGAAATGTCTGGGAATGGGTGAGCGACTGGTACTCGGCGACCTACTACGCGTCGAGCCCCGCGGTCGATCCACAGGGCCCTGCCACCGGGACAAACCGTGTTCTCCGAGGCGGAGCTTGGATCGGCGTCGAACAGGGTGGGCTTCGCGCTTCCAACCGCTTTGCTCAGCCCCCGGAGAGCTCGAGCGCCATCTACGGATTTCGAGTCGCGCGCAGTCCGGGTCCTCCGCCGCCAACGATCGCGTCGGTTGCTCCGACGTCGGGGCCGACCATGGGCGGTACCGCGTTCACGCTGACGGGTAGCAGCCTCGCGGGGACGACGGCGGTCACCATCGGAGGTGCGGCCGCGACCAACGTCGTCGTCGTGAATGGGACGACACTTACGGCGGTGACGCCGCCGGGCTCGGCTGGGCCGAAGTCTGTCGCGGTGACAACTCCGGGGGGTACGGCGACTCTCTCCAACGGCTTCACCTATGTTGCGCCGTGGTACACGGTGCTTGAGCAGAGTCCTGATCCCGCGGTGGTGGCCGACCCGGCGTTGCGCAATGCCATCGTCGCCACAGGATTGCCGTGGCGTGTGCGCGATACGGAAACACAGATCGAGTTGCTGCTTGTCCCGCCGGGAACCTTCAGCATGGGCTGCTCGCAGTCGAGCCAGACATCGTGCGCGGATTCCGAGACGCCTGTTCGCACTGTGACACTCACCCGTGCTTTTTACCTCGGGCGCTATGAGGTGACGCAAACGGAGTGGAGGAACCGGGTCGGTTCGAACCCTTCCTACTTCCAAGGAGCCAGCTATCCAGATGCGGCCAACCGACCGGTCGAGCGCGTGCCTTGGAGCACGGTGACGTCGTTCCTCGATGCTGCGGGGCTTCGGTTGCCGACGGAGGCCGAGTGGGAGTACGCGTATCGGGCAGGCACGACCACGGCATTTCACGGTTGGCCCATCGCGCTGAACATCGCGCCCATCCCCGGCGGCACCAATGACGAGAGCCGCGTAGGCGTGTTTGCATGGTTCTTCGGAAACAGTGGCGATGTCAGCACGTCGGCCGCTGGATCGAAGGTCGTGGGGCAACTTGCCGCCAACGGTCTTGGACTGCACGACATGGCGGGCAACGTCGCTGAATACACCGGCGATTGGTTTGGGCCGTATCTGCTCGGTCCGGCGACGGACCCGGTGGGCCCGTCAGGCGGACTGGCTCGCGTGGTTCGCGGCGGCTCGTGGATCGATCAGGCCGGAACGTTGCGTGCCTCTGCGCGATCCAGCGCGGAAGTGTCTCAGTCGGCCGCAACCCGCGGTTTCCGCGCGGCGAGGTGGCCATGACCGCGTGCCATGTCCGCGTGTCGACACCGCCCCGCGTGCGTCGGCCGCTCCGCATTTTTGGTGTCTTGAGGAAGTCTCACGTTCGATGTGAGCAGTCGGACCATTCGGATCGCAGTTGCGCGCGTGGTTCCGGTAGATGGATCCGTACCATGAGCAGGACCTTGCATCTTGTCTGTGCCGCGAGCGTGCTCGCCGTCGCATCGATCGTCCAGGCCGACGCGACCATTCCAATCCAGTCTTTCAGCGCGGGGGGGTTCCAGTTCGTCCGGGCGCTCCCACCGGAGGCCGGTCTTGTCGGAACCCTCACGGCGATCTCGATCAATGCCACGCTCCAATCCTCGACGGGCACGACCAATGCGAGCGATGTGTGCGTGTACATCGATGCTCTGCCGCTGACTTATGTCGGGGTGGCGCAGATCGGTGGGCGGTCATCGCTTCGCGCCGGTCAACGGGTGCTTTGGCCGAATGGAGACTCGGATGCGGCTGGGACGGCCGTGTCGGGAACGGTCCTCCTCGATGCGCCGATTGCGTTTTCCGGCTCGACCTCCGACCCCGTGGTCTGGCTCGGAAGCGGATTCGGCGTTGCCACCGCCAGCGGCGTGTGGTCGGGCACCATCACGCTGGCGGGCGTCAATGTGGTCGTTCCCGACGCCGACAGCGACGGTGTGCCGAATGCGATCGACAACTGCGCCCTGACTGCGAATCCAACCCAGGCCGACACCGATGGCGATGGTTTTGGCGACGCCTGTGACAACTGCCCGAGCGTCTCGAACGCCGATCAGACCGATGCCGATGGCGATGGAACCGGCGACGTGTGCGACGCATGCACGGCGAATCTGGTGCGGAATGGGAGTTTCGAAACCGGAGCCGCTGCGCCGAACTGCTTCTGGTCGACTCCGGTCGTCGGAAGCAAGATCGATCCGTGGACCGTCGTGGGCGCTCCAGGGTTCTTCGGGGAAGCGATCGACATCCACAACTACGGGAGCGACTGTGGGGCATGCGGCGACAATCCGCCGAATGGTCGGCGCGCCATTGACCTCGGTGGACCCGAGGTACAGGGTGGCGGCGTCTCCCAGATGGTTTCGACGATTCCCGGGCGCACCTATCGACTGTCGTTCGCCTTCGGTGGAAATCCAGGCTGCGGCGGAGGAGCCCGCACCATGCGGGTTCGCTTCGGCGGCAGCACGGTTCAGCTCGTGCACAACTCGCCGGGGCCTTGCAATCCGACCAACCCGCCTCCGGTGTTGCTGTTCGAGCCGCAGCGTCGAACGCTGGACTTCGTTGCCACGGCGGCGATGACTGAGTTGCGATTCGAAGCGGTCGGAACCTACTACTGCGGTCCCACCATCGACGCCGTCGAGTTGATCGATCTCAGTGCGGCAGACTGCGACAACAACGGGACGACAGATGTCTGCGATCTGTACAACGACCCTCAGCGCGACTACAACGGAAACGGCGTACTCGATGCATGCGAGGGGCTCTCGGCATGGATCGGTGGCGCGTCGGGTCAGTTCAGCAACCCGGCGAACTGGTCTGGCGGAATCCCCGGCACTCAGACACAGGTGATCTTCGCGCCGGCCGTGGGCAGCGCGATCGAGATCAATTCGGGCCCGGGACTGGTCACGATCGGAAGCGTGCGTGTCCAACGTGGCACCGTCCGGTGGAATCTCAACGGCGGCGTCATGCTTCAGCAAGGGCTCGTCATCGAGTCCGGCGCCGCCTTGTTCATCGAAGGGAACGTGGGGCCGCAGTTCCTGACCGCCGGTGGCAACGTGCGCGTGCGCGGCGGAGCCAAGCTTGAGCTCGGGACGTTGGCGGCGCTCCGCGTGCTCGAGTCGGGCTCCTTCACCGCAGATCCGCTCTCGAACATCACCCTCGGATTGCGTGCGACGGCTCCGGTTCCCATCGAGGTGCTTGGTGCCGCAAGCATGCGCGGCGGCGTGCGGGTTCGATTGGACAGCTACGCGACAGGCGGGCTGTTGACGGGCGATCGATTCACGTTGGTGGAAGCGTCCAACCTCACCACCGGCTTCTATGCGGTGCTCTCGGCGCAAGGGCTAGTCGATCGCTTTCTGAAGGTCGCAAGCGAGGAAGAGTTCCTGCCCGGCCAACTCGTGCTTGAGGTCGCGGACTTTCAGGCGTTCCTCCGTGCCGCCGGCAGCGCGAACTCGACCGTCGGCGTCGGCGAGGAGCCCACGGCGATCGTGGCGCGAAACTTCACCTCTGCGTTCGACCTCTTCGACGACATCGCGGTGACCGTGCGCAGCACCGGCGCGGGCGGCTTGCAGCTCCCGGGAAGCGTCTACGTCTTCCGAGGCAATGGCCTCGGCGGATCGTCTGCGCAGCAGATTTATCCGACCGGCCGCGAGCCGATCGCAGTCGAGAGCGCCGATCTCGACGGCGACGACACCTTCGACCTCGCCGTGCTGAACCGTACGGACGGCACGCTGCAGGTCTTCCTGAATCCCATCGAGCAGATCGGCGGATTCGTGCCGCAGACGCCGGTGGCGGTCGGCGTCGGCTCGACCTACCTGGCGCTGAGCCCGCTGTTCAACGTATTGTCGTTGAACCCCGCTGCAGCGGGCCAGGCGTTCCTGATCTCGAACCCTGCGACGAACACCGTTCGGCCTGGCAAGATCGTGGGTGGCGGCGCGTCGCCGTTCCCGACGATCCCCGTGCCGACGCTTCCCGGCCCCGTGAGCCCGATCGACGACACCGGCCGCGAGGAGGGCGCCTTCGTCGCGACTCGCAGCGCGCCTGCCGGCGACGAGTACGGGCGCGTGTTCAAGGTCGATGTCCTCGCGAATGAGCAAGTGAATGTTGGAAACGAGTCGCCAGGCCCCGCGCAGCCGCTGGCCATCGAGACCGGCAAGCTGAACACGGACGGCTTCGCTGACTTGGTGGTGGCGGGGCTCTCGAGCGTCGAGTTCGGGTCGGTGCCGGCCGTGAACGTCTACCCGGGCACGTCGGTCGGCTTCGAGACGGGCGGCGCGATTCCGCTCACGGACCGGCCGCTCGGCGCGGCGATCGGCGACTTCGACGCCGACGGCAGGCAGGACTTCGTGGTGGCGCTCGGCACGGTCGCGGGAGGGGTGGAGGAGGGCGACTTCGTGCGCCGCTTCAACAACGTGACCACGGGTGCCGCGAACCCTGTCTTCGAGAGCGGCGCGAACGACGTGCTGTTCGACGGCCAGGGCGTGCGGCGGATCCGCCGCGCGGACCTCGACGCCGCGGGTCCGGACGACTACGCGGTGCTCGGCGACACGGTGACCGGCGCCGGGTTCCAGGCTGGCGGAAGCGGCCAGCCGCGGGGCTTCGCGGGCGGGCGCGTGTTCGAGCTCACGAACGAGCCCGGGTGCACGGGCGACGTGGACGGCGACGGCGAGGTGGGATCTGCGGATCTGGGCGCGCTGCTTTCCGCCTGGGGCAGCAACGGGGCAGCGGACTTCGACGGCTCCGACGTGGTCGACTCGACCGACCTCGGCATCCTGCTGACCAACTGGGGCACCTGCGGACAGGCGAACTGAGGGGGGCGCCAGCCCCGCCCGACATCAAGCTCGTGCAGGCGGTCCTGAGGTCGTTGGCCGCCGGTACAGTCTCTCAAGGCCCTTATGTCGGACCACGACGAACCAGGTTCCCCTTCACGCGACGGCGGTTTGCCTGAGTCCAGGACCACCCCATCGAGCCCGCCGTTGCCAGCGGGGCGGCGCGGCAGCTCGTCGAACGACAGCGCGCCGACGGTCTCCATCGATTTGTCGGCTTCCGGAGGCGCAGTCACTCCGCCTGTGCAATCGCCTTCGCTCGCGCCAGCCGAGTCTCCTCCGCGGGAACGCGTTCCGGTCTTCGGCGGCAGTGAAGTGTTCGAGGGCGCGTGCATCGGGCGCTACACGCTCGCCGAGCTGATCGGCTCGGGCACGTTCGGCGAGGTCTGGCGTGCGCGCGACGGAGAGCTGCCGCGCGAGGTCGCGCTGAAGATCTTGAAGTCCGGCATGGACGTGCCGGAGTTTCTGTCGCGCTTCGAGCAGGAGCGCCAGGTCCTCAGCCAGCTGCGTCACCGCGCGATCGCCACGGTCTACGGCGGCGGCGTGACGCCGGAGGGCCGTCCGTACTTCGCGATGGAACTCGTTCGTGGCGCGCCCCTCACCACGTTCTGCGATCGGGAGAAACTCGGCATACGCGAGCGACTCGAGCTGTTCATCGACGTGTGCGAGGGCGTGCAGCACGCGCACCTCAACAACATCGCGCACCGCGACCTCAAGCCCGACAATGTCCTTGTCGAGAATGACGCCGCAGGCAAGCCACGTCCGGTGGTGATCGACTTCGGTCTTGCCAAGCTGCTGACCGGGTTCATTGGTACGCGCGCCCACGACACGGGCATGTTCCAGATGGTCGGGACAGACGAGTACATGAGCCCCGAGCAAGCCGACCCGTATGCGGTGGGCATCGACAACCTGACCGACGTCTACTCGCTGGGCGTCATGCTCTACGAGCTGCTGACAGGGGTGCGGCCGTTCAACTTCAGGGAACAGCGCGCCCGTCGCGACTACGGCGAGATCCGTCGCATCCTGCGCGATGTCGAGCCTCCGGCCCCGAGCACGCAGATCTCGTCGGTCGCGGGTTCCGATGCGAAGCGCGCAAGCGCGATCGCACAGGCGCGTCGCGCCGATTTGCGCGCTCTCGAGGGTTTGCTCCAGCGCGAACTTCAGTACATCCCGCTGAAGGCGATGCGAAAGGAGCGACGCGAGCGATACGCGTCGCCGCGCGAGCTCGCCGAGGACATCCGCCGCTACCTCGATGGCCTTCCGCTCCGGGCAGCGCCCGATTCCGCGCTCTATCGCGCGCAGAAGTACGTCCGTCGGAACCGAGCGAAGGTCGTCGCGGCTGGCGCGATCGTGGTCGGCCTCGGCGTCGGTGCGGCGGGCGTCGTCCGGAGCGAGCTCACCGAGGCGCGCACCGCCGCGACCAGGCTCGAGGGACAACTGGCCATCGAGAAACGCGACGCCGCGGAGCGCCGCGCGAAGCAACTCGCCGAACAGCGGGCGGCGCTGAAGTCGATTCTCGAGCCCCTCCTCGAGGCCGGAGTCGACGGCGCTCGCGAGGACGGACGGCGGAGCGCTCTTCTCGCGGCGCGGATCCGGGCGGCCGACGCGTGGCGGAGGTTCTGCGAGCGGGGTGATCCGGGCGCTGGCGACCCCCGTGGTCGCATCGAGCTGCTCGAGGACCTCGCGCTTCTGGCGCGAGCGGCAGTCGGCACCGCCCGTGCCGCGTCATCGGGCCGCGTGAACGTCGCTGGTGCGGGCGACCCCTCGCTTCGCGCCGAGTGGCTTGCCATCGCGGATCAGGCAATCTCCCGCATGGCGGCGATCGATCCGTCTGCCGAGGCGGTTGCCGAGGCGCAACTGGCGCGCGGACGCATGCAGGCCGACGAGATGCTCCGGGAAGGCAAGGCCGGCGACGCGCTGGCGTTTGCCGAGCGCCTCCTGGCCGATGCCGAATCGGGCATCCTGCGGTCAGCGGACGCAGGCGTCGTGGCGCGGGTCGCGCGCGAGGCGGGGCTGCTGCGCGTGTTCATCGCCGAGCGCATGTGGAACTCGGTGATTCCGAAGGTACAGGCAGGCGCGGCGCGCGAAGAGGTGGATGCGGCGATGTCGCGCGCGATGACGCTTCTCGATGCCGAGTGCGCGCGGCGACGTGACGCGCTCTCGAACGCATCCGAGGCGAGTCGCGCGACACTCGGCACGGATCTCATGGTGGCCATCGAGAAGGCCGCCGCCATGCGGGTCGATCCGCGGGTCGCGCCCGTGCGTGACGCCGACGAAAGGGATCGGCTTGGCGATGCGTCGATCCGCCTTGCCGACGAGTACGAGCGCGTGTTCCGCGCGATTCCGGAGGGCGCATTGACAGCGGCCGAGCAACTCGAGTACGCCACCGCGGTTGCGCGTTTCGCCGATGCGCAACTGTGGCGTATGGAGGGGGCCAAGGCCGTTGGCGGGGAGGGCTGGTCGGCGGTGCGCGCCGCCTTCGACCGATCGACCGCGATGCAGCTTCAGTGCGTGCTGACCGACCCTTCGAACCTGCGAGGCTACACGGAGCTGTTGAAGTTCACCCAGCGCTACCTCGGTGCACATCGCGGCCTCGATGAGGCATGGCGCACCTCGACGCTCGAGCGAATCGATCGGGTGGTGCTTGCTCCGGTGCGCGAGACGCGGGGCACGATCCGTGCGACCGCGGAGGTCGCTGCGGCGCGACGCGCGCTGGAGATGGCCGTCTCCTCGCGGCTTGCCTTGTGCGTTGCAGATGACGGCCCGGATGCATGGCTCAGGCGCGAGGCGCTGGCAACGCGGGCGTTCGTGAGCGCAGGCGAGGTGATGCGGGAGCTGGCTGACGGAACGCTTCCCGGCGGGTTGCCCATCGATCGCGCCCGGCAGTTGATGGCGGAGGCCGAGGTCGCGGCGTTGCTTGCGAGCCAACTGGGGCTCGAGGGTGCAACGGCGGTGCGCGACGGTCTGGTCGCACTCTATGCGGAGGAGCGCGTGCAGCCCCTGGTGAAGCGCGACGTGGATCCATACCCATACGTCACGAAGGAACGCGATGCGATCCTCTCCACTGATCGGCTGCGGCGCGCGTCGGAACCGTAGCTGACCCAAGCCGATCGTGAGGTGGTGACCGGCATCGGAGTCGAAGGGCCGGCGCCAGGCGGCTTTCCATGTCGCTGGATCGGCCCCCGGCAGGTCGCGCACCACCCCGCGTGCTGGTCCGCCGTGCGTCCACTTCGCAGGCTTCCGACGCAAGATCCTTGCGTCGCTTCGCTTCCTGAGGTCTACTTTGCCCCAGGCGGACGGGCGTCACCCGTCCGATGGCAGACCGATGGATCCGTGCGAAGTCCCATCTCCACGCGAAGCGTCTCCAGCGAAGCCGGAATCGGCGCATGGACTGGCATCCTTCGACACCCTCTACCGCCGCCTCCGCGCGATCTGCGGGCAGCGGCTGCAGGCGGAGCGGGTCGATCACACGCTGCAGGCAACCGCGCTTGCGAACGAGGTGTTCCTGAAGCTTCTTTCTCGCGACGCCGAGAAGGCGTGCAATCCGGCCGGCGCGACGCGTTGGTTCGTGGCGAATGCGGTGGTCGCGATCCGCGAGGTGTTGGTCGATCATGCGCGCGGCAGGAACCGGAAGAAGCGCGGCGGGGGGCGCGCGCGCGTCGGGATCGACAGCACTGAAGACGACGTCCCGCAGGCGGCGCAACTCGATCCGTCCGTCGCCGAGCGCATCCAGGTCGTCGACGCCTTGCTTTCGGAACTCGCGAAGGTCTCGACCCTGCAGTCGGAGATCGTCGCGCTTCGGTTCTTCGCCGGCTTCACCTTCGCGCAGATTTCCGCCCATGTCGGGGTCCCGGAGACGACCGTGCGGCGCGAGTGGGTCCTCGCGCGGGTTCGCATGGGCGAAATGGCCGCCCGCGCCGGATGGGGGGATTGAGCCATGGGGGCTGAGCATCCCCCCGGTTCCTCTGCTGCGGCCGGGCTCAGTGGTGGTGCTGGCGGTGCTCGCGGGGCGCCGCCGGGCGACGTTGGCGCACATGTCGCCTCGACGAACCAGGACGGAGGGGAGGGGGCGAACGCAGCCGAATCGACCGCCATGTCGCGGATCGTTGACATTGTGGCGCACCCTGTCCGGAAGATCGCTTGTCGGGATGTGGGCGTGAATCCGCCAGTCGGCCAATCCGGTGAGGCCGCCTCCGCTCCCTTGCCTGAGGCGGGCGAGGCGGAGGCGCTGTTTCTGCGCGCGGTCGAGGCCGATCCCAGCGACCCCGAGCGCGCGCTGCGCGAGATCGTGGTGGCCGAATCGGTGTCCGCAGCCACCGTCGAGAGCCTTCTCCGGATCCTGCGCGACTACAGGCGCGGCGGCGTCGCCGACCCGGACGACGCCAATGG
>Ga0209972_10003701_pt1 | contig 11879 bp, 14 predicted proteins | sample NOAtaG_7_FD_187302 | JGI IMG/M metagenome (GOLD analysis project Ga0209972, IMG submission 187302) | Freshwater lake microbial communities from Lake Erie, under a cyanobacterial bloom - NOAA_Erie_Diel1S_2200h metaG (SPAdes) (version 2) | ecosystem: Environmental > Aquatic > Freshwater > Lake ...
AGAAAAATTGACGCAAAAATAAAACAAGTTATAAACACAGCTGGTTCGCTCAATACAGCCGTAAACAATCTTTATTTCCCTATATATGTATTTATTTCTCAGGCTCCGTATTTGAAGAATTCTACTGAAGATATAAAGGTTACAGATTCTAACAGAGGCGCCAATGGTTTTAATTTTGAGTCTTGCTCTACCAATTACGTTGTTAAAAATAGCGAAAGGTGCCCAAGTAGTTTTAGAATGAAAGCCGAAGTTGCCATATTATTCTTGGGATTAAATAGGAACGGCGCTTTTATAACTGATAAAAATACTGTTGATAGTAGTATGAATGGTTTAATGAATAAACTATCACTTCCTCAAATTAAAAGTGATAGTAAGCAATGTTTCCTAAAATGCGGCACTATAAATGACACGCACGCTTGCGGATGCTTAAATTTGAAAAATTCTTATAATGCAAATAATAAATCTTATAATTCTGTATGTTTAACTAATAACTCGCAGCGTGATATGACTATGGTATATTTCGTAAATCCCTATGCCAATACTTATTCAAATAACAATTATGGGAATAAACCACCCACCTTAAATGAGTTCAGATGGTATGGACTTCAACCTCTTGCATAAACTCATAAATTCATAAACTAACTAACTAATCATCGTCGCTAATGAACCTTATTTTTTCAACTGGAAGCAACTTGAATCTTTCAACTTTTTCCCAAAATGTATGTATTTTGTCGCTAATAGCCCCCCACTCGCTTTTATTAAATAAAACACGTTGCGTATTTATTTTTTCAAGTTTCCAATAAGTAAGTTTTTCAAGTTTATACTTATTGTTCTCAGGATTCTCATTAAATGTATCTATTTTATTATGAATATCTTTTATATTATCATTTGCTGTCTTATTAATACTGTTACTATCGCTGTATAAATAAGTGTATTCGCTGTTGCCTTTACAAGAGATGTATTCCGCAATTATACCGTGTTTAATAATTACATCTTTGTTGTTTGCAAACTCCTCCATATATTCGCTCGCTTCTAACACTATAAACATACATTCTATATAATCACATTCATTCAAATTACAAACAGCCAATTGTCCCTGTATTTGCATGAAATATTTATCCGGTATATGGTCGTCTACTATTTTGCGACTATAGGGACACTTGATTTCTATCATAATCCCGAGTTCATTAATTCCATCAGGAGAAGCCCCGAAATGTTCATTTTGCTTATCACAAACTAGCCCAAACTCGTATATATTAACATTTCCATTAACTTCAGAATATATACGCGATGCCATAGGTTCAAACATTGTCCCCCATTTTAACGGCTTGATAGAATTATAATAAGTATTATCCTTCGTAAGTTTAGCCTTTTTTTTAGCAATCATATCACTTACCTTTTTTTCTTGAATTGCATCATGTAAATCACTCGCCGTCAAGCGATTCTCTCGCGCATCAAACCACTCTTTCGTCCGTTGCTTAATAATAGGTTGTTTTACAAGCTCTTTAAGTACCTTTCTATAATTATTAATTTCGCTTATTCTATTTTTAATAGCTTTCTTATCAATATTCATAGAGTCCTTGTATTTTTTGTAAATATAATCTATTTTATTGATATCCTTAATATTATTATTAATAATATATATCATCTCGTTATCAACGGCATTATTAACTTGATTTATATCAGTCATATTAATATATGATGATATATATTTATATAGTTTATTAGAATTATAAAGCGTTTTGAACTTCTTCTTCGCATTTTTTCTTATATTGCTTAGATTCTTTGTATTTTTTGTCAATCGCTGCATTAATTTTATTATATAGCTTCTTATCCATAAAATTAATTTCATTAACATTTGATGTCATTTTTTTCTTTTTTGTTTTCAACTCATATAATTCATTAATTTCCTCAATTTTCTTATTAAGTATGACATCAAACGACGAAGCAGTATCCAAAGTAAGTCCTAAAATATCTCTGTCCTCCTCAGCAACCTCAGTATTAATATCTTCGTCATCAGCAACCTCAGCAACCTCAATCTCATCTATAGCATCATTAACAGTGCGAGGGATAGACATAGAGCACACGACAGGTTTATAATATATATTAATATACAAAATCATTTTTTATATGATTTTCATTTTACGGCTGTCATAAGCCCAGTGAAGAAGTGTCTGTCTTAATCGTGGATATATTTTATCACTATTGCTTCTCAATTCATTAACTTTGTTTTGTAATTGATTTTTAAATCTACCCTTGGGTCCAGCAGACTTCTTCCATCGGTTTATTTGGCGTATATCATCTTCTGTTCTGCGCCCATTATAAAAATTACAATACCATTCTATCCATCCATAAGGGTCTATATCTTCTTTTATCCAATTCTTTTCCATCCAGTATTCATAGCTGGTACCAACTTCTACCTTGTAATAATTAACGCTTTTGTCATATTCTTGGTTTATTATTAAATTGTCTGGAATATCTTTGAGAAACTTAAAATGCTTATGATGATTTTGATATATCTTTTTAGTTTTAGGAGATTTGATTTTTCTAAAATATGAACCACCCATAATACCATGTTTAAACATATCCTTCGGTGTGATATTCGGCCTGAACTCAGGATGATCCTTGAAATATATACTCATACTCTATTATATAACATCCATTTAATATCTATAACAACTTTTCATAAGATTGAAGAATTTACTATAAAATATTCTACGCGATTCCATCTGTAAGGCGGGATAGCTAGTGATAGCATCATCTATCTCGTTATCTGTATCATACTTATAAGCATCAAAAATAACCTCCTCATACTTATAAGAACCTTCGCTGTATCCTCGTTCAGTACCGTCAACTACCTTTCCTTCCATTTCCATTATTTATATATATAATCAAACATTTATATACAAAGTAATAACAAGCAGAATATTGAGATGCCGAGGGGAACCCGCGCCAACACGGGTTTATATGAAGGGTGCTGGGTAATGGAGAGGCTTGCGAGCTTTTTGTGATACCTTTATGATGTATCAAAAAGAAACCAGGTTTTTATAAAATTTGAAAATTAAAATTTGAGTACATCTTTCTGTTTTTTCAAAATTTTCAAAAGTTTTTTAGAAATTACAAAATAAATCAAGAGATGTACTCAAATTTTAAAATGAAAAAATAAAGAATTTCTGGTGTCTCAATAACTGCTACCAAGAGGCTATTGAGAGACTATCAAGAGGCTACAGAGAGGCTACAGAGAGGCTATTGAGAGGCTATTGAGAGACTACAGAGAGGCTATTGAGAGACTACCGAGAGACTACCGAGAGACTACCGAGAGACTACCGAGAAATTAGAATACTCTACATTTTTAAACTTCTTGTTAATTCTCTTGATATTTTTATCAGATATAGATATGTCGCTGATAGATTTTTTAGACAGCTCTTTTATTAAATCCTTAAAATACTCATCATTTACTTTTGATACCTCTGAATATTTCTTTTGTTGTTCTTTCCATAAATTAATATACTCCTTATTTTGCTGATGGATATTTCCATTCTTATTATATATAGGTATATTCGTATTATGTAAATAATTTAATACATCTATATTATTAAATATTTGAGGGTTTATCTTGTATTTAATAACAAGTTTATTTGGTATATCATAATAATACCTGAATTCATATTTAGGACATATAATCTGTCTATTTATATATTCAAATGTATTTTTATCTATATCATCTATAAATATAAAGCGGTTATTTATTATGTATTCTATATTTTTTTCATATTTCATAATAGGATATTTTTTTGTAAGAGATTTAATAATATAAGGAAATATATTAACTAAAGATTTCTTAACTATACCATTTATAGTCATAGAGTTTTCTCTCGTAAAATATGGTTTATTTACTTTGAACTTCAAAACCTTCTTAATATTTGTAGCCAAAAATGTATTAGTGTAATTATAACTACTATTTGTATAAAAGAATATCTCTACATTTTTAAATTTTTTATTACAAAAATTTAAAAATTCATTAATATAAGGCCTCAATAAGCCATCCCTTAACTCTTTTTGCATATCTATATTATTTTGCTTAATGCATTTTTTTAACCTGTTTTTTTTGCATAAATTATAAATGTATTCTAATACTTCGCGCTCCTTACATAATTGATTAACCGTTCCTATAATAGTTTGATCTATATCTAAAACTATTATAAAAGGATATTTATGCATTTTAATTTTCTTTATATCCCTTCTAAATAATACATCAGCTTATTTTTTACATTGAAAAAGATTTTCCACATCCACACTTAGATTTCTTGCTATTGTCAGTGTTCTTGAATACAAACTTCTCGTCATATTGTCCCTTCTCATAATCTACCATAGTCCCCGCAAGAAGTATCTCAGAACGTGGCTCAATCAAAACTGATATATTATCATTCGCCAAAATTATAGTCCTCTTCTCTCTATATCTTGTCAGTGCTCGCTCTTCTTCTTCAACTTTTGTAATATTGTATATGTAGCCATTACAACCGCCACTCTTAGCAGATAGCAAAAACCTACTTTTATTGCCTCTTGCTATGCTAAATAGTTTTTCCCAAGCTCTTTTTGTAATACTGATATTCATACCCCTTTTGTATTAGATTCTCCTTATTACTTCTTATATATATTATTATGCCCGAATGTTCATTAATGTTCCTTAATATACCTTATTATATGCTTACGGTCTTTATGTTTACATTAAAGTTCGCAATATCTATATATTGATAGCTGCTATTTCCAAATGCCCGCGATATCCCCGTATCTGTATAAAATAATAAATTATTAACAAACTTAATACCATCAACAACATTATGCCCTATAAACATATATTTGCACCCTAAGCTTCTAAGCATTATCTCCATATCTTCGGGATTATCAAGCTCTCTCGTCCATAATATACCATCATCATTCAATATAATTCTGCTAAATATATCACTATCTTCTGTTCCACTAATATTATTCATAAGCACAAACTGTCTCCACAACCTATTAACATATCCAATGTCCTTCTTATAGATGTTTAAAATTATCAAATGCGATATCTTCAAGCCGGCGTGGCAAAATAACATATTGCCTATTTTTACAACAACAGGTCTGTTGCCTAATATGGTAGATATCTGCCCACCCGGCTTAAAAAGTTCTCTTCTTCTCTTCTCATTATTAGCAATACTATTATTAGATACATAACTATAATTTCCCAGTGTATTCATAAACTCGTGGTTCCCTATTATAGATATTAAACGCCCGCCCTTAGCTATAGCCAATTTATCCAATATATTTGTAAAAGTAATCATTTCAATATCTTCAATTACTTCCCAATCAACATCTGTAGTTCTATTGAGGCTATCTATCTGGTCTCCCATTTGAATAACAAAAGTATTCTTAGGTTCAGCAATCCACTCAATATTTTCATTGATTATTTTGGCATCTATCAATATATTTTTGAACCTTTTAATATCACCGTGAATATCTCCAATTACAACCAATCTTTCAGGTTGCGGATATTCATATATAATATCTTCGCCCCCGCCAGACCCACCATTGCTACTATCTTTGCTATCCATATTTATAATAATATAATAATAATATAATAATAATAGTAATAATTTATATACATATAAAAAGATTATTAATATTATTATATATAATGGCTAAAAATATACATATCTATATAATATATACAGAAGAATTAAATAATAGGATAACTAACATCAATAATGTAGTAGCTATCTTGAAAAATCTATGTGCTAAAAATAATATTCAGGCTTTTATTAACCTTGTAACCGAACCTTCTTGTTCTACTATTGATAAAAATATCAGCGTATTTAATAGCAGAGTTGATTATAGTCCTTTTAAAGATAACAATGAATATAATGAGTACATTACGATGCTTAACTCATGTCAAATCTCTAATTACGAAAAGCATCGGGAATTATATAAGATAATTAAAGATAAAAGCGATGAAGACCTACATATGATTATTGAAGATGATATGCTAATTAGTAATAGCTATATCAATAATATCAACGATATGATAAATGATTTGACTAAAAAGGATAATTGCGATTTGTGGGATATTCTCTTTTTATCTTTGAATACTGTAAATAATGGCGAAAACTTCATAAATTTCCGCACCGTCTATAATAAACTGATAACTAAAAGCTGTTATTTTGTCAAACCTAAAATATGCAATAAGCTGTATGAAGAAAGCTCAACATTTAAATTACAAATCAAGCATTTCATTTCTAAATACATAGAGGATAACAAAGAGCTTAATGTATATTTTTATAATAAGAATACTTTGATTGAGGGGACAAAAATAGGCATATATCCTTCGTCAGTCAGTTCGGCAAATTACCTCTATTTTAACAACGAATATATTGGGCTTCTTAAAATATACAATAAGGATATTATAACCGAAGATGATATCAAAGATGCCAGAGAACTATATAAGATAGTTGAAAATATTAACTCTTCTGATCTCATTAATATTATGGGGATGATATATAATAAACAGAAGAATTACAAAGAAGCTAAAAAATATTTCATACAAGCACTAGAAACTCATAAAAAGAATTATGGATATCTACAAAAAAATAGTAATATTTTAAATAACTGTATAACTATATTCCAACATGACCAGGATATGCTTGAAGAATGTTTGAAAGCTAAACCAAAATACTAATTATATGCAATATATTGGGTTATTTATTTAAGCTGAAGTATTGGATTCTAAAGTAGCTACTTTTGATTCTAACGAGGATACTTTGGATATAAGGGAATCTAATTTGCTATTTAATTTGTCCATCTGGTTGTTAAGTTTATCCATCTTCTCCACTTTGGCATTTAAAGCTGCAAAATCGGCCGAGGGAACATACGAGGAAAGGAGTGCGGGAACTTCTGCAATTTTGGTGGATAATTCGCCGTCAACTACTTCAAGTGCCTTGACCTTCTCGGATAACTCATTAAACTCATTTAATTGAGTCAAATCTATCACCTTCTCCACGGGAACGCCCGATGCACCATCTACGACAACTCCGTTAACTCCATGAACTCCGTTAACTCCGGCTACGGAAGAGGCACCAGATTCTTGGGCTTTTTTAACCTCATTAATGACAGCTTCTAAATATTGTATTTTGGAATATAAACCAACGATTGACATATTATAATATACTATTATATTATAATATTTTATTTTTATCAATTTAATTTTATTATTAAAAAAATGATTATATTATTTAAATATAAGAAGAGATTAAATATATAAGATGATTATACCGATTAGATGCTTTACCTGTGGAAGAGTAATGGCGGATATCGCAGACTTCTATGAATCCGAAAAAGAAAAACTGAAGGATGCTACTGATAAAGCTGATAAAAAAGAAGTAGACAAAATATATAAGAACTTTGAAAAAATTCACACAGGAGAAATTTTGAATAAACTTGGGTTGAAGCGTTATTGCTGTAGAAGGAACTTGATTGCCAATATAGATATGATGGATGTTATATAATTTGCTTAAAATATCTTATATACTGATAAAGAAGGTATAAAAAAAACTATGGAAAAGGCAAACAATAAACCCGAAACAAAAGATGAAAAAGCGAATATTTACAATAATCTTGAAAAATACATAGAATCAAATATAGAGAAAAAATTGAATAGTCTTATGGAAACATTACCTGAAAAATTGCCAAAAGAGCCGACAGTCGCAGGATATCACAATTTGACAATACTACAGCTTTATAAAAATACGCTCGGCACACTAATAGATATAATTAATGATATTACGGAAGCTTATGAGAAATACGATTATTTAGATACTAATAATTATATCTATATAATCATAGGCATATTAATGAAAGATGGAAGAAAATTATATGTGGGCATAATATTTGTATTTTTGTCTTTTATAATCTATTTTATAGATGGCGCATCTGTATAATAAAATTATAATTAATGTTTAAAAAGAAGGTTTGAAATTATTAAATAATGGATATTATAAATAATTATTATACAGCGACTATTTTATTAGCCCTGATATTTTTTATAATAAGCAAATATAATACATCAGTCCTGTTGTCAATTATGATTATTATTATAATATATTATTATATTGATAGTAATATTAAGAAAAATCTCGGCGAAAGGAATAGTGCGGAAATCAAGATAATTGATAAAATAGACAAGGATATTGATGATATTAAAGAGATGAATACTAATAATTTTTATATTAATATAAATAGCGGAAATATAAAGTTCCTAGTTAAAAACAAGGAGTTCCTAGATATCATCAAAAACCTCAGATTTATTAAGAAGTTTGATAAGACACGCTATAATAACTTAATAATCTTAATGAACAAATTAATGAAAATCTATATATACATATTAGCAGACAGATACGATTCATATGTTTATATCCCGATATTTAATGATATTAAAAATGATATTTTTGAAATATTATATTCACTCGTATTTGTAGTCCCCGAGAGATTTAAACATATCTATGGTTTTAATCCCACAGAAGAGATAGAGAAATCGCTTAATGATTTTAGAATTAAAGTCGCTAATATGCTAATAGTCCTGGATAATTATGGAAAATTAGGCAAAGATAAAAAATATTTAGATATACACAAATATTCTCCTTATGAAAAAAATAAAGAACTCTATCTTCCTTAGAGATAAATCCAACGCGCGGATTATCTATATATCTAGTAATTGATCGCTAAAATTGACGGGGCTAAAAGGTTTGTATTCAAATGACAGATTTGAGACATTCATTATATTTTCCATAAAAGACCCGTAGCCGCCCTTCATTTTCTTGCCTTTCTTTTTATCAAACTGTTTGTATTTTGCATATAAAACTGGAATAATTATAATAATCTCCTTATAATAAGCATTTAGCTTTCTCTTACCTTTATTGCAGGTAAAGCAACCGCCTTTCATACAAGTATTACAAACGCTATTACCGCCAATACCACTGCTACCGTCGCCTTTAGCCATTTTTTTATAACCTCCTCTACTATTAATATATAAATAATCTACGGCCTCCGTGTTATCTGTTGCAAGACTTATTGATTTATCTTGTAATACCTCAGAATTGACGCGGTTAGACAAATTCACAGCTAATTCATCACACGCTCTACTAGATATCAATCTACCGACATCGGCATTTATATCAACATTTTTTAATGGAATGACGGCAGATAATAAATATTTACACGGAGCTATAGCAGCAAGTAAATCGTTACAATTGCCACCCTTTTTTTTTGACCTCATCATTATTTATATATAAATATTATATATATTTAATTACTTAATAATATAATATAATATGATTATTGAATATAGTATTAATAATATTAGAGAAGTATATGATAATAATTTATATAACGAAGATATGGAAATAATAGAAATGCTCCTTTCCGACAAAATAGAAGATCACTATATAAAAAGCCCGATTATTCACATATTTCCTATTACAATTTCGCTATCCATAACAATATTATTGGCAACTTATTTACTAATACGATAAAATATCCTATTCTTTTTTTAATTTATTTTTATTAAGAAGTATATACATAATTATATAATGTCTGATAGTATTACTCCATTTGGTACTACTCGTTCGGTTTTCTCGTTGGCAACCAACGATTTGGAGATAAATGGAGATATTATAGCCAGTAAGTTCGTAGGCTCAGGAGACAAACTTACGAATATTACAATAAAAAGTATAAACGAAAGTACCTTCAATAATAACTATGTACTTGACCAAACTTTGGGGGGTACGGGCAGTAGCACATTTATTGATAAAGGTATATTATTTAACAACGAAACTTTTAGAACATTAGAAAGTACGCCAAACTTTGTATGGGATAATGTAGAAAATGCACTATTTATAAATAACAAAGATATTATCAAAGATTATTCTAACTATATTTTAAAAACAGCAGAAGTATTGGTGAGCAATATTGAGATCACTTCTAACAATGTCATATCTCAAATCATTAATCATATTGAAAATGATATTCGCATATATAATGTTGGCGGAATCCCTAAAACATCTACGACAAATTATGGTCTCGTCAAGGTAGGCGAAGGACTTTTCGTAGATGATAATGGCGTCATAACAATTAAACCACAAGATATCGTTATTCAAAGGCCTGATGTAGAACCCGAATTAACACCAAATAATATACCTGATACTAATTACGAAAAATTTGTTTTTAAATATGATCCAGACCGCGGTACTACATTTGATAATAATGCAGACGGTTCGCGCAATACTGTTCTCCCGTATTGGTTCAATTTTGATAGTAAAAAGGTAAATAACAGTTCTAATATACAAAGTACTGGCTCTATTCAAACAAATGCTCTTACTATAAATAATAATACAGATGTATTGATTAAAGTAGCCGAAGAGCAAAAATACGAATATACGCCTCTCAATAATAACTACTTATATTTTAATGGTACGGAAAATTCATACGCATATTTTGATAGTTCAATAGATTTTTATGATATTTTTAACAATACCAAGGTTATTGGAGGGACTACTCAAGGCATTACCTTTTCTTTCTGGTTTAAAATTGAAGAAAAGGTTCCACAAAAAGGCTCTGTAATATTTTTGGGCGGTGCTACGAATTCCTACTTATTAGAAATTGATATTATATTGGATAAACCTGCTGATGAATATAATAAATTATCTTTGAGAATATTCAATCTCAGCGAGTTCAAACATATATTAAGTACAAATATAGAGCTTTATAAATGGTATCATTTAGTATGGACTATAGGAGGCAACGGTATATGGAGCATACATCTGAATAATATTAAGGAGACTAATATTATATATAATTCGCGAGCAGTTATTGAAACAAGTAGCAGGTATGTTGTTAAAAATATAGGGCGTTCAAGAACTTCGCAAACATCTTTTAAATTTTCATTATCAGACCTAAGAATATATAACAGAGTATTGACTGATGTTGAAATTATTGAGCTATATTGTGCAAATATTTATACAGAATATAAATTGTTCTTTAATGACCCCAATTATACAAAATGCGATATTTTACTAATAGGTGGAGGTGGCGGAGGTACAAATGAAGGCGGAGGAGGTGCCGGAGAGCTCGTGTATATTGATAATGCCACAATGGACAAGAAAACCGTCGTTGTTAAAGTAGGTCGTGGCGGAGCCGGTAAAGTAATTAAAAATATCAATAATGTTGATGTAGTCGTTCAAGAAAACACGAAGGGTGTTGATACTGTTTTTGGATTATTAAATATTAATGGTGGCGGCTCTTATAATATTGAGTTAGGAGCCGGTGGTAGCGGTGCAGGTAATGGAGGAATAAGTCAGCTTACGACCAACTTTAATAACTTTATAACAGCAACCAGTATGTATCACAAAGGTAATACTGGATATATATTGAATGGTGGTGGCGGTGGCAGTCATACTGCTGGTGGTGAAATTAATGGCGGTTCAGGACTTAATGCCATTAAAGATGGTACGACCGAGTTATTTAATTTTAAAACTATTTTTTCATTATCAAATGATAACAAAGAAAGCTATTATGATGCAATTGCGGGCTCTAACTATTTTGCCGGAGGTGGTGCTAGTAATATTGAAAATGCCTCGGGAGGAATTGGTGGTGGCGGAGGAGGGAGCTATGCCTATAATGAAAACATTATATATAATGGCTTAGATAATACGGGTTCTGGTGGAGGCGGCTATTTTAATCACGGCTTTTCTGGAGGAAGCGGTGTAGTTATTCTAAGATTTTTAAACAAAGAGATATTGAATACTGGTATCAAAAATGATATTATACAAACTTGCAATTATATCATCTCT
>Ga0209972_10003703_pt1 | contig 11874 bp, 4 predicted proteins | sample NOAtaG_7_FD_187302 | JGI IMG/M metagenome (GOLD analysis project Ga0209972, IMG submission 187302) | Freshwater lake microbial communities from Lake Erie, under a cyanobacterial bloom - NOAA_Erie_Diel1S_2200h metaG (SPAdes) (version 2) | ecosystem: Environmental > Aquatic > Freshwater > Lake ...
CCATGTTAGCCAACAATATGATTACGAACCGGGCAGGACACCGTGGAATATCTCAACCTGAACTTCAATTCCCCAATCAGAACTACTGTCAGGCAATCAATCCTATTAATCGTAATTTAGCAGGCACAGGGAATACTAATAATACTCCCTCAACTATGGGTGATTATTACTATGTTGGAGACATCATGCGCAATGGTATTTGTCTTGGTCAAGGTACGAATTGCAGTTGCATGGTAACTATGCCATTCATCTCGCCGGAAACATTGATGGCACGCAATGCAAATCCCCCCACTACAATTGAAGAGGAAAGGGAGTTTTGGGATCGACATATCGCTGAAATGGACGAAAGGTATGGCCAGGAACTTGAGCAAGAAACACGATTATTACGTATTCGTTTGGAGACCATTCGTCGAGGAGTAAGTGACAAAAGGAAACTTCTTGACTACCTAAATCGGAGGATAGGGTTATAAGGAGAATCCTTATGTACAATAAAAACTTTCCTAACCTATGACAAAGCTGATGACTCTGGGAAAGACAGTAAAGCTGCTTATTGTTTGCAGCACCTATTTTTTGTTTCGTAGATCGGTCTATCCTATAAAAGTTTCGGTATACAAATTAGATTTAATAGTATCACACAAATTAAATTATATACTATAGACGCACAACAAGGGAAAGAAAGTATGACTGATGACTGAGCTCAGTGATCATAAGTCTACCACAATGTTATGACAAATGTTTTACTGAATAATATGTAGTACCCCACACAATATGTTCTATTGTGTCACAAAAAATATATATGTAAATCCCCAAGGTGATTTAGCTTTCCCTTGGTATGGCGGACTGAATCTGTTTGATGTTACACTCTATACGTTGCAGAGCTAGGTGAACATTTTCCTCCTTAGAATTCCAGCTGGAGAGAAGATACTCATTAACCAATTGAACATCTTTCACCACCTCTGCAGTTAATTGTATACAGGTATCTCGTGAAATGACATTTGCTGAATTGTCGCTATTGCATTTGTGTGTTGTTGCACCAATTGAAGCTGCTGCAACTGCACTACGCGGTTGAACTAAAATGATACCATTACCTAATGCCTCATTGGAAGAAGCCTCACCTTCTTTGTTGTTGTCGATACTTGTGCGTATGGATGAATTGGTAGAACTGAATGTCGATATGGAAGATTTAATTGAAGTTGTATCATTTTCTGTTCTTCCCTGAATCCTTACTTCATTATCTTCATTATTCTCCAATTCCACGCTTTCTATCTTACGCTTTTTCTTATATTTTGTTGCACCGGGAAGAATTTGTTGGAAAAACATATGTGAGTCACATTTGTAATCCGTCAACATTAATCGGTAAAAGTCTATGAAATCTTTGTGACAATTTTGCTGCAGAAATTCTTTATATGTCCATGGAATACCTGTACCAGGCGGTGCATTACCATCAATAGTAACTTGCTTGGAAAATTGAACTGCAAATCGTCGCACCACAGTATGGCGGATGACATGAATTGGTAAGCAAGCTGTTTTGTTGCTTTCAGTAGTAAAGGTATCCTCATGGATATCGCTAATGATATCATCACTAATTTCCTCCAAGTTCTCATTAAGATTAGGAGCATCTGCTGCAATAATACTCTTAAGCCGCATGAGATAAATCATCCAGTTGAAGATGTTATATTTGGAGTAACATCCATCCCTACGTTGTTGGGCATTGATTTCCCAACTCATACCATCATCATATGGGTATAAACCAATATATTTCGCGATAGATATCGCGCAAAATACTGCATATTGTTGACAACAGCGCTTGATCTTAAAGTCATATAATGTCTTAGTAGGCTTCATTGCATTACACACTTCATCTACCTCTGAAGGAACATCTTCAATTGTTTTCCAAGAATTAACGTCTTGAAACAGTTTTATCAACATGTGGGTGAATTCATTCATGGACTCATACACTTTAAAGGAGCTCCAGATTTCAGGATGAGGCAAATTGTGCTTCAAGGAACTATGTAAATGATCTTTCTTGTAACCATCCTTTATAAGGTTCAGAATGGAAAGTAACTCACATGGGTTACTAATAAAATCCAGTAATAGAAAAACTGGGACAAGAAATTTGTCTAATTTCTCATCTTCGCGAAATATCGTTTTATAGTTCTTCTTTGTTGTAAAACGCTCAAAATACGTTTTACCCTTGCTGTATTCAGTCAAAATATTGTTAGATGTATTTGGAAAAAAAACACGTGCCACTGCATCCCTTAATTTCTCCTTGATTTTTACCCAAGCCACAACTGGATTGTCACTATCTCCACGACTTTTATTTTTAATATTGGAATTTGTGCATTGGAGAAATTGCTGTTGAATTCCGCTAACATTACCTACCTCCACGGTAATCAAACTATCTCTAAGTAATTTCTGTATGCAACAGAGCACCCTAAGGTGGTATATAAAAATATCATTGATTAAGGAATAATATATTAATACTGAAAGTTCCTGTACTGTGACAGCACCTGTTCAATAGAGGTTACTTACCTATGGTATGGTTCGTTAGGAACTGTTGCTTTGTCTTTGTCGTCAATCAAAAAAGAATGTGTCTGTAGTGTATGTAGTAAAACATTCCCTTTACTAGCTTCATCCAAGTGATGTAACTCATATAACATTGATTCTTTATTGACGAGCCAGGGTGTAAGGGCAGTTACATCCTGAATAATGTATCCATCAATGTAGTTGTCATCAATAATGTCAGTAGTATCTTTTCTGCCTAAATTATACTCGTGGAAGAGAAATCGGCAGTGCCTGTGATTTCCATCGAAGAAAGCACAGCAGTAAGGGAATACCTTTTGAAATAGGTAGGTTGCACATAGTTTGGAATTAGTACTTCTCAAACAATTTGGGATAAGAATGTTTGGCTCCAGCGCTTTAATTCTGTCTATTAAATCAGTGTAATCCTTCTCATCGTTGAAATCATTATAATTGTTGAACAACATTTCCAGTGTTAAATACAACAACATGGATGTATTCTTGCTTTTGTTAATATTACTAATCATACGTTCTCTGGTGGAACGAGGATCCTCTGGTTGCCATCTTAACAGTGAGTTTGTGTCTGTTAGTATTCTCTTTGCACATTGTTTCATTTTATCTAAATCAATGAATCCGTTAAAGTAATGAGAGGCTGTACCGATCTCCTTAGCTAAACTTTGGTATCTGTCAAAAACAGAGTTCATTGGAAAGACATTTTGGTTGTTTATTGCTTGGAATACAGCTGATTCAGATGTGTAACTTAACACTTCACCAATTAAGGCATGGCACAGTGTTCCGTTAATCATATTCGCCGAATATGTGTCACGTAGCCGCGAGTCAGTGACATCGCGGGCATTAATTCCGGGCGAAATAGATGTAACAAAGCAACCGTAGCAAGAGTTTCTATTATCCGAAGTATGAATGATTTGGAGTGGCCAAACAAACATTATTTGTCGTATCTTCAGTTGCTTTGAAATTGTTGGTATAATGAGCTTGTCCCCACTCATTTTGGACAACTATACATCAAGAGAAGATTGAAAGGCGAACATTGACCAAAAAACAATGCGCTAAAGTTTGCTATGAAAAGTAGCAAAGGTATAATGTATGGTTATTTCACATCCGTACGGTACACAGCACCTACAGTTACAGTAGTAGTTCAAACATAACTTCTTATGATTATGTTACCTCTGTACGGTACACGACATCACCTACAGTCCTGTACGTTGTCACCTGCTTTATGTCTTTGGTTATGCATTTTCGTTGGACTCGCTACATCTGTACGGTACACAGCACCTACAGTTACAGTATTAGTTCAAACATAACTATGACATAACAGCACCTAAAGTCCTATACGTTGTCACCTGCTTTATGTCTTTGGTTATGCATTTTCGTTGGACTCGCTACATCTGTACGGTACACAGCACCTACAGTTACAGTTTTAGTTCAAACATAACTATGACATAACATCACCTACAGTCCTATACGTTGTCACCTGCTTTCTGTCTTTGGTTATGCGTTTTCGTTGGACTCGCTATGTCGCGAGCTTACTGAGAAAACAAGAAATCTGATGGTGCCACCTATAAAATTTTATGGGTGCACCTACTACACTGTAAGAAGTCTAAACACCAAAACACACGTGGAGCAGCGAAGTGGACACGGACACAGCCCCCCTCCTCTGAATCACTCTCTAAGAAGAGACTGATGTACAGGCGGGCTAGCTGGAGTATGTGGACTTGACTCCCTACGTATGGGAGAACAAGCAATTGTCCTCTCGTTGCCTGTCTAGCTCTAGAGGCACTAGAGTGGAGACACAATTTTCTCCCCACTCGGGTAGACAATAAACGACAATTATTCATAGTACATACTAGAACTGCGGCAATGAATTCTTCTGCATCCATTGTGTCGATAACATCCGGCGATTTGGAATCGCAACCAGGTTGCACATGGATTCCTCTTCCCATCATAGTCAGCACTGTGAACTCTTGCCATATGCAAAATTCCAATTGCAGCATCACTGTTGGAGACATGATTGCTTTGGCTTTCTTTTTCCTGTTGCGTGCTGGTGAATGTGTGGAATGTAACCAAGGATCATATTCTATCATCAGAATTCAAGATGTTCAACTTTTTGTGGGTAATAAAAAGGTAGATCTGTTAGCCTGCAGTGATGACATGCTGGAAAATGTAACAGGAGGTGGTATTTTATTTGGATGTAATGTAATCCGCCTCAAAAAGGCAGAGTATTACACTTGGTGTCCTGTGCGTACCCTTACAAATCGCCTTCGCCATCTGCGTCAGCAGGGCGGGACACTAGAAACGCCTATATGTTCCTATTTGGATGGCGACAAATGGAAAAATGTGCACTTTTCGTTAATCAAAGCAGCCCTTCAGGATGCCACTAAGAGAATGGGATATGACGTTTCTGTTTCTGGTAACACATTGCGTACATCAGGGATTCGATCATTACACTCTCGTAACGTAGGATTATCTATCATAAGGCAGCTAATGAGGCATAAGAAAAATGACGATTATACACCATAAAAATAACTAACCAGTATAATTATAAGATTTCACATGGTTTACGTCTGTTCGAACGCAGTACGTAATGAGTCGCTTTGTTTTTCTAAGAATCCTATCCTAGAACGCATCTTATGTTGCTAGGTTAATGAGTAAACCTGCGCTGCTGTACTTTACTCTGCAGCATCACAGGACACATAAAGGGGCCAGCATACGTGACTCTGCATCGGGCTACTACCAAAGCAGAACTTTATGGTTGTTGTGTCTTCCGTAAGTAATAACAATGAGTCTCTCTCTTCCTTTGTTTCACCTTCATGTTATGATGTTAGATGTTATTAGATCGTCTCCTATCCTATGACGTAACTTATGTCGCGAGCTGACTGAGTAAAACATTAATCTGATGGTGCACCTATAAAATTTTATGGGTGCACCAAGAAGATAATCGTAGGCACTAGGCACACGCTCGCCGATTCCTTCCGTATAGTACGGTAGGTAACTTATGTCACGAGGTTACTGAATTAACGTGGCACCATAACATAACTTTATACGTAGTTTACGTCTGTTCGAACGTAGTTATGTCACTTCGGCACGGTACACAGCATATGCAGTTACTGTACATACAGGTGGTTGGTCGCACCATAACATAACTTTATGGTTTTTGTCTGTTCCGAAAGTAATAATAATGAGTCCCTATGCTCTTCAAATAAGATTCTAAAATAATATATATTAGTAGATCGTCACCTATCCTATGACGGAACTTATGTCGCGAGCTGACTGAGTAAACGATTAATCTGATGATGGTGCACCTATAACATTTAATGGGGGCACCTCTAGTAAATATCCTAGGCACACGCACGCCGATTCTATTCCGTATAGTACGGTAGGTAACTTATGTCACGAGGTTACTGAATTAACGTGGCAGCATAACATAACTTTATACGTAGTTTACGTCTGTTCGAACGTAGTTATTTTTATTCGTCACGGTACACCCAGCATATGTAGCTACTGTACATACAGGTGGTTGGTCGCACCATAACATAACTTTATGGTTTTTGTCTGTTCCGAAAGTCATAATAATGAGTCTCTATGCTCTTCAAATAAGATTATAATATAATTTTATAATATTAGTACATCGTGACTGAGTAAAACATTAATCTGATGGCGGTGCACCTATAACATTTTATGGGGGCACCTCTAGTAAATATCCTAGGCACACGCACGCCGATTCTATTCCGTATAGTACGGTAGGTGTAACTTATGTCACGAGGTAACTGAATTAACGTGGCACAATAACATAACTTTATACGTAGTTTACGTCTGTTCGAACGTAGTTATGTCACTTCGGTACGGTACACAGCATATGCAGTTACTGTACATACAGGTGGTTGGTCGCACGATAACATAACTTTATGGTTTTTGTCTGTTCCGAAAGTAATAATAATGAGTCCCTATGCTCTTCAAATAATATTATAATATAATATATATTAGTAGATCGACACCTATCCTATGACGGAACTTATGTCGCGAGCTGACTGAGTAAACGATTAATCATTAATCTGATGATGGTGCACCTATAACATTTTATGGGGGCATCTCTAGAAAATATCCTAGGCACACGCACGCCGATTCTATTCCGTATAGTACGGTAGGTAACTTATGTCACGAGGTAACTGAATTAACGTGGCACAATAACATAACTTTATACGTAGTTTACGTCTGTTCGAACGTAGTTATTTTTATTCGGTACGGTACACAGCATATGCAGCTACTGTACATACAGGTGGTTGGTCGCACCATAACATAACTTTATGGTTTTTGTCTGTTCCGAAAGTCATAATAATGAGTCCCTATGCTCTTCAAATAATATTATAATATAATATATATTAGTAGATCGTCACCTATCCTATGACGGAACTTATGTCGCGAGCTGACTGAGTAAACGTTTAATCTGATGATGGTGCACCTATAACATTTAATGGGGGCACCTCTAGTAAATATCCTAGAGGCACACGCACGCCGATTCTATTCCGTATAGTACGGTAGGTAACTTATGTCACGAGGTTACTGAATTAACGTGGCACCATAACATAACTTTATACGTAGTTTACGTCTGTTCGAACGTAGTTATGTCACTTCGGTACGGTACACAGCATATGCAGTTACTATACATACAGACAGTTGTTTACACCATAACATAACTTTATGGTTTTTGTCTGTTCCGAAAGTAATAATAATGAGTCCCTATGCTCTTCAAATAATATTATAATATAATATATATTAGTAGATCGTCACCTATCCTATGACGGAACTTATGTCGCGAGCTGACTGAATAAACGATTAATCTGATGATGGTGCACCTATAACATTTAATGAGGGCACCTCTAGTAAATATCCTAGGCACACGCACGCCGATTCTATTCCGTATAGTACGGTAGGTGTAACTTATGTCACGAGGTTACTGAATTAACGTGGCACCATAACATAACTTTATACGTAGTTTACGTCTGTTCGAACGTAGTTTTATTCGGTACGGTACACAGCATATGCAGCTACTGTACATACAGGTGGTTGGTCACACCATAACATAACTTTATGGTTTTTGTCTGTTCCGAAAGTAATAATAATGAGTCCCTATGCTCTTCAAATAATATTATAATATAATATATATCAGTAGATCGTCACCTATCCTATGACGCAACTTATGTCGCGAGCTGACTGAGTAAACGATTAATCTGATGATGGTGCACCTATAACATTTAATGGGGGCACCTCTAGTAAATATCCTAGGCACACGCACGCCGATTCTATTCCGTATAGTACGGTAGGTAACTTATGTCACGAGGTTACTGAATTAACGTGGCAGCATAACATAACTTTATACGTAGTTTACGTCTGTTCGAACGTAGTTATTTTTATTCGTCACGGTACACCCAGCATATGTAGCTACTGTACATACAGGTGGTTGGTCGCACCATAACATAACTTTATGGTTTTTGTCTGTTCCGAAAGTCATAATAATGAGTCTCTATGCTCTTCAAATAAGATTATAATATAATTTTATAATATTAGTACATCGTGACTGAGTAAAACATTAATCTGATGGCGGTGCACCTATAACATTTTATGGGGGCACCTCTAGTAAATATCCTAGGCACACGCACGCCGATTCTATTCCGTATAGTACGGTAGGTGTAACTTATGTCACGAGGTAACTGAATTAACGTGGCACAATAACATAACTTTATACGTAGTTTACGTCTGTTCGAACGTAGTTATGTCACTTCGGTACGGTACACAGCATATGCAGTTACTGTACATACAGGTGGTTGGTCGCACGATAACATAACTTTATGGTTTTTGTCTGTTCCGAAAGTAATAATAATGAGTCCCTATGCTCTTCAAATAATATTATAATATAATATATATTAGTAGATCGACACCTATCCTATGACGGAACTTATGTCGCGAGCTGACTGAGTAAACGATTAATCATTAATCTGATGATGGTGCACCTATAACATTTTATGGGGGCATCTCTAGAAAATATCCTAGGCACACGCACGCCGATTCTATTCCGTATAGTACGGTAGGTAACTTATGTCACGAGGTAACTGAATTAACGTGGCACAATAACATAACTTTATACGTAGTTTACGTCTGTTCGAACGTAGTTATTTTTATTCGGTACGGTACACAGCATATGCAGCTACTGTACATACAGGTGGTTGGTCGCACCATAACATAACTTTATGGTTTTTGTCTGTTCCGAAAGTCATAATAATGAGTCCCTATGCTCTTCAAATAATATTATAATATAATATATATTAGTAGATCGTCACCTATCCTATGACGGAACTTATGTCGCGAGCTGACTGAGTAAACGTTTAATCTGATGATGGTGCACCTATAACATTTAATGGGGGCACCTCTAGTAAATATCCTAGAGGCACACGCACGCCGATTCTATTCCGTATAGTACGGTAGGTAACTTATGTCACGAGGTTACTGAATTAACGTGGCACCATAACATAACTTTATACGTAGTTTACGTCTGTTCGAACGTAGTTATGTCACTTCGGTACGGTACACAGCATATGCAGTTACTATACATACAGACAGTTGTTTACACCATAACATAACTTTATGGTTTTTGTCTGTTCCGAAAGTAATAATAATGAGTCCCTATGCTCTTCAAATAATATTATAATATAATATATATTAGTAGATCGTCACCTATCCTATGGCGTAACTTATATCCTAGCCACACGCACGCCGATTCTATTCCGTATAGTACGGTAGGTAACTTATGTCACGAGGTCACTGAATTAACGTGGCACCATAACATAACTTTATAGTTTACGTGCGCCGGACTACAAAAACATAACTTTACAAGTTATGTCACTTCGGTACAGTACACTGCCCCTACAGTTAATATACATACGGGTTGTTGGTCACGCGCAACTTGTGTCGTTAGTTACGTCCTACGTCCTACTGTACACAAAGGTGGTGACTCTGCGTCGTGTGTCGGGCTAATACCACAACATAGCACTTTATGGTTTTAGACTGCTGTTCTGAATCACAAAGAAGTTCGTGAATTATTTTGGTACATTTGCGAACTATGTACCTTGTGCCTCGGACTAACAAAACATAACTTAATGGTTTTTGAATTCTGCTGTTCTGGACATAATAGTTATGTGTCTCTATGATTTTCTAATAATAATACTATTATAGTAATATTATAACGTTTCCTATCCTAAGACGCAACTTATTCTGTATGGGGTTACCGAGTAAACCTTGTGTCGCGGCATTTACAACGCACTACATTTAGTTGGAATTGTGTATATTACCAAGCTGAGGATGCACTTGTAGTACTGTATACAATTGTGAATCTTCTAACAGGGCTGTCTCTATCATACTTTTCAGCTCAGCCACTTCTCGTTGTATCCTATGTTTCCATTGTAATTCCCTATCATTCTTACGTCGATTCTCTGTCAGAAACAATTGCGACATACCGCAAGAGTTTGTTGGGGTTTCATGCAGGTAACCACCAGAGGGGTTAATTGCAGCTGGTAGAAATCCAACTGTGGGGTCGACTGTGGCCTGTTGATCTTCACCAGTGTAGTTGGGGTCGACTGTGGCCTGTTGATCTTCACCAGTGTAGTTGATTGTGGCCGGTTGATCACCACGATCAACTTCCTCAGAACTACTCTCCCCTAAGGAATTTTGTATTGCAACTGCCCTAATTAGTTCAGGTTGTGTAGCTAAATCCCCTTGGTTGGCTTTTTGGTGGGCTAAACCTACCATTCCCAAATATTTTCGGCGACAACCTTCACCTGTTCTCTGCGCAGTTGGGTATTGTCGATTTAAATCCTGGGCGACACTATTCCAATCGTTTTTGGTTTTTGGTCTTCTTCCTGCAACGATGCTTAGTAGGGTCGAAATTTCCTGTTTCGAGAAATTTGGCTTTCTGCCACTTTCACCTCGTCTTGATGGAATTGATTGTGATTGCCGTAACCGATCCTGTTGCCTAATATCAGTTGACACAGCATGGAAATTATCATTAGCAGCCTGACGTGCGGTTGATAATATGGAGGCGGCATTAGTAGCCTGGCCAGCATTAGCAGCAGTTGCCGATGTAGTTGGAGCACGATTGGAAACCGCCTGATTTGTAGTTGCTGATCTTGTTGAAGCAACATTGGAAGCCTGTTCAAAAGTCCCTGAGGGGGCATTAGTAGCCTGACGTGCGGTTGATGATATGGAGGTGGCATTAGTAGTCTGACCAACATTAGCAGCAGTTGCCGATGTAGTTGGAGCACAATTGGAAGCCGACTGTTCTGTAGTCGCTGATATGTCAGTGGCATTACTAGGCTGACCAGCATCAGCAGCAGTCGCTGATGGAGGTGGAGCACGATTGGAAGCCGCCTGATCTGTAGTCGCCGATATTTCAGCGGCATTAGTATCCTGACCAGCATCAGTCGCTGATGTAGCTGGAGTACGATTAGAAGCCGCCTGATTCGTAGTCGCTGATCTTGTTGAAGCAACATTTGATGCCTGATCAAAAGTGCCTGAGGGGGCATTAGTAGCCTGACGTGCGGTTGATAAGATGGAGGTGGCATTAGTAGCCTGGCCAGCATTAGCACCATGCGCTGATGTAGTTGGAGCACGAGTGGAAGCAGCCTGATCTGTAGTCGTCAATCTTGTTAAAGGAACATTCCTGGAAAAGGCGTTCACAGCAATGGCGTTCGCAGCCTCACCCGCTATCACTGATCTATTTGAAGTGTCATTCCAACCAGCCGTCGTTGATCTAGTCAAAGTAGTCCAACTTCTTCTCGGTGATCTAGTGAAAGTGGAATTCCAACGTGCTCTCGGTGATCTACTCGAAGTGGAATTCCAACCTGCTCTTGGTGATGTAGTTGAAGTAGAATTCGGATTACGACCATGACCATAATTAGCTAATCCTGAAAATGTGACATTTCTAGGATCAGCACTATTTGGTGGTCCCCTAAAATCAGTATTAGTAGCCTGGAATGTAGTCGTTGATCTTCTTGAAGCAACATTGGACTCCCCACCAAAAGTCCTTGAAATCGCGCTTCTATCTTTGTGACGACACGTAGGACATCTTCTATCTTTACTCTCCCTAAACCATTGTTCAATGCACTCTTCATGGAATACATGCATGCATTCAAGTACTCTATTATCTTGTGATCGTACGTCGCGAACTTCCATGCAAATAGTGCATAGTAGATCCGCCGGTTGGTCTTGTTCATTGAAATTCGACATAACTTCTGTCAAGATTATAACATGCGTTTAAGTTATTGTAATTTGCGGTAGTATTTTATT
>Ga0209972_10003706_pt1 | contig 11865 bp, 22 predicted proteins | sample NOAtaG_7_FD_187302 | JGI IMG/M metagenome (GOLD analysis project Ga0209972, IMG submission 187302) | Freshwater lake microbial communities from Lake Erie, under a cyanobacterial bloom - NOAA_Erie_Diel1S_2200h metaG (SPAdes) (version 2) | ecosystem: Environmental > Aquatic > Freshwater > Lake ...
CAACTTCCCTCTCGATTTGGCTGCTGTTGATGTTGCTCCTATCGCTATGAGCGCTCCTGCTATCAACGGTTAATCTTCGAGATTATTCCTTATAAACAAAAAAGCCTCTCCGCATGGAGGGGCTTTTTTGTTTGGATTTGTGTAGGAGCAGATCGCCTTGTTCGTTTATTTTGCGGGCATTTCATTATCAATATGTGCAATTCCATTTAAACCACTGTTAAAAAACTAGCGGCTTTGATGATGGAAATATTTTAGAATGGGTTTAAATCTAGAAGATCGGCATCGCCTGTAATGATGTAGTTAGCTTCACCGCAGACAGCTAACTCTAGGAACTTGTCATCCTTGGCATCTCGACAGGCTCGAATTTTCTGGTTGATTGTGACTCTTTCGACCTGCTGGCTTAACTTAAGCTAAAAATTTATTACGTCTTTCTAAGGTGATGTATTTTTGGAGTTTGGGGTGGCTGATGACGTTTTCTATTTCTGATTGAACTTCATCAGACATCAAGAGTATTGCTTGAGATGTGGCATAGTCAAAGACCTGCTGGGACAATGAATTTACAGACATTAAGCCACTAATCAAGATGTTGGTATCGATTACTAATCTTAGTTTAGTCATCCTTTAGGATTTCGGGGGTAAGTCCCTTTTGCTGTGCCTCTAAACGAATTTCTTGGACTACTTTTTGGAGTGGGGTTGGTTGGGAAACGCGCTGCTTTGCCTATAATTTCAGTTTTGGACTCGTCCCAACTAAATGTAAGCGCTCATGCAAACATCCTTTTCTCTAATCTGGGTTGTAAGAGGTTAAGGGGTTATCTGGCGCAAGTTTTTAGGATAGTGAGATGATTCACTGCTGACGCGGATGATCGCACTTTACAAGGTCAAGGATGTAGGCTGATCGCCTTAGTATCTGAGACAATGGGACAAGCGCCAGTATGAGTCTATGCCTAAGAAATTTTTTGAAAGCAAATATCCGAATATTTCTAGTTGGGTTAATCAAGAGAATGGAATAATTGAGATTGGCTGGAGAGATAATGGCTATTCCAGTGCGTTTGTTCGTGCTTTTGATATTGGTGGAACCTTTTGGGAAGGTGAGGATGAGTATGAGTTGATGGATGATGCGCTTTTGGCTTTGGAGGGTGGTGTGCAGATCTGTATGAGGGAGATTCATGGGGACTCATGGGAGAGTACTTAATATTGCGATCGCAAATCTCTCCACAAAAAAGGCGATCGCGTAAAAAATTAACTTTCTTCCGCTAAAAAAATATCTGTTTAATGTTTGTCATTTTTGGGAAACTACTGAGGTTGATGTAGCTTGCTGCTTATTGCAAAGAAATTCTGTGAAGTCTTTAACTTGCAGTATTGATTCTTCTGGAAGTAGTTCTAGTAATTCTAAAAGTTGTTGCTTTACTTTCTGTTTGTCGCTTTGTTGATGAGAATTTATTGGATTTATTTGGTGAGGATAGAGTGTTTCTACATCTAGGGTGTCACGAAATGATTCGGGAGCGTCTTGAGAGGCTTCGATCATTTCGCCTTCAGTGGTGAACTTTAGCCATATCCACCAAATAGTTCAACTAGGTATGCTTCACCATCTTTAAATATTTCCACGATCGCACCATCAATCCCTTGTGGGGCAATTCCAGCAGAGTGAAGCTGAATGTCTTGATTTAAGGTAACGGAATCAAACATTTGAAACTTACTCATGTTTTTGCCTCCTGCTGCGTTGTGGTACTGCTGTTACAAATCTAGCAATGTTTTCACCTTTCCGCATAAAGTCCCAAACAATCACAATATTCATGATTTCATGTTTTCGTTGTAAGATCTAGGTTATGAGAGATCTAACATTGAGGTAACAAAATGGAAAATCAATTAATTGTAAGAGATCCTGAAATTATCTCTGGAATACCTGTATTTAAGGGGACTAGAGTTCCTGTAAAGAACTTGGTTGATTATCTTGAAGCAGGAGACTCTCTGGAGGAATTTTTAGATGACTTCCCAACTGTGCAGAAAGAGAAAGTGGTGGAGTTTTTAAATCTATCCATCAAATATTATTTGGCACATGATTATGAAAGTGATACTTGATGAGTGCTTGCACAAAAAAATTGCCCTAAATCCGTGAACTTTCTTCATAGACTTGAAAATCCACAGGGGAAATAATATCAATGTTTTCAAATCTGGCGATCGCCAATAAATCTTTGTCTCCCGTAAGGATACATTGAGCTTTACCCGCTAAAGCTGTTGCCAAAATCCAATCATCATCAATATCGCGACATACTTGCTGTTCTAATTGAGAAGGGATAACTATTTCCATCTTTGAACGGAATATTGATAAAGCCTCGTTTATATCTTCTGTCTCATACTTGAATTTCTTTTGGAGCTTTTCTGCTAGTTCGTCAAGTATAAATTTGGAAGAAATAATCTCATGAACTTTGAGAGAATGTTCTACAAGTGCATAGCATTTGCCTCTAGATATCAGTGATGCTATAAAACATTGGTATCAAGGACAATTCTCATGACACCATTTCAAAGATGTCTTCGTCAGTAAAGCCGCCTTGTAGGTCAGCTTGTTTAAGCATTTTTTCGCGTAATGTTTGCAATCTACGCACTAACAGATATTCACGAACCGCGCGTTCGATGAGTTCGAGGGGTGAGATTGCTTCAATCTGCGATCGCGCTTCAAGTGAGTCTCTGACATCGGTTGGTAAGTTTAGCGTTATGGCTTCTTGCATAGAAAGTAAAAGCATTGGTTGTTTTTATTTTAGCAAAAATTAATTTTATTCATAAATGTAGATACAGTTATGCAACACCGTAGTTGGTGTAGGGGAGGATTTTTACAGTCGATTATTGACATTTAAAATAGTCAGACCAATAATTTCATCATTTTGATAGCGGATCAAAATATCGTCATCTGTGAGTTCGCTATCATCGGCAGGAAGTGCGGGTTGATGAAAATTGATGTACAACACATCAGCTTCGACATCATAAAAAGTCCAAGTATTTTTCTTGGGCAGGTTTTTGATTGCATTAGCTAAGTTGAGATAGCTAGGAATTTTGAGAGGGTTTAAGGGGATCGTGACCATACTTCTTTGCGTTTGTTGAGGGAATTGATACGTTTAGTTAGATAGGCGGTGATGATAAATCTATCTTCTTCTTCTTCTTTGTAAATTGTAACCAAATACTTATTATCACCTAGCAGCTTGACTGCTAAAAGTTCACCATTGTTGCCTTCTAGAATTTTATCAGGATTTTCTATGGCTTGCAGGGTTTCGGACTGGAGGTTGAGAAGTTCGGGATGTCCTGCGGTTATATGTTGCCATCTTTCCTCGGTTAAGCGAATAGTTAGTCCGTTTTTGGCGGATGTAATAAGGGGCATAGTTTTTGTCGATTTAGACAGTTTCCATAGGGTTCTCGCAAAAATCTTAAAAAGAAGTGAAAGCGGAGAGAGTTAAGTTCTTGCGGAGTAATATTGTGGTGATGAGTTTAGAAATTGTAGCGCAAATGCCCAATCTCTAAAGAAATTGAAAATCTCTATACGCAAATACTCTACCCTCTTCGCTATTACTGATAAATTATCCCTGCGGTTTGGGGATTGTTTGTTATTTGTAAAGGTTTAGGGCAGAGCATTACCGATTTAAATGGATCTTAAAATTTATAAATTGTGGCGGTAATGCTATGCCCCTACAGAATTTTGTTGTTCTGAATCGTGAAATTAATCATCAAATATACATCACAAAAAAATTTAAATTCATGTGGGTGTAGGGGTAGAGCATTTGCGCCAACATTCATCAATTATCACCAAAATCTCTGTATGCAAATGCTCTACCCTCTTGGCTATTACCGATAATTTATCCCTGTGGTTTGGGGATTGTTGGTGATTTGCGAAGGTTTAGGGCAGAGCATTACCGATTTAAGGCGATCGCAAAATTTATAGATTGTGGCGGTAATGCTCTGCCCCTACAAGATTTTGTTGTTTTGGAATTACTAAAAATATATTCTTGATTATCTGGAAATAACTAAATTGGTTTCGCTAGGATTAAACAGTTGTAGCTTAGAGGCATTTAAAAATTCAATGCTAACGGGTTCTTGGGCTTCGTTGTAGCTGACAATTACGCCGCCTTGCTCGGATATTGCATCGTATGGCAAATCATCTTGCAAGATGAAAATGAGAATATCTGCTTCTGCATCGTATTTAACTTTCATGGTTATTCTCATACCAATGGCTCAGTTTAAGCGGGTTGCAGGGTTTTAAGTTCTAGGTTGGTCAAAATATTAATTGAATTGAGATCTACTTGATTTCGTGCTGACTCAATGGTAATTCCCACTAATTTTTCCTCTGTGTCAAAGTCTACGGTTACTAATTCGTTAATTTCTTCGGTTCTGGCACTAGGGCGATCACTTAGTTCGATAAAGAGTGTATCTGTGTCTGCAAAGTAATGGATTTTCATATTTGTCTTCCTTCTCTTTCTAATTGTTTACGAAAATTGCGATCAAAAAATGCGTTATGAATTGTTTCGCCATCATCCAATGTAACAACCCTTAAAACTCTGTTGTCGGCTTCAGCGATTATACCCCAATGACGAATTCTGCCGTCTGGTTGGGTTTCTACCTTGAGAGGATTTGCAATTACGCGATCGCACCAATCTAAGTTAATCTCTAAACGTTTGTTGAGGACTATTTTTTCAAAGTATGGAGTTAGCTTCATGTTTTAAGCTTTTTCGACTAGGTAGGCTTCACCATCTTTAAATATTTCCAAGATCGCACCGTCAGTCCCTTGTGAGGCAATTCCACCAGAGTGAAGCTGAATGTCTTGATTTAAAGTAATGGAATCAAACATTTGAAACTTACTCATGTTTTTGCATCTAATTTATCCAGTATGCGTAAACCTTCTTGGACATCACCTCTTGCTGCCATTACTTTAAATCTGTTGTAGGTATCGAATTCAGCTAGAACAATAGTTGATAATTCTTCCATAAGCTTATTGACGCTAATTCCTCGTGACTGAGCTAGTTCCTTTAATCTTGTATGTTTATCATCGGGAAGCCGAATTGTTAAAGTTGCCATAAGTGTTATCTCCTAACGATTTGTTCTGGCTTGAGAATGGATAAGTTGGGGAAGATGAGATCACTGTTTAAGAAATCTTTGATATTTTTTGTGGCAATAATTTGAGCATTACCTGCGATCGCTAGTTCTATTAAATGGTTATCTGCTTCGTCTCTCAAGTTAGGTCTCCACAAATAGTAAATATCAATCCATTGACAGACACTCATGAAAGCATCAATTAAGGTAAAAATCTCCTGTTTTGTCAAAGTACATTGGGTAATGATTTCTTCTCGGAGAATTACTGACTCATATTCTAAAAATAAGTTGTTTCCCATCAGTGGTTGATATTCTCCTTGAAGGCAGAGCCTAATCAACTCTCGACTTGCTCCAGTGGAGCCTATTAGAGCGCTGATTAAAACACTAGTATCAATGACAATTCGAGATTTCATGTCAATATGATAGCATATATGATGTCATTCTGTGCGTGATCGCTCTTTGCAGCCAAACTGTAGTTACAAATAATTGGCACTTGTCTAGTCCAGTGATTTCGCCAATAACGAGAAAAAATAGCCTAGTATTCAAAGGTTTTTTGTTATAGTGAGACAAATCAAGGCTTTAGCTAAACTTAAATATATGCTTACAACCTTTACCGCAAACTATACAAAGATTGACTCAGGTTATATGGGGCAGCTCATTGAATGGCAAGAGGTAATAACTGAGGGTGAAACTCTTGAACTTTGTCGTGAATCTTTGCAAGATGCTTTACAGGAGATGATTGCTGCATATAAGCAACAAAATAAAGAGATTCCTTCTAATAAATCTTTAATTGAGCAGATTCCTGTGGAAGTTTAGTTATTTCAGTTAAACGCAGTGATTTGGTGAAATATTTTGAAGAAAATGGGTTTTACTTGCTGAGGGAAGGCGGGAATCATTCCATTTACACCAATAATATCAAAACAATTCCAATTAAGAGACATCGGACAATTGATCGGATTACGGCAAATGCGATATGTAAACAAGCAGGGATAACACCGAAGTTTTAGTCTAAACAATTTTCATAGCGATCGCTAATCTCTCTACAAAACAGGCGATCCAAAAAAAAGGATATCTCTTTTTCATTCAGGAATAACTTTCCAGTTTTCAGGATTAGTCAGCATATACTGACGGAGACGATCTAAGTCTTGATCACTTCTGACAATTCTTTCATGATAGTTTCGTTGCCAGATAGACACGCCCGAATTATGAGTGATTTTATTGATTTTGCGGGTAGAAATAGATTTGAAGTTTTGAATGATCGTAGCTAATGAATACGACTTTTTATCTTGTTCTGAAATAACAATAACTCCATGCAAGTGATCGGGCATGAGGATAAATTGATCAAGTTCCACGTTAGGGAAATGCTGAGGAATTTTTTGCCAAATCGCAGAGATAATCTGACCTGTGACATTTAGCTGCATTTCCCCATTATTCACTTCTCCAAATAGATGTTGTCTTTGAAAGGTACAAATAGTTACAAAATAAGCTCCTGATTGAGAATAGTCATACCCCTGTAAACGAATAGAGCGCCGATGATGAATTTCAGGATTGTAAGACATAAAAACATGAAATTTATAAACGTACAAATGGAAAATGTAGGGGTAGAGCATTTGCGCCACAATTTACAAATTATCACCGAAATCTCTATACGCAAATGCTCTACCCTTTGTGCTGTTACCAATAAATTATCCCTGCGGTTTAGGAATTGTTGGTGATTTGCGAAGGTTTAGGGCAGAGCATTACCGATTTAAATGGATCTTAAAATTTATATATGGTTGCAGTAATGCTCTGCCCCTACAGCATGATCGTTAATCTCTACATAAAATAGGCGATCGCGCAAATGCCAAAACCTCTTCTCTGCTTTGAAAATTAAAAATGTTTTTTGATTGATACACAGATATTGAGCCTATCCCATATTTTAATTAAATAGAAACCTAAAACTTTATCGACAGATCTAATTTTGGGATCATCATCTCGATAAATTTCTAAGCTTGGTGTAGAAATAAGTCGTTTAAACCTATTTCTCAAGACTAATGCTACCACTTCATATTCAGAAGGAAAGCTGACTTCAATTTTATAATTATCTTCTATGTATGATTTCTCAAACACATAGGTAACTCCTCGTGCTAATTTATAAGCAAAATCACGCAATTGGTTCTCATCTATTGGAAGCCAAGGTAGATCGCTACGATAGATATTACTTTTCATACCAAAATTGGGTAGAACTCTTCTGTCAGAGTAAAAATACGGAACTATTTCTCTTACTAATTCAGATCTTGCCTTTTCTCTAGCAATCTTATCCCTTGAATTTTTCCCATACTTAGGATCGATGGAGCGTATTGCCTTATCAGCAATGTTTCCATAGTTTTTGTCTTTACTGTCAAAAGTTTCTCCCAACCTGATGAGTAGGTATTTTTCCACCTTACCGTAATGAGCATTGCATTTTGAACAAGCTGGAGCTTGTGGTTTTGCAAAGTTAGGTGGATTACTCTGTGAATACCATGATTGAGGCAATATATGATCGTCAGTTACGCTCTCAAAGTATTTCAAGCAATGTATACATCGTCGTGTTTTTTCTTTTGTCATTATAATTATTCTCAAAGATATGGTGTGGGAAATATCAAAAAAACTTGATCACTTTTGACGAATAGGGAAGATGAAAAAAGAGCAAAGGGTAACTACAGTCCTTACACAAGAGGCTAATTCAAATAACAACCCGAAAACCAGCGCTACCACACCAATCAAATTCGTCAATCCTAGAGCGACTCGTCGAGAGGCAACCGAAAACAGTGTTAGCCCAAGAACCACCACGCAGAACATAAGAACGATTATTCTTTTTGTTCGTGTTTGCATCTCGCCAAGGATTATTTCCATTCTGTTTTAGGTGTGATGGCTTCGTGTTGTAGTCATCATGCCAATCATCTAAACACCACTCCCAAACATTGCCGTGCATCTGATACAGCCCCCATTGATTAGGATAAAAAAGCTTCCACATCTAACGTTTTCCCGCTAAATTGTTTATTGTAATTAACGAGATCATCAGTAATTGCCTCACCAAAATGAAAGAGCGTAGTTGTACCAGCGCGACAGGCATATTCCCATTCTGCTTCTGTCGGTAAGCGCATTTTCTTGCCAATCTTTTTTGAAACTCTCTCACAAAATTCCATTGCATCATCCCAAGAAACCTTCTCTACGGGCAAATTCTCACCTTTGAACTTCGCTGGATTACTGCCCATAACCACTTGCCATTGTTTTTGGGTTATAACATATTTGCCCATCCAAAATTCTTGTAAAGTCACTTCATGAATTGGCTGCTGTTGAGCCTCTTCCTTGCTTCCCATCATAAATTTACCCGCAGGAATACGAACTAAATCTATAGTTACTCCACTCCCTAAGTTCTCACGAATATACTCAGTTTTACCATGTTGATGCTCTAGCTCGACTCTAGTTCCTAATCCCAGAAAACCGCTACTAACTAGGCGAGCCTTTACATATGTAAATTTAAATTCTGAAACTGAAGGCGTTGTTTTTGTTGCTTGCTTTTTCTGGTTAGCATATGAGACTGTTACTCTATTAACTCCATTTAGTTCCTCTGCTTTGAAACTATAGACACCAGAATTATTAGCAGGATTAGACGCTTTTTCCCCAATCCCCAAATCTAGCAAAATCTCCGTAACTGAACTTGGTCTTTCCTTAACCCTGTATGCAGTCATCTGATCCAATAACTTCCCAAACTTATCACTAACAACTTTCCCATTCAAAAACTGTCGCCATTGATATTCATTCTCCAAAACGTCATAGAAGCGTAAACGGTTCCACATTTGTGAGCAAATGCAAACAAGTCACACCCAACCCAAACAAATCACTCTGAAATACTGACTTACCCAACATTTGCTCAGGAGCGCCATAACTCGGCTTCCCGATGCCCGTTCCCGTCTTTGCCAATAATGTCGCAGTTGCGTGCTTTGCTGCTCCAAAATCCACCAACACCAACTTCTGATCACTGCGCCGCCGAATGATATTGTCTGGCGAAATATCGCGATGAATTACTGACTTGCTATGTACAAACTCCAAGATTTGCAGCACCTCTACCAGCACATCCTGCACCTGCTGCTCACTAAAAGCACCAACTCGCCTTAACTCCTGCTCCAAAGTCTCACCATCGATAAACTCTTGGATGAGGTACTGCTTCCCCTCATGAATTGTGAAAGATAGAAGTTCAGGAATTTGCGGATGCTTACCCAAATCATCGAGCCGCTTTGCCTCTTGCTCAAATAATCTGATAGCGACATCCAAAGTCCCTTGACTCGCATTAGGATTGATCGTTTCAAAAGCAAACTGCTTAATCACACAACGAGGCTGTGATGGCTTCGACTCATCCTGCGCCAAGAAAGTTTTACCAAATCCCCCCTGTCCGATCGCCTTCAAAGCGCGATAACGCTCTTGAATTTGTAACTTTGCGCCGCATTGTGTGCAGAATTTGGCGGTTAAGGAGTTTACGCGATCGCAAGCAAGACAGAGACAGTTACTCATGCTAGGCAAATCTTAGAAAATTTAGCTTTGATGATCTATTTATAGTCTAATGTGAGTAAATGCTAGTAATACGATGATTTTATAGGTGATGTTGAGCGATCGCACCGTAGATGCAGTGATAGGCAATAATGTATTAACCCAAACAAAAAGCACAGCCCTAGGGCTGTGCTTTTTGTTTTTTCTGTTTTTTATTTGTTTGCTTGACCTTCTTCACGGCTGGCTGTTTGGATATACAGGGTCAGCAAGAAGACGGTAGGTACGAATACTGCTAGGACAGTAGCTAGAAGACCAAGAAAATTAGTTTCCATAAATTTGAGTTTGAGGGCTGATTTTAAATATTTTAATGACTATTAATATATTAGGCTCAAAGATTACTTACTGTTGCCAAAACAATTATAGAAGTTCACGGGAGAAAATAGAGATAGTCCGAAGTGCTATCTCTATTTTCGGAGATCTACGCTTCCCAGAGTTTACTGATATTTTTTTCGAGACGCTCCTCGGCTTCGGCAAAAACCTGTGCGGAGTTATCAAGCATCTCGCCTGCGTGCAGTTCGAGCAGCTTGGTGGACAGGGCAATGCGATCGCGAGATTCATCAATATCGACAATTACCGCCTTGATGATGTCATTGATTTGAAAGACGCGGGTAGGATCGCTGACGGGCTTTTGGCTCATTTCCTTGACATGCAGCAAGCCAGATACACCAGCAAACTCCACAAATGCACCAAAAGGACGAATATTGCTTACCTTGCCACTAATTAGCTGTCCCTTAGCAAGTTGACCGATCACAGCAAGTTTAGCCGCTTGACGGTTTGATAGTACGAGCTTTTTACGAGTTTCATCAGCATCTAGAACCATTACAGGAATTTTTTTGCCAACGAGTTTCGCCAGATCCGTAGCATCAGTGAGGTGCGATCGCGGCACAAAACCACGCAAGCCAACGGCATCGACAATCACACCACCGCTATTAGTACCAATCACCTTAGTCTCGAATACCTTCGACTCGGTTTGGTAATCCTTCAGAGTTTGCCAAGCTTGCTTGAATAATAGGCGGCGCACCGACAGCTTCACTTCACCATCAGCATTCTGGCTACTAATAATCAGAAACTCATACTCATTGCCGATGGGGAAAGCATCACCAGAACGTGAAGAACCACTCAGGGTTGCTTCTTCGATGGGAAGAAAACCTAAAGATTTAGCACCAATATCGACATAAATGCCACTACTTTCAACTGAGATCACCTTGCCCTTCACGACTTGCCCCACAGCAAACTCGTAGTTATGCTCGGCGAGGGCATTGGCAAAATCATCGGCAGAAAAGGGCTGAATATTTTTTGTGGCGTTCATGGATAGAGATAAATAAGCTAAATATGATAAAGATGCGAAGCGTTACTTGCGTGTATTTTAATGCAATTGTCTCACAGTGATAAATATTAAAGTAAGGTCAACGCAAAGCAGTGACCTTACTTTATATTGGGAATGCACTAGACTAGTAGTTAAATAAAGTCAACCGATACCGCATCGACGGGGTTATAAGGAGCAACAGGGCGTGATGTCTTCTGCAAAACAATTCTTTAGGTCAAACTTGTGGCGGCACGTCAAAACGACGGTCGTGAGTTTCGCGATCTTGCAAAGTGTGGCGATCGCTGTGCCCACCTCTGCACGAGCGGATGGCGAAACAGCAACGACAATTGGCTATACCGAGTTACTTTCTAATGTCAAAGAAAATCGAGTCCAAAAGATTGATATCGAAAGTAACGGCTTAGCCGCAGAAGCTGTTTTAAAGGATGGGCGCAAAGTACGAGTTGATTTGATCGCTCGTGATGGCAATACCGAATTAATGAAGGCTTTGCGTGAGAATAATGTTGATATTGCGGTCAGAGCGCCTCAACAGCCGACATTACTATGGCAGCTAGCGAGTACATTTTTTGTGCCATTGCTATTGATTTTTATCTTGCTAATGGTGCTTCGTCGTCTTAGCAATGCCCCCGGTGGTCCTGGACAGACTTTAAGTTTTGGCAAAACAAAGGCGCGATTCTCTCCTGAAGCAAAAACGGGGATTTTGTTTGAAGATGTCGCAGGGATTGATACTGCTAAAGAAGAATTACAGGAAGTTGTTACATTTCTTAAACAACCCGATCGCTTTACGGCGGTGGGCGCAAAAATTCCTAAGGGTGTATTGCTGATTGGTCCCCCTGGAACTGGTAAGACACTTTTGGCTAAGGCGATCGCAGGCGAGGCAGGTGTACCATTTTTCTCGC
>Ga0209972_10003707_pt1 | contig 11863 bp, 9 predicted proteins | sample NOAtaG_7_FD_187302 | JGI IMG/M metagenome (GOLD analysis project Ga0209972, IMG submission 187302) | Freshwater lake microbial communities from Lake Erie, under a cyanobacterial bloom - NOAA_Erie_Diel1S_2200h metaG (SPAdes) (version 2) | ecosystem: Environmental > Aquatic > Freshwater > Lake ...
GTGGAAGAGTCCCGGCGCGGCATTGAACTTCGCCAGGTAGACTGGATGGCGCGGGTCGTCCATCAACTTCTGAAAGACCTCGTGGGTGATCCGACTGATCCCTGACGTCGTCAGCGGACTGCTGACCGCGTAAAAAGTGATGATGTCGAGGGCCGGATCGAGAAGCAGCTCGAGCTCCCCGGAGGCCTTGATCAGCGCCGCCCAGCGCTGCGCCGCTTCCCTCGTCTGGCTGAGAATCGCGCCGAGTCCGTTCCCTGCTCCGCGAAGCGGAAAGCATTTCAGAGTGGCCCAGAGCGCGGCGGCGGCGGCCCCGGCGCGCGAACATTCGAGACTGATCTCCCCGAGGTGCAGCTCCGCCGAAGTGAAGTAGGTGTAGGGCGAGTCGTGTTTATATAGCGCGCCAACTGCCGGGTCGCGAAAGATGACCGAACCGCAGCCGTAAGGCTGCAGGCCATGTTTATGGGGATCGACGACCACGCTGTCGCACTCGGAAATGGCCCTGAACGCAGCCGCGTCAGCCGGATCGAGCAGTCCCGGAGTCTCGGCGAGCAGGCGGAAGAATCCGCCATAGGCGCCATCGACGTGGATTCGGAAGTCGAACTCGCGGCGCAGCTCGAGAATAGCGGGCAGCGGATCGACCGCCCCGACACCGGTCGTCCCGAGGGTCGCGACGACCGTCGCAATGGTTCCCTCCCGCAGGCGGCGGCGTAGATCATCCGGATCGAGCCGGCCCCGGCGGTCGGCGGCGATCTCGACACCCTCCACCCCGAGAACCTCCGCCATGCGCCGGTGCGTATAGTGGGCTTCGCGCGAAAAGGCGATCGCCTTGCCAGGCGCGAGCTCCCGGGCGACCCAGAGCGCCTCGAGGTTGGCGATCGTCCCACTCGAGGTGAGATGGCCGAGCGGGTTCCCGAAACCGAAGAGGCCGGCCAGATCGGCGACGACCTCCTTTTCGAGTGCGCCGGTCGCCGGACCTCCGTCGAGAGCATGATTGTTTGGATTGATCTGCTGGGTCAGAAAATAGGCGAGGGTCGCCACGGGATGGGGCGGCTTGATCATCTGCCCGGCATAGCTGGGATGCCAGAACGGATAGTTGTCACGGAGCCGGACGAGCAGCTCATCGAGAACCTCACGCAGCCGCTCCGGCGGGACCGCCAGGGTCGCCGCTGGCTCCCAGGCGGGCCACTGCGACTGCCACTCGGCCATCTTCTCGAGGCTCTCCGCGAGGATCCCCGCCATCGCGCTCACGCTCCCCCCTCCCGCTCACGCTGCATCGCGCTGATCAGCTCATCGGCAAAAAACTCGACGAGCGGCTGGGTCAGCATCCGAAAAGCGGCCTCGAGCGCCTGGCGATAGCGCGTCTCCGCGGCCTCGTCGAGGCTCCAGACCCTGGCAATGATGACCGGGAAGCCGGCCCGCCGGGTATGAAAGCCCGCCGCCAGCAGCGCCGTCAGCTGATTCTCACTGGCAAATGGCGAGAGATCGAGCAGTCGCAGGTAGACCAGCGTCGCCTGCTCGAGGGGGTGGAGCTCGGCAAAACCCTCGGTGGTGAACCAGTCGAACGCCAGATCGAGCAGACGGGGCAGCATCGAGGCCGGGGCCGGATCGTGCAGCTCCGAGAGGAGCGGCGGAGGCCCCTGCCGCAGGAGATCCGCCGTGGACTCGGCCTCGCGCAGCACGCGGTTGAGCGCGGCGAGCCGCTCGCGGTCGAGCCCCGGATCGCTGGCCGTCGCCCATTGATCGACCAGAACGAGCGCCGCGGAGAGTCCCGGCGGCGGAGAACCTGGTCTGAACGGGGCGGAGGCAGCGACGCCACTCTGCCGCCAGTCGCGGTACAACTCCAGCTCCTGCGCCAGGCGGACCGTCCAGTTTCCGGACGATTTCAGATTGTCATTGAAGATTGGAAGCTCCACTTGTACTACTCCTCGATTTCCTGGGGATGAATATTTGTCAGAAGTAGGAAATCGCCGGTATAATGCCTTTTTAAATTCTCCATATGCAAGTGACAAAACCAAAATGCCGCTATGACGCAGTCATCTTCGACCTCGACGGGACCCTCGCCGACACATTTCCGACGGTGCTGCGAATCTTCAATCGGATCGTCCAGGAGCGCACCGGACGCCACTGGACCCTCGCGGAGCTGCTCCCGTACTTTGGGCCGCCAGAGACCCAGATCCTCCGCAACCTCTTCCCTGACGAGGAGGTGCACCAGCAATTGATCGAAGACTTCTTCCGGCTGAGCAGTGAGGATGGCAGCGAGATCCGCCCCTTCCCGGGGATCGACCAGCTGGTCACCCGTCTCAGCGAGGCCGGGGCCAGGCTGGCCGTCTACAGCGGCGCCAGCACCCGCTCGGCCCGCATCCGGGTCGGTCACGCCGGACTACTCGATCACTTCACGACTGTTCTTGGCGGTGATGAGGTCGAAAAACACAAGCCCCATCCGGAAGGGCTCCACAAACTGCTCCGGCAGTTCGACGTACCGGCCGAATCGGCCATCTTCATCGGGGACATGGTCGCCGATGTGCAGGCCGGACGGAGCGCCGGCATGAAGACCGCGGCCGTCACCTGGGGAGCGGGCTCCCCGGCCGAACTGCGGGCCGCCGGTCCCGACTTTCTGGTCGAGGAGATCTCGCTCTTCGACTCCATCCTCTTCGATCGACATTGACTGGAGAAAACCGATGGGACTCAACCTCAATGGAATAATCGCGGCATTGCCGACCCCCTTCAATCACGAGGGCGAAGTCGATCACGACGCGATCCGGAACAATATGGCGGCCTGGAACCAGACCGACCTGCACGGTTATCTGGCTCTCGGCTCGACCGGTGAGTTCCCCCACCTGACGATGGCCGAGAAGCTCGGCATCATGGAGACGATGCGCGAAGTGACGCCACCCGAGAAGATGCTTCTGATCGGAACAGGCGAGCTCTCGACCCGCCAGACTCTCGAGATGTGCCGACGAGCCCACGACTTTGGCGCGGATGCCGCGGTCGTCATCACCCCTTTCTACTACAAGAAGATTCTCCACGACGAACAGCACGAGGCCCACTTCCTGCGCATCGCCGAGAGCTCACCGATCCCGGTTCTGATCTATCTCATGCCGCAGTTTGCCGGCGTCTACCTCATGCCGGAGACGGTCGCCCGGCTGGCCGAGCACCCGAACATCGTTGGCATCAAGGAGAGTTCGGGCGATCTGCCCCAACTGAAGGACCTCTTCCGGGAGCTGAAGGCGCCCGACTTCGACGTCCTGCTCGGGTCGGCGAACATCCTCACCGAGGGGTTTGAGGCCGGGGCGGCCGGGGCGATCCTGGCCGTCGCGAGCATCGCGCCCAATGCCGCCGTTGCCGCCGAGCACGCCTGGCGCCACGGCAACTACGAACGCGCCGAGACCCTGCAGCGACAACTGGCCACCCTTGCCGGCAAGACGGCCGGCGGAGGCGTCGGGCGGCTCAAGGCGGCGCTCGACAAGGTCGGCCTGTACGGGTTCATCCCCCGCTCCCCACTGCCAGTCCCCTCGCCAGCCGAGATCGACGAGGTCGAGACGGCGCTCAGTGAGAGCGGTCTCTTCGCCAGGAGCGAGGACGGATCGGTCTGGATCGAAACCGAAAATCGCTATACGGTGCAGTACGCCGAAGAGGTAAACCGACATAATGACTGATCAAACAATCAGTTTCCGGGCAATCAGTTTCCGGGAGATTCCGCGCACCAGCCGCCTCTTCAGGGACTACGTTGAGGACTTTGGCCTGGTGAGTCGATTCTACAATCCGACCGGAACCAGTCTGGCGGCGCTGGTCGAGCACGCCGGCCTCGTCGCCCGCGAGGAGTCTCCGCGCGCGGAGGTTGCCGCGATTCTCCGCGACCAGAATGTGGCGGCCGGAGCGACCGCCGCCACGCTGGCCAACCTCGAGCGGCTTGGGCGGCCCGACTCGGTGGCGATAGTGACCGGCCAGCAGGCCGGCCTCTTCACCGGGCCACTCTACACCATCTTCAAAGCGCTCACGGCAGTCAAACTCGCCCGCCAACTCGAGGCCCAGGGGCTCAACGCCGTCCCGGTCTTCTGGATTGCCGCCGAGGATCACGACTTCGAAGAGGTCAACCACAGCCAGGTCATCGATCGTGAAGGGCACCTGAAGCGAATCGTCTACACCGGTTCACCAACCGGCGAGGGCCGTCCGGTCGGCAGCATCACCATCAACGAGGCGATCGAGAGCAACCTCGCCGAACTGGCCGCCTCCCTGCCCGATTCGGAGTTCATGCACCGCCTCATTGGCGATCTGCGCGAAACCTATCAGGCGGGCCACGGCTTCGCCGCTGCGTTTGCGAGCCTGCTGACGCGCCTCATCGGACACTATGGAATCGTTCTCATCGATCCGCTCGATGACCGCCTGAAGGCGGTCGCCAGCCCGATCTACGATCGCGCGCTCGCCCGGCTCCCCGAATTTGCCGCCAACCTTGTCCGGCGGAGCACCGAGCTCGAGACGGCCGGGTATCATGCCCAGGTCCACACCGGCGCCGAGGTCATCCCGCTCTTCATCCTCGAGGGCGGACGGCGCACCGCCCTCATCCTTGGCGATGACGGCCGGGTGCATCTCAAAGGTCACAAAGGGGCGGGAACCAGTTTCGACTACCCGGAGCTGGTCAGCCGCGTCCACCGTGAACCAACCAGCTTCAGTCCAAACGTCACGCTGCGGCCGATCGTTCAGGACTATCTGCTGCCAACGGCAGCGATCATTGGCGGAGCGGCCGAGATCGCCTACTTCGCCCAGCTCCATCCAAACTATGAACTGCTCGGCCGGAAGGCGCCGCTCATCCTGCCCCGGGCCAGCCTCTCCCTGGTCGAGAAACGCCATGCCAAGACGATGGACCGCTTCGGCCTCGGTTTTGCCGATCTCTTCGATGGACACGAGGCCGTACTGCGAAAGGTGGTCGAGGGGAGTCTCGACCACAGCACGGCGACGGTCTTCGATGAGACCGAGACGGTGATCAATGAACAGCTGGAGCGGCTCCGGGTGTTGCTTCAGGGGGTGGATCCAACTCTGGCCGAGGCTCTAAAAGGTGGCCGGGAGAAGATTTTGTACCAGATCCATAACCTGCGGACGAGATTTGTTCACAATCGCGGACGGCGGGACGAGGTGACCCAGCACCAGGTCGAACGAATGTCGACGGCCCTCTATCCGCACCGGAATCTCCAGGAGCGAGAGCTGAATATCTGCTATTTCCTCGCCAGGTATGGTTATGAGGTGATCGATCAGATTTATGAGGCAATTGGAGAGACAATTGGGGCTGAGCATCGGCTGATGCAGGTCGGTTAGGAATAGGGGCCAGAGGTGGGCTGGGTGAGGGGGGCCGGTCGCCCCCCCCTCACCCAGCCCACCTTACCCCTTCCAGTTCCTGATCAGCTCCAGAAATGATCGCGCAGCGTGTGACAGGTTGCTCTCCCGCCGAAAGACCAGTCGCAGGGTCTTCTCGATCTTCATCCCCCGCACGGGGACGGCGATCAAACGACCATCCTCGATCTCCGCGCTGACCGAAAGGCGCGGCATGATCGCAATCCCTACTCCAAGCAGCACGAAATCCTTGATCGTCTCGAGTGTCGAGAGTTCGACACAGATATTGAGTGGGGTCTGATTCTGCCTGAAGAGCTCAAAGATGCGGTCCCGGGCGGGGCTCTTCGCGTTGTGGGCGACGAACTGGTAGCTGCCGAGATCCCGGATCGGGACCGGCCCCCGTCCGGCCAGCGCGTGTCCCGGCGGAACGACCAGCACCAGATCGTCGCGGTTGACCTCCAGCGATTCCAGGCCCGCCTGCTGTGGATCATAGGTCAGAAATCCAAAATCGAGCTTCCGTTCCAGCACATCGAGCGGTATTCGCTCCGAGACGCTGCGGTGAACCTCGATCTTGATCAGGGGGTACTGCCGGCGGTACTCAAAGAGGAGCTGCGGCAGCAAATAATAAGACGTGCTCTCGTTCGCGCCGATGATCAACCGACCGCGATACATTTCGCGCAACTCACCCACCGCGTCGCGGGCCTCCTGGCGCAGATTGATCAGCCGCTGCGCATAAGAGTAGAGGATCTTCCCCGCCTCGGTCAGTTTGCCATTCTTGCTGCTGCGGTCGAAGAGCGGCTCACCCAGCTCCTCTTCGAGCCGCTTGATCGCGATACTCAGTGCCGGCTGGGTCCGCAACATCTTCTCCGCCGCCCGCGAGAAGCTCTTCTCCTCGGCGATGCAGAGAAAGATCTCCAGTTGTCCAAACTCCATCGTGCTCCTCCTCGCCCAACCCAAAAATGCCCAACCCCAAAAAGCCTAACATCATAAAAAGAATTTATATAATATTAAAAACAATAAATTATGCAAGATAAATCTCATTTGTTAATATGTAGCCTATTGTCCGGTTCTGTCGGGATTGACGTCAGTATTGACCAATGACGTCAAGGCAGTGCCGGGAGCAGATTGTCAGGCCGAGAGTCAAGTAAGGAGCAGAGAAGCATGAGTGAGCGGGTAGCCATTTTCGACACGACCCTGCGTGATGGGGAGCAGTCACCTGGTTGCAGTATGAACCTGGAGGAGAAGCTGCAGATGGCCAGGCAGCTCGATTCCCTCGGGGTGGACGTGCTCGAGGCCGGGTTTCCAGTGGCCTCGGAGGACGATTTCGCCGCAGTGCGGGAGGTGGCGCGAGTCTGCCGCCGTCCGGTGATCGCGGCCCTCTGCCGGACGACCCCGCAGGATATCGAGCGGTCGTGGGAAGCGCTGGCCGACGCGGCGCATCCACGGATCCACACCTTCATCGCCACCTCGGATATCCACCTCCAATACAAATTGCAGAAGACCCGTGAAGAGGTGCTCGAGATGGCCCGGAACGGGGTGCGCCTCGCGAAGAGCTTCACGAATGACGTCGAGTTCTCGGCGGAGGACGCGACGCGCAGCGACCTCGACTACCTCTGTCAGGTGATCGAGGCGGTGATCGAAGAGGGCGCGACGGTGGTCAACATTCCCGACACGGTCGGGTACACGATTCCCTCCGAATATACGCACATCATCGAGACGCTGCGGCAGCGGGTCCGGAACATCGACCGGGCGGTGATCAGCGTCCATTGCCACAACGATCTCGGGCTGGCCGTCGCCAACTCGCTGGCGGCCATTGCCGCCGGAGCGCGACAGGTCGAGTGCACGATCAATGGGATCGGCGAGCGGGCCGGCAATGCCTCCCTCGAGGAGCTGGTCATGGCGCTGCGGGTGCGGCGCGACCTGATGCCCTTCGAGACGGGGATCGTCACCGAGGAGCTCTACCGGTCGAGCCAGACGCTCTCGAACATCACCGGGGTGCTCGTCCAGCCGAACAAGGCGGTGGTCGGCAAGAACGCTTTCGCCCACGAGGCGGGGATTCACCAGCATGGCGTGCTGCGAAACCGGCTCACCTATGAGATCATGACCCCGGAATCGGTGGGGGTGAAGACCAACAGCATCGTCCTCGGGAAACACTCTGGTCGCCATGCGCTCGGCAAGAAATACGAGGAGATGGGCTACACCCTGGGCCGGCCGGAGCTCGACAAGGCTTACAAGCTCTTCACCAAGCTCGCCGACCAGAAGAAGGAGATCTTCGAAGAGGATCTGGTGGCGATCCTGCAGGATGGTTTCGCGCAGATCCCGGAGCGCTACAAGCTGCGCTCGCTGGAAGCGACGGCGGGAACAGCCGTCAACGCGACGGCCCGGGTGACGCTGCTCGACACGACCAACGAGCAGGAGACGAGCGAGGCGGCGACTGGCGATGGGCCGGTCAATGCTGTTCTCGAGGCGATCGACCGGCTGACGGGTCTCGAGGGAACCCTTCTCGATTTCAACGTGCGCTCGATTACGCGCGGCACCGACGCGGTCGGTGAAGTCTTTGTCCACGTCGAGTTCGGCGGGACCTCATACACTGGCAAGGCGGCAAGCACGGACATCGTTGATGCGAGCGCGCGCGCCTATCTCAATGCGGTCAACAAAGCCTGCTATGCCCGGGAGCGCTCACGGAGCGCAGCCTGATCAGGGCAGAACTGATCGGGGCCGAGCGGGCCTGGAGAAAAGAAGAAATGGGAATGACGATAACGGAGAAGATACTGGCTGCACACAGCGGTCGTGACAAGGTGGTCCCAGGCGAGATCGTCAACGCGGCGATCGACCTGATCGTCGCGCATGACGTGACGACGCCGCCGGCGGTCGCGATGCTCAAGAAGCTCGGCATCGAGCGGGTCTTCGATCCCTCGAAGATTCTGGTGACGCCCGACCATTTTGTGCCAAACAAGGATATCAAGAGCGCCGAGCTGGCCAAGCAGCTGCGCGAGTGGCGGATTGAGCAGGGGATCGAGCGCTACTATGAGATCGGCAACCATGGGATCTGCCACGCGATCGCTCCGGAGCAGGGCCACGTCCTGCCGGGGATGACGATCGTCTGCGGCGACTCGCACACGACGACCATGGGCGCGCTGGGAACCTTTGCGAGCGGAGTCGGGTCGACCGACCTGGCGGCGGCGCTGGCGACGGGGGAGCTCTGGTTCAAGGTGCCGGAGACGATGCTCTTCGAACTGAAGGGCAAGCTTCCGTTCGGCGTCTATTCGAAGGACATCATTCTCTACATCATCTCGAAGATCGGCGTCGACGGGGCGCGTTACAAGGCCATGGAGTATACCGGTGACGGTCTGGCGAGCCTGAGCATGGAGGCGCGCTTCACGATCACCAACATGGCAATCGAGGCGGGCGGAAAGAGCGGCATCATGCCGGTCGACGGGGTGGCCGAGGACTATGTCAAGGCGCGCACCTCCCAGCCCTACACCAAGTACTATTCCGATGCGGATGCCCACTACTCCGAGCGGATGACGATCGATCTCGACCAGCTCGAGCCGATCGTCGCCCTGCCGAGCCTCCCCTCGAACGGGCGGTTCATTGGCGAGATCGAGCGGGTGAAGATGGATCAGGTCTACATCGGTTCCTGCACCAACGGACGGATCGAGGACCTGCGGATTGCCGCCCAGATCCTGAAGGGGCACAAGGTGGCGAACGGAACACGGGCGATCGTCGTTCCGGCGACGACGGAGATCTGGAAGACGGCGATGCGTGAAGGGCTGCTCGAGATCTTCTCGGATGCCGGGTGCGTCGTCTCAACGGCGACCTGCGGCGCCTGCCTTGGCGGCTTCATGGGTGTCCTGGGGGCGGAAGAGACCTGCCTCTCGACGACCAACCGCAACTTCGTCGGCCGCATGGGCAGCCCGAAGTCGAAGGTCTACCTGGCGAGCCCGGCGACCGCCGCGGCGACGGCCATCACCGGAACGATCACCGATCCCCGGGAATTCCTGAAATAACCTCAACGAGGAGAAGAGAAGAGATGCCGGAACTACCAGACAAACTGACCGGATATGCCCACGTCTACGAGCGTGACCATATCAACACCGACGAGATCATTCCCGCGCGCCACCTCAACGTCCACGACGAGGCCGAGCTGGCGAAGTACGCGATGGAGGACATCGACACTGAGTTCGTGAAGCGGGTCATGCCGGGCGATGTGGTCATCGCCGGCGAGAACTTCGGCTGCGGCTCCTCGCGTGAGCACGCCATCTGGGCGCTGCGCGGGGCGGGGATCCGGGTCGTCATCGCCAGGAGCTATGCGCGAATCTTCTTCCGCAACGCGATCAACAATGGCTTTGTGGCGATCGAATGCGCCGAGGCGTGCGAGGTGGCGAAGACCGGAGATCATGTCGAGATCGACCTGCTTGGCGGTCGGCTCCGCAACCTGAACAATGGCAAGGAAGCGACCTTCGTCCCGATCAGCGACTTCGCGCGCGAACTGATCGAAGATGGCGGGCTGCTGCCGCACATCAAGAAGAAGGCCGGGAAGGCCTGAGGACAGGACGACAAAGAATCATGAAAGCAAAGATTACCGTACTGCCGGGTGATGGAATTGGAGTCGAGGTGACACGCGAAGCGGTCGCCTGTCTCGAGACGATCGCCGGGCGTTTTGGGCACGAGTTTCACTTCGAAGAGCGTCTGATCGGCGGCATTGCCGTCGATCAGACCGGCAGTCCGCTTCCGGCCGAGACGTTGCAGACCTGTCTGGCCAGCGACGCGGTGCTGCTCGGCGCGGTCGGCGGGCCACAGTACGATGCCCTGCCCCCAAAGCTGAAGCCGGAGACGGGACTGCTCGGGTTGCGGGCCGGGCTTGGCGTCTATGCCAACCTGCGGCCGGCGTTCCTGCACAGTTCGCTGATCGACGCGTCGCCACTGAAGGCCGAGATCGTTCGTGGAACCGATCTGCTGATCGTCCGCGAGCTCGCTGGTGGAGCCTATTTTGGCCAGCCGCGGGAGATCACGGAGGAGCGGGGGCTGAACACGATGGCCTACACGGCGCCCGAGGTCGAGCGGGTGGCGCGGGTGGCTTTTGAGATCGCCCGGGGCCGGCGGAAGAAGCTCTCATCGATCGACAAGGCCAACGTGCTCGAGAGTTCGCAGCTCTGGCGCAAGGTGGTGACCCGGCTCGCGGCCGAGTATCCCGATGTGACGCTCGAGCATGGCTATGTCGACAGTTGCGCGATGGCGCTGGTCACCCGCCCGACCAGCTTCGACGTGATCGTCACCGAGAATCTCTTCGGGGATATCCTGAGCGATGAGGCGTCGGTGCTGACCGGTTCGCTGGGCATGCTGCCGTCGGCCAGTCTGGGCGGAGAGGTTGAGCTCTACGAGCCAGTTCACGGTTCGGCGCCGGATATCGCCGGCAAGGGGATCGCCAACCCCCTCGGCGCCATCGCCTCGGTGGCCATGCTGTTGCGGCACACCTGCCAGCTGGAGAAGGAGGCGCACCTGCTCGAAGAGGCGATCCGCCAGACGCTCGAGGCAGGTTATGGCACGCCGGACCTGAAGAGCCAGCCGCACCAGCTCTCGACGTCCGAACTGGGAGCGCACATTCGCGGCCAGCTCGAGCGGGCGTGAGTTCGGCGCGGCCGAACGGACCGTCAGAAATCAAAACACCGGTCGACCAACAGAGATCGACCAACTCGGATCAATCAATACCGATCAATATCGATCACAATAGATCAGGGGTGATGTTATGAAAATGCGAGGAGCGCGCATACTGCTGGAAGCATTGCGCTGTGAGGGAGTCAACCACATCTTCGGTTATCCGGGAGGTGCGGTGCTGCATATTTACGACGAGATGATCAAGCATGCCGAGTCCCTCGGGATCAAGCACTATCTGGTCCGCCATGAGCAGGCGGCACTCTTCGGGGCAGCGGGTTACAGCCAGGCGACCGGGAAGACCGGGGTAGCGCTGGTGACCTCCGGTCCGGGCGGAACCAACGCCGTGACGGGTATCGCCAACGCGTTCATGGACTCCCTGCCGATGGTCGTCTTCACTGGCCAGGTGCCGACCAACCTGATCGGCAACGACGCTTTTCAGGAGGCGGATCTGACCGGTATCACGCGTTCGTGCGTCAAGCACAACTACCTGGTGAAGAAGGTCGAGGATCTGGCGCCGACGATCAAGGAGGCCTTCTTTGTGGCGAGCACCGGCCGGCCGGGCCCGGTGCTGGTCGACCTTCCGAAAGACATGACGGCGCAGGAGATCGAGTTCAGCTATCCCGAGACGATCGAGATGCGCAGCTACAAGCCGCAGACGCAGGGGAATCCGAAGGCGGTTCGCCGGGCGGTCGAGGCGATGCTCGAGGCGGAGCGACCGGTGCTCTATATCGGCGGCGGCGCGATCCACGGTGGCGCGCACGAAGAGGTGCGCCGGCTTGCCGAGCGGCTCAACCTGCCGACGACCTGCACGCTCATGGGACTCGGAGCCTTTCCGGCGAGCCATCCGCTCAGCCTCGGCATGCTCGGCATGCACGGTGGT